>Ga0335398_10001654_pt1 | contig 37395 bp, 36 predicted proteins | sample BON03_FD_205742 | JGI IMG/M metagenome (GOLD analysis project Ga0335398, IMG submission 205742) | Freshwater microbial communities from Lake Bonney liftoff mats and glacier meltwater in Antarctica - BON-03 (spades assembly) (version 2) | ecosystem: Environmental > Aquatic > Freshwater > Ice >... | reverse complement strand
TTTGAGTACCCTTGACGCATCGATTCACTCCTCGAAGATGACACCACGATTTCCGTTTTTGGCCCTGTTAAACCATCTACGTAAATTTCAGTCGTTATCTTCGTGGAGTTTTTTCGTTTCTCACTCTACGTTTTTATTACTCAAGTCCATTTACGGACGCGCACGAGCTCGACTTTCAGAAGTGCATTTGGTACCCCGGGATGCCGCTGCGAGTATCGTGCACGACGACGGACTGAGTGGGTGTGGTTGTAGCGCCTGTGGTTTGGAGCGGCAGAGCTATCCGGCTCAGCAAGTTCATCGACCTTGCGTTCATTGCGTCAACGCTGTTTGTTGTTTGGCGTTTGGGTCAACGCACAACTTGCGTCTTACGCGTTTCTGCGGCTTCGATTTGCATCATGCAAATCGCTGCTGAAAAGATGAAAGAGGGAAAGGGCCGTCCATGGCCAAACCCCTCGGGGTTCCCGACAAACTCGAATCCATTCGCGTTCATATTGTGGGGAGGGCAGACGATAGAAAGATTCGCTGATCATGTCAAAGGCGATTACTCATCATTTTTTTTCTTTGTAACTCTGACTTCGCGAAAACGTGTTTCAGCAAAATCGACCGATCGGGGTTGCCGTCATGATTAGAAACAGCATAGAGTTGAAACTCCTCTCAACAACTCCCCAATCTCGACTTCTGATCTACATGTGCGCTACACTTCCTGCGCTCGCGCTTATTTGCATCGTAGCTGTTGCTGCTGGTAACCCCTCCCTGTATTTCGACTGTCGTTGCGCCATAGCACCTTGTGCTTGAGTCGAGAGCAACACTGATCAGCCACACTTACTCCTTCCGTGTATTTCTTAACTTGTCTCCAGCAAGTATTGACATGGGCATCAAAACTCAACAATGCGTCTGCTCCGTCGCAGATTCAAATCTTGCTGTCTCATGCAGCCGTTTTCTTAACGGTGGCTTGTTCATCTGCATGATGATGTCGTTTTTATTGAGTGGTTGCATGTCACCCATGTACAGTCGCTATCCAAGCTTTCAGGCAAGCAACCCAGCGTCGGAAGGTCGAGCATTTCAGGAACATGACCCATTTCCAGATCCTGATATCGGTCCCGATATCGGCGGGCGACCTCGAGAATTTGCCACACCCCGTACGGAAACCCGTCGCGCGGCTGAACAGCGTTTGTTATATGGTTTGCCCGGAATGCCGGAAACAGCACCTCAAGGTAATCCTCGGGGCGGGCTAAATCGGCCGGCAGCCGTTTACTAACGTGTTGGGTTTCCGTTGCTGCAGCGCTGATTGTCGGGAAGAGTCATTCAGTGAACGCAGTAGCTGCAAAGCAAACACAACTCTGACGCAGGTTAAAGAGTCAACCGACGGTGCCGAGCGAACGTAATCAAAAGCGGATCGACGTTCTAACGGGACGCCAGGTTATTGTGGCCAACGGTCGCAGTGATCGCCCCATTCAGTTGTTTGAACCGACGATTTCTCTGCAATCTTACGACCCGTTTCTGGAAGGAAACGAACGCGATACGCCTGGCGAACGCCTTGCACTACGGAAAATTTATTCCCAGGCCAATTCCGTCGAATGGTTGTTGCGAGTCGTCCCGAATCGTTACCCGGCCGTTCAGGAAAAAGTTAGCATCCAGTTTGGTGCGATGGGTTCAGCAGACGAAGCGAGCATGCAAGCGTCGGGCAATTACGGTGCCGTGTTTGCTCAGCAACCAGCCATCGGTGTTCACGACGTTGTCATCGAATGCGCTGATGATCGCTCGCGGCTCATGCAACTTTCTGTGATTGAGGTCACTCGGATGCTGGCGGCCTGGCAGCACCGGCTTCGAGTTCTTTCCGGTGATCCAGCGATTCTGAGCGTGAACATCTTTCGGAACGAAGGCTTCAGTGCCGGAGCATCGTTATCTCACTGTCATTCACAGATTCTGGCCGTCGGTTTTCTGCCACCGCAACTGGAAGCTCGGCTGCAGGCCGAACACCTATACCGTTCTCGCTCGGATGTTAACTGTATTGCGGCTGAAACTTTGCACGAACATTGGCTGAGCAGCGAGATCAGTGATGGCCGTCGCCTGATGTGTGAACAAGACGGACTTGTCGTGTTGTGTCCGTTTGCAAGTCGGACACCTTGGCAGGTTCGCATCTGCCCTTCGAAGCAGGAATTTGCTTCTTTTCAGTTCGCTGAACTTAGTGTTCAGCGGCTGGCGATGCTGGCTGGTCGATTGTTGAGCTGTGTTTTGGCACTCGACGAGATCTGCGGTTCGGTTGCTCACAATCTGACGCTATCGCTTCCACCCACCAATGCATCAAACGCGTTTCCGTGGATGCTGGACATTCTACCTCGCCCCAATCGTGTGGCAGGCTTTGAAATGATGACGGATGTTGACATTCAAACGATTGCTCCGGAGATTGCAGCCGAAAGATATCGCAGGGTTCTGAAATGGAAGTCGGCCGATGTGTCACAATCCGATATTTTACCTGATGGGTTTGAATGGCGGGCGTCGGATCTTCTGTAGTTTATCGGGCTAGAGCAACCGATAAAAACACGTAGCCATTATTCACTTCGGGTGAAGCAGCGACCATCACTAGCATTTCGTTGATAGCGGGCTGGAGTCGGTGCGACTGCGTTGTAGCCGGGACCTTTGCTGACTTACCTGATGGCGGGGTTTTGGTTAGGCATCAATCCTCCCGACAACGGAGCTCTGATCTGCGTGTCAAGTGGTTTCTGTTTTTACAGGAAAACCCAAACACAGCGTCACGTTGCTCACAGTATGAACAACACTTTGTGTTTGATGGTTTGTTGTCCGCAATAAAGTTATCCTTCAATTATGAAGGATGCGTCGCTGGACATTGCAACGGCAAGCAGTCTGAGACGCATTCTGCTCGAAGGCGTTTGGGGCAAACGTTGTTCGACGGCAGGAAATAATAGGTGGCTCTCGCGAGGTCGGACGTGCAAAACAATTCAAGTAATTCTTTTAGCCTGTTTCGCTATGCTGTTCGAGGAGTTTGGTACTACCGCCGGATAAATCTGGTGGTGATGCTGGCTGTGGCTATTTCGACGGCCGTCATAGCTGGCTCGTTGATTGTGGGCGACTCGGTCCGTTACAGCCTGCGGCAGATGACCGAAGAACGGCTTGGCCAGATCACGCACGTCCTGCATGCACCTGTTTTTTTTCGTCAGGCTCTGAACTCTGAAATGCAGCTGCCGGATGACGCCACCTCAACACCGGATGCAGGACCGTCGGGCACAATGGCGGCAGCGATTCTGGTCACGGGCAGCGTCGAAGCAAAGACCGCCGACGCACGATTGCGGCGAGCGGGTTCGGTAACTTTGCTGGGTATCGACAACACCGGCTGGCAGCTTCTGAAAAACGGTGGGCTGTCCGCACCGGTTGATCGTGAAGTTGTCTTGGGCTTTCGAACGGCTCAGGAACTACAGGCAAAAGTCGGCGACGAAGTTTCAGTGTGGGTGGAAGTGCCAACCTCGATTCCTCGCGATAGTCTGTTAGGAGAACGCGACGATGTTAACGTGGAACTAGTGCTGACTGTTTCAGCCATTATTCCCGAAGATGTTGGAGCGTCGCGGTTCGATCTCAATCCCGGACAGCAGTTACCGTACAACGCGTTTCTGCCATTGTTGACGTTGCAGCAACGACTTGGTCTTGAAGCCGTTGAAGTCAGTCGTCGCAGTCCGCTCGCAAAACCGGCGAAGGTTAATACGATTCTGGTGGGTGGCCCTAGTGCTGGCAGTGAGGTTACTGAGGCGTCTGTTAATGAGGATCTGCAGCGGCTTCAGAACCGACTTAAGAATCGGATTCAGCTATCCGATGTGGGTCTGCGACTTCGGACTGTGCCGGAACGTGGATATATTTCCGTCGAGAGTGAACGGATGATCCTGGAAGACGGATTGGCAGATTCCGTGACCGGAGCAGCCCGTGATCTTGGATTTTCAACTGCGTCGACTTTGGTTTATCTGGCGAACGAAATTTACGCAGCTGACCGCGCGTCGGATTCTGAACGCTATTCGATGTACTCCATTATCGCCGGCATGCCATACAACAGTCCTGCGCCGTTAGGGCCGTTTAAGACAGTCGAAAGCACGGACGTTACCGAACTTGCCGGCGACGAAATATTGCTTTCCACATGGCTGGCCGCCGACCTGAAGGTTAGTGTGGGCGACAAAGTCGTCTCGAAGTGGCATGAAGTTGGCAGCCACGGTGAACTGCCGGAAATTGAAAAAACGTTTACGGTAAAGGGGGTTTTGGCGGCTGATGACGCGGTCAGCGTAGACCGTAATCTGACTCCCACGGTGGAAGGCATCACCGATGTTGAATCGTTCGGCGATTGGAATCAGCCGTTCGATATGGATATGTCGAGAATCACCCCGCGAGACGACGACTACTGGACGGAGCATCGCGCCACACCGAAAGCATTTGTTTCGCTGTCGACAGCGAAACAACTTTGGAGCAGCCGATACGGTCGTTATACGTCTGTACGAGTTGCAGCGGGCGTTGCGGGAACCGTTCTATCGGAAGATCAATTGCTGGCAGGTGCTGATCGGCTGACGTTTGAAATTCAGCAGCGGCTAAAGCCCGAGGCACAGGGCATGATTTTTCGGCCTGTCCGAGCGGAAGGTTTGAAAGCCGCTGTGGGAGCCAACGATTTTACTCAGCTGTTCGTGGGCTTCAGTTTTTTTCTGATTCTGTCCGCCATCATTCTGGCGTCGCTTATGTTCAGGCTGGGTATTCAGCAACGAATTAACCAACTGGGTGTTCTGAATGCTGTTGGTTGGCCCCAGTCACGCAGTCGCCGTCTGTTCTTATTGGAGGGATTGAGCGTTTGTGTGGCAGGAGCAGTTTGGGGAGCAATCGGCGGAGTCTATTTTGCGAAATTGATGATTTACGGACTCACAACCTGGTGGATCGGCGCGGTAGGCACAAAGTTTCTTGTGCTGGATGTCCAGCCTCTGCGACTGGTGGTCGCCGCGGTTGTTTCTTTGCTGTTGGCCTTGTTTGTAATTCTGCTGGCTCTGCGGTCGTTCCGTCAGGTGGGCATTCGTGATCAGCTGTCCGGCAACAGTCAGGCGGCCGCCGACATGGCAGGCAGGCCGGGATGGTGGTCAAAGCTGGTAAATCTGATTGGCGTCAGCTCTATTCTGGCAGCGGTGGCTGTTCCAGTTGCTGTGGTGGCGGACATCGTTCCTTCCGGTGTGGCATTCGAAGGTTTGACGTGGCAGATGATCTGCTTTTTTATCGGAGGCTTCGCTTGTCTTGTGGCGGGGCTTTATGTGCTGAGTCTAATGTTGAGGCGGCGCAGTCGAAGTGCTACTGTTTCCACGTCGGCCAGAGGACTCGGTAGTCTGGCCATGGCCAACGCAGCTCGCAGTCCAACGCGCAGCCTACTGACAACAGCTCTGATCGCAACTGCCACCTTCGTCATCGTGGCAGTTGGTGCTGGACGGCGAAATCCGTTGTCAGAAACTCCCGACATCAAAAGTGGTAATGGTGGTTTCACGCTTGTCGCAGAATCTGCTCAGCCGTTGCTGTACGACTTGAACACAGTCGACGGTCGCAACCGCTTAGGGTTCAAGGCGGACGAAAATGGCAGTGAATTGCCCACCGCCGTAAATGTGTTTCCATTCAGTATGAAGCCAGGCACCGATGCCAGTTGCGTCAACCTGTATCAGGCCACTGTGCCTACTTTGTTGGGAGCATCAGATGCTTTTGTCGAACGTGGCGGGTTTCGCTTTGCGAATTCAAAACTGGCCGCCCCATGGCAAATGCTGAATGACAAATTGGAGGACACCGCCTGCCCGGAATCGGATGGTACAGTGCCGACAATTGCGGTGATCGGAGATGCAAACACGCTCCAGTACAGTTTAAAAACGCGAATCGGCGGCAACATTTTTGTGCCAGATAAAGCCAATCCGAAATTCGCTTTGCGGGTCGTTGGTATGCTCGATGGCAGCGTCTTTCAGGGGGTATTGGTGATGACCGATATTAATCTAAAACGCGTTGACGCTTCCGTTGCGGGGTCGCAATATTTCTTGATTCAAACCGCATCGTTAGCGGATGCTGATCAGGTCGCGACAATACTGGAAACAAAGCTCAACGACTATGGTCTTGATACAGAACTTGTGAGCGAGCGACTGGCCGGATTTCTCGCCGTGCAGAACACCTATCTGTCGACGTTTCAAATGCTTGGCGGCCTGGGACTGCTGGTCGGAACATTTGGTCTGGCAGCGGTGATGATGAGAAACGTGGTCGAGCGAAGGCGAGAAATCGCGTTAATGCGAGCCGTGGGTTTTACAACCAGCCGAATATCTCGACTGATTCTGTATGAAAACAACGTGCTGTTACTGTGGGGGATTCTGCTGGGATCCGGTTCCGCTTTGCTGGCCATGTCGCCTCATCTGCGATCTACCGGAGGCGACCTGCCGTGGCAAATGCTGCTCATCACTTTAGCAGCAGTCGCCCTGATTGGATCGCTGGCCTCATTGTTTGCCGTCCGTGCCGCGTCGACCGTTTCAATTAGAGAAAATCTGGCGGCGGAGTAATGCGGAAACGAAGGCTCTTCAATGGACCGGAATTCACTACAGGATTGCTGACGATCAACCGGAAAAACTCACGGCGCACAGTTCAAACGCGGTTTTCCTGTTTGTTGTTGTTTGAGCTAGTCCGTTGATACTTCGATTCGGCGTGGTTCGGTGCGGGATGCTCGAGGTAACTCGACTCGCAGCACGCCGTTGTTCAGCCGAGCGGTAATGCGTTCATGGTCGACGTCATCGCTCAGAATAAACGAACGCAGGAAATCGCCGATCTTGTATTCTTCATGAACAACACCAGTCGTGTTGCTCGGCGTTTTGACTCGGCCAAACAGTGCCAGGCGATTATCCTGAATCTGCAGGTCCAGGCCTTCTGCGTTGACTCCAGGAAGGTCAGCATACAACACAAGGCCGTCGTTTGTTTCGTAGATGTCTATCGGTGGGTTAAACAACAGTCGAGGCGTGCTGTTTTCGGTTTCAGCAATGTCTCCAGTGCCGTCACCGTCTGAGTTTGCTCGGACAATGTCTCGCTGATCGCTCATGACGTTTTCCTAATCATTGAAGCTGTGCCTTCGGACGTAAATTCCTACGCGGGGCCTTCAGTGATGGGGATACTGCGCGCTGCAATTCCGGCGACTTTTGGCAACACAACCGTAAGTATTCCCAATGAGTATTCAGCTTTCATTCCGTCTTCGTCGATCCGATCCGGCAACTGTAGACTTCGTTGCCACGCTCCTTGAAAACGCTCCTGACGCCGAAAAGAATCTTCCCGAGCTTCCTGAGGCGGATTGCGAACTCCCTTAATCATCAGAACACCATTGGCGGCCGTTAATTCCAGATCGGACAGCTCCACCCCAGGTATCTCAGCGGTCAACACAAACCGGTCGCCGGAATCTATCAGGTTGATCAGGGGAAACCGTCGCGCAGAACGCTGCAAAGACAGGTTCATGCCCTGCAACAAACGATCGACTTCTCGTTCCAGATCGCGAAACGGATCCCAGTTCTGTCCCCAACGGAAGACAGGCATCTGCGTCACTCCTAAGTTAACCGGTGGCAATTGGTCAGGCTGAAACTGGCAGCTTTGACAATTGACACAACATTCACACTATTTGCGGCCACGCATCATCCACACCCATCTGCGGCATGCGATTGACTATTCATGCCGCCAGTCGGTTCCCAATAGATGGGTCAGCACAGACTGTGCCGCTTTTTGTCGATTTCCCGGGTAGGCCATTTTGGGACGTTTCCTGAGATGCAACTTGTTTCATCACAATGAGTTACGTGAAAACATGTTTCTGTGGGCGTTTCTGACTCGATTAGCATTCCCTGCCAAATTTACACCCAACGACCGGATGGCATTGCCAACGCCATCATCGAGTTCAGAATCTGGAACTTCTTAGATTGGTAAGGGAGGGTGATATGACAGAACAAGAAAAATCGCATGCCGTGTACGTGGGAAGCTTCGATCCGCTGACGCTTGGGCACATGGATATCATTGCTCGAGGCGCCCGGATCTTCGGGCGAGTAACCATAGGGATCGGAATCAACCCCGATAAACAGCCACTATTGCCGACCGAGTTGCGAATCGAACTCTGCCGGGCTGCGGTAAGCGAAATTCCCAATGTGAGCGTGACTTCGTTTGAGGGACTCGCAGTTGAGTTTGTTCGCCGCTGTGGCAGCAAAATTCTTTTACGCGGCGTCAGAAGTCTGACCGACATTGACGCGGAATTTACGATGTCTCTGGCAAACAGAGTTTTGGACAGCAGTATCGAGTCGGTGTTTTTGATGTCTGGCGAACGCTATAACCACGTATCAAGTTCGCTGATTAAGCAGATTGCCCAAATGGCAGGAGGCAATGTGCGTGAACGCCTAAAGGACTTTGTTCCGGAAGTTATCATTGATCCTTTGCTTCAGCGAATCAAATCTACGTAGGCTAAGTTTTTGGGTTCGCACGGCTGATGGCCGACTTTATATTCAACAGCACTGAACCTGTCACAGGCTTAACCTTATCTCTTCGCAGTTATCTGCCAATCTATCTCCGGAGTCTTACTTGTGGTCAAAACCGCTTCTACGATGCTACCTCTCGGCACAACAGCGCCAGATTTTTGTTTGCCAAACGTGGACGGGACAACAGTCAGTCGCACGAATTTTTCTGGCAAGCCATTGCTGATAGTCTTTATGTGTAACCATTGCCCGTTTGTGATTCATCTGCGAGCTGCTCTGGCTGCGTTCGGTGACGAGTATTCAACAAAGGGGCTTTCCGTTGTTGGCATCAGTTCCAACGATGTCGAAAACTATCCTCAGGATGGCCCTGAGCAAATGAAGGCTGAAGCGACGCATGCAGGATATCACTTCCCGTACCTGTTTGATGGCGACCAAAGTGTAGCCAAGGCGTATAGGGCGGCATGTACGCCAGACTTCTTCCTGTTTGATGCTGACCACTCGTTGGTTTACCGAGGTCAGTTTGATGCCAGCCGACCGGGGAATGGCCTGGAAATCACCGGTAACGATCTGAAGGCCGCCTGCGATGCGATTCTGGCAGGCCAAGAAGTGTCGTCGGAACAACTGCCCAGCATCGGCTGTAATATCAAGTGGAAGACTGGTTCTGAGCCCGAGTACTTTGCGACATAGACCAACCTGCAGCAGCCTGTGGCTGACCCCGACTTGCAGCGGGTGCAGTGATCCGCGGAAACGCGTTGTTGGTGGCGATGAGTTCGCGTGACGCGTTTTGGTTGGATTGGATCTGGTTGGAAAACAGATTATGAAAAAAGCCCGTCGCAACTGCGACGGGCTTTTATGTTTTAAGTCGAATCAAAGTGGCCTAGAACACGTCAAGAATGTAGTGATGGCCGCTGTGGTATGGCTTTTCAGTCGGGTAGAAATTGTACCACGACTTGTTGTACACGGGAATCTGCATTGACTGCGGATACTTATGGTACATGTTGTTGTACTGCTGAGGTTTTTGGAACGAATGTGGATAGTACACATACGGATAGTGATAGAACCTCTGCCAGTCGGACGGCTGTCCTGGAGGAGCGGCTTGTGTGGGGTGGCTGAAGCCTGTTACGGCCACCACGGCGATCACAGCAATCAACAGTAGTCGTCTCAACATCAGATCCTCCGCGTTACAAAACTGTTTCCAGCGTCTGCCAGATCCCTACGTTGAGATCATACGCATTTACCCGCTGACGACGCCCCGCCTTGCGAACCAGCTAGACAACTGTTAGTTGCCCGAAATCGCCCCCGGAAACAGTCCGGTTCGCAAGGCCGAGTGCGTCGCTAAACTAACGTACTCACCGGATCAAACGCGGCGAATACTGGCAGATCCTGCGGGTTGGTGCAGTGTCGGCCTTTTGTCTAACGAGATGATTCATCGGCAGTCAGGGCCCGCTGCAATCACTACTTTCGGAAGAATCGTGAGAGCTTGCCTGTCCAGACCTCGCCGTTTTGGCTGCGGCGACGCATTTTGCCGCGATTTTCAGGTCAGAACGAAGGCTTGCACAAGACCTGGAACAACGGGTAACCGGTTTTACGTTAGACTCTGTGTGGACGACGGGCAGGCACAGCAGTTTCATGCGAATTTATTCATCAGACGCAGTTATGAATCAGCCGTCAGCGAACGAAAAAATCACAATCCTGAAACTCGGCGGCAGCCTGTTGACGTTGCCAAACGTTGCGGAACGCCTAATTCAGCTGATTGATAAGCATCGCATCGAAAAACCGATGGTTATCGTCGGCGGAGGCGCGACGGCTGATATCGTGCGGCACTGGGACCAACTGTTTGAATTGGACGCTGACCTGGCCCATGATCTTGCACTGCGGGCGATGTCGTTGAACGCGAGGATGCTGGCTGCTCTGGATCCTCGGTTTCACATGCTGGATGCTTCAGTGGCATTAGATGGGTTGACAGACTCAGAAGCCCCCTCGATCGTCATCATTCAACCTCACGCGATGCTCGAAAAGCTGGAGCAGGCAGGTCGCGTGGACGACCTGGTGGAACGTTCATGGCACGTGACCAGCGATTCAATTGCGGCATGGATCGCATGCCAGATGCAGGTCGAACGCTTAATCCTTCTAAAGTCGACGGGCCTACCAGTCGCTTCAATGAGTCCCGATCGACAACATCGATCGGGATCAGAACACCGAGCAGGGCTGATTAATCAGCTAATGGCGGGTTGCCTGGTTGACTCGGAATTCGCCAAACATTCTGTTCGTTTGCCGCACCTGAGCTGGTGTAACCTTCGTGAGGATGTTGACAAACAGACTTCTTACTCGATTTGTGCTCTCTGGTGAGTTGGTGAGTTGGTCAACTGAGTGAGCTTTTTAGCCAGGAATTACAGCGAACTTCGCTGAATCATGGCCGCAAAGCTCGCTTTTCGGGGCTGCAAGATGAAGCCCCAAGTGTAAGAACCGTCCACCTGTTTCCGCAAACTGCTTTAGACGGGCGCAAAAAAACAGGCCTCTCGTTAACGAGAGGCCTGTTGAGTTTTAGTTGTTGCCGGCAATCACTTATGCGACGCCAACCTGCCAGCGAATGTATCCAGCTGCTTCCAGACCAGCTTCAGACAATGCCTTTGCAACGGTCTTCTTGTCGTCTTTGGCGAATGCCTGATGAACAAGAACACCTTTTTCCGTGTAGTAGCGAGTCATCTGTCCATCAACGATCTTGTCGATGATGTTATCCGGCTTGCCACTGGCCTTGGCTTCTTCAGTCAGCCGAACACGTTCGGCTGCAACATCAACTGCGTCGATTTCTGTTTCGAAGCAGAAGTCTGGCTTCAACGCTGCAATGTGCATTGCTGTGTCACGCAGGATTTCTGTGTTCGTTGGAGTTCCGGTAGCCTGAAACAGAACGCCCGTCTTGTAATCGTGATGGATGTAGCCACCGACCGGACCAGTCACGCGAGCAATTCGATTGACGACAGTCTTTTCGCGAATCTTGTTTACAAAGTCTTCGTACATGCTTTGCAAAGTTGCCGAGCCACCTTCGGGAGTCTGGCTCATCAACGCTTCTTGTGAATCGGCGCCGGGGCCATTCAGCAGTGTGTTGACCATTGCAGAACCCAGAACCGCAAGAGATTCGCCGGTGGCTACAGGAGCTGATTCGCACTGAATTTCGACCAAAGCGGCTTCGGAACCATCCGGCTTAACGGCCAGGAAAATGCGGCCTTCTTCGGTAGCGTTTTCAGCGCGTTTGTCCTGGATTTTCTTGAACTGCTGTTTCAGGATTTCTACAGCCTTTTCGGCATCGCCGTCTGCCTCGACCAGTGCCTTTTTGCACTCCATCATGGGCAGGTCTGTTCGTTGACGCAAAGCCTTAACAGCAGCAGCAGTAATTTCTGCCATCTCTCATCTCTCCTGTGGTTTGGCGATCAGACTGCTCTGATCGTCGGTTTGGGTCGCACGGTTTTGGACCCAACGAAGTCGAAAAAGAATTTTATTGCCACGGCGAACGTTGACGCTTCATTCACCGCTTTACCTCACAATCGAGGACGTCTGATTACGCTGGCGATTGGTAAAGTTCAGAGCAAACGTCGTTTGCTCGAAGACCTAAGGACACTGAACCAAACAGTCCGGTTCCCGCTTTTTGCCTACTGTCCGTTCGTTGTTGCCAACGCAGACAGTTGTCGCAGCTGCGATAAGACCACACCCGCGACACATGTATCAAATGCGACCGATCGTTGAGAGGCGCCGAATTGATTCAGAGCGACGTGGTACACGGCAGATACCCGGCAGATACCCGGCAGCACAATTGCTGCCGGGTGTCTGGTGTTCCGTAATTATCGAATCGAAGGAATTGGCTTCGGCTCGTCGCCGGGATCTGCCTTCTTCGGTTCGTTTGGTCGCATTGACTTACCCTGTTTGATGACGTCTGTCAGGTGCTGAGTAATCAGTCGAATGGATCGCAGGCTGTCGTCGTTACCAGGAATTGGCAGGTCGACAACGTCTGGATCGGCATCGGTATCGATCAGTGCAACAACCTTGATACCCAGCAGGCGGGCTTCGTGGACAGCATTCTTTTCTTTGCCCGGGTCGATCACTACAAGGCATTCCGGCAGGCGATTCATGTTACGCATGCCGTTCAGGTTGCGATAGATCTTGCGGTATTCCCGCAGCAGCGTGGATTGCATTTTCTTGCTGTAAGTTGCAATTTCGCCAGTTTCTCGTAGTTCTTCCAGTTCTTCCAATCGTTTCAGGCGACTGCGAACTGTACGGAAGTTGGTCAGTGTTCCACCGAGCCATCGTTCGGTGCAGAATGGCATACCGCATTCGGTTGCCAGTTCTTCCAATGATGCTGCGGCCTGTCGCTTGGTACCGACAAACAGCACCAAACTACCTTGTGCAGCCACTCGCAACAGGTACTTTTTCGCGCGGATCAGACCGCGGACCGTTTCCTTGATGTCGATAATGTGGATCTGATTTCTGCGACCGTAAATGTACGGACGCATTTTTGGGTTCCAGCGGCTGGAACGGTGTCCGTAATGTACACCGGCTTCCAGAATCTCTTTCACGACAATCTCAGCCATGCTGATCTCCTGTGAATGCAGGCAGCTGTTTTAAGCCGCCGCCTCAATCGCCATTGTCACCGGCGATCGAACAGAACAATTGTGTGAATGTTGAAGTTCGAGCTTTCGTTCTCCAACAAACAGCACTTTGCACTTTTGACGGGAGGCAAATTTAATCCCGGCAACTCCGCATGGAGCCGACTTTCAGTTCAAGCGGAGGAGCATATCCAGAGGCCTGCGAAGCGTCAAACGCCGTTTGCCTTTATACCGCAAGGATTTACGTCTTTCGCCGTAATGGTATTGCCGGAAGCGGAACATTCAGGACCGCTGCCAGCAAGGGTCTGTCGGAGATCGGCAGATTCAGGTCAGGCCGTGATCGGAAAAATGCAGAATATTGAACATTTTTGGCGAAATCGACGATTTGGACGCAGTGCTTTCTAATTTCCTGAGCCACTTCCGCAATTCACTCTGGGTCGGCGGGGATATCTGGATCACTCGAGGTCTGTGATTCGTCCGCAGACCCTAATTTGCCATCCGTAGGTTTTTCACGACTAGGACTTCGCCCGGCTTCGCGGAGAGCTCTGCGAAGCAAAAAATCCAGCTGGCCATTCGTACTGCGCAGTTCATCTTCTGCCCAGCACCGCAAAGCCGTCAGGATCCTGGGGTCCGTTCTAAGTAGAAACGATTCTCGAGCCATCCCGGTCGCCATTCCTTGAAGTGAAGGATTCCGGTTCGCGTCACTGCGAACCGGAATTCAGGTTGTGCCAAATTCCCTGTGTCTGAAAAGTGTGAGCTTTGTCTGGCCTGTCAGCAAAATTTGAATATCTGATCAGGGCCGCTCAGCACTGGTCACTGCCCAACGATCCCCAAAACACAGGGACGTCTTTTGAAAAGGCACTAGTTATAAAGTGTGCCGGTGTTCACAACGGGCTGAACATTTCCGTTACTGCAAAGTACAACCAGCAGATTCGAAACCATCGCCGCCTTGCGATCTTCATCCAGGTCAACAATGCCATCCCGTTTCAGGCGGTTTAGAGCCATTTCGACCATGCCTACCGCACCTTCCACAATCATTGTTCGAGCCGCCACAATGGCCTGTGCCTGCTGACGCTGCAACATTGCCGCCGCAATTTCAGGGGAATAGGCGAGGTGGCTGATTCGAGCCTCAATTACCTGCACACCCGCTTTGTCCAGACGTTCCTGAATGTCCGTTTGAAGCTGCTCGCAGACTTCAGCCGGGTTACTTCGAAGCGAAACGCTGTCGTCGTCGCTGTCGTAAGGGTGACGGCTTGCGAGGACGCGTAAAGCCGCTTCGCTTTGAACTTCAACAAAGTTCTCATAGTCATCGACTTCAAACATCGCTTCCGCTGTGTCTGTGACTTTCCAGACAACCACAGCAGAGATGTCCACAGGGTTGCCGTCACTGTCGTTTACCTTCGACGGTTTGCTGACACTTCGGGAACTCGCCTCAATGATCTGGCCAGCCTGATTCTTTTTCTCAGGGATTGACGTGGATCCAGTCTCGAAGTTTCGGACTCGCAGCGACAGTTTCTTTTTCGAGAAGAACGGGTTGACCCAATAAAAACCCGACGTTTTGGCGGTGCCCCTGTATTCGCCAAATAACAGCAGTACTCGCGAATCGTTGGGCGAAATTGCCATGAAGCCGAACATTGTAATCAAGGTCAGGCCTCCCATTAGGATTCCGGGAATAATCAACAGCGGTTCTTCTGAGCTGATTCCCAGAGCAAACAAAGTTATTCCGAAAACCACCAGCAAAAGTATCGCCAACAGACCACCCCAGCCGGACATCGGAGCATACCCTTTTTCGTGAGTCATCTTGTTTTTCCTTGATCTTGGAATGATGGATTAGTGATACCGAAATGATATCATTTTGATGTTATTAAGGAACGAAAACATTCGGATTTCGGATCATAAGTTTTGATGAAAAAATTTCGAATTGGCAAAAAGGCTCGGTTTCGCAGGATGCAATTGGGAGCGTAACTGAAGGACCGCAGAAAAGGCGACACGTCGGACTGCAGCTTTTCGAAGACTCGTTCGCAAGCACGCAGCGTTGGGGAATGTGTTCCGCATTTGGCTGAAATCAGCCGTCTGGCGATGCAAATCCGTAGGACAATGGCTGCCCTATGTTCAAGACATGTGCCTCCGTTGCAGGATGCAGCTATTGCATCGCTATATTTATCGAGATCGGCATAACACTGCTCGCGGCTGCCCGGTCTGGAGTTGGCCCGCATATTCCAGACATGAACGCTGCATTCTGTTGAACGTTTCGCTGCATGATTTCCCCGTCGCGAGAAGTGGCAGCGCTCGGCGTTTATGGAAAGTGCTGAATTCGTATGATGTTGGCGACTTATGTTGCGACTGCAGCCGCGCAGCGTTTAGCTCGCTCATTTAAGATTTTCGCTTTCGATTTATCAGCCTCAAAGATTCAAAACATGGAACTGCTCGCAAAACTGACTCAGACACCTTCCGTACCCGGGCGTGAAGATCGCGTCCGTGAAGTGATCCGCACTCATATTGAGGCGTCGGGTCTCTTTGACGAAATTTCCGTCGATGCCATGGGATCTTTGATTGCACTGCGGAAGGCTCGCCCAGCCAGCGGCGAACGTTGCGAAAAGCCATTGAAGGTGATGCTGGCGGCTCATATGGACCAGATTGGATTTATGGTCCGGCACATTGACGACAACGGTTTTGTGAGAATCAATCCGGTCGGCGGCTTCGACACGCGTAACCTGTTTGCTCGAACTGTTCGAGTCTGCACTAGCGCGGGAGATCTTCCGGGGGTCATGAATCCTGGCGGCCGGCCGATTCACATCGCCACCGAAGAAGAAAAGAAAAAGGTGCCATTGATTGGCGAATTCTTTGTTGACCTGGGGATGGACGCTGAAGCGGTTCGTGGCAAAGTTAAAGTTGGTGATATGGTTGTTTTGGATGGCCCCTTTTCTGAGGTTGGCGATTATGTCGTTTCGCAATGCCTTGATAATCGTGTCGGTTGCTGGGCTCAGATCACAGCAATTGAAAACCTGAAGCATCACAACTGTGATATCTATGCGGCATGGACCGTGCAGGAAGAAGTGGGACTTCGCGGAGCAATGCCGGCGGCATTCGGTATTGACCCTGATATCGGAGTTGCCTGCGACACAACACTGTGCTGCAAGACTCCTGGGGTTCCGGACGAAGATCGTGTTTCTGTTCCCGGCGATGGCGTTGCGCTGCATGTGATGGATTCATCGATGATCAGCGATATCGGGCTTATCGAAGATATAGAAGCCATTGCGGCGAAGAAGTCGATCAAGTGTCAGCGAGCCATCCTTCCTCGAGGTGGACAGGATGGAGCCGTCATTCAACGCAGTCGATCAGGCGTGCGAACCGTCTCGTTTGCCTGTCCCGTGAAGTACATTCACACCGTTACAGAAATGTCTCATAAAGTTGACCTGGAATCCTATCCAGCTTTGCTGACGGCGTGGATTGAAACTCTCTAGAGCTTTGTCGAACGGAGGTGTTGTAATTCGCAAGTGAAACCAGAGGTCTCCGCTTTTGAGTTACTTCAGCCCCGAAGTGCTGAAGGTTGATCTGTCATCGACGACCGTTACACGTCGCCGTCGCGCGGAGTAAATGGAGCTAAATAATGTCGGTGGCAGATATGCGGCAAAGGCGGAACATGCTTCTGCTGCAAATGCTGTCTGAAATATTCCTTATCATTGCAACCTTACCGCTGTGGACAAACACAAGCGACTTTCCGGCAATCCCGCTTTTTGCGGTGTTTGTTGATGTGCCTTCGTTAATCGACAGACTGCTTACGGTGTCTTTGCTTTTGTGTTGCGCGGTGACGATAGCGGTTGTTGCCCGTGACTTCGAAGAAGCCAACAGCTGTGCAGCAGATAAGTTGTGGCGAAGGCTGCGACTATGGCTAGGCATTGCGACACTGCTGGGAAGTTTGCTGGTGGTGTTGAATCAGCATCGGTTGCAGCCCTGGCATTGGCTGTTCCTGTTGCTTAATGTTCAATGCCTCACGTTAAGGTTTGACGACCAGAAGTTCAGTCGCCGGTTGACGCTGGCGTCGATATATATCTTTGCCGCTGTTTCTCGTTTTGGTCCTGACATTGATGCGAGAATGAGTAGTGAGGTATTAGCGACGCTGCTGAATATGGCGGGTCTGTCGACCGTTGCACGGAACGAAGCGATCATGTTTACTGGCTGCGTTGGCATGACACTGTCGGAACTACTGGCCGGCATTCTGCTGCTAGTGCCGCGGTTTCGACGAGCTGGAGTTGCCCTGATCATGACAGCTCATGTGACTCTGTTAGTGGCGTTGGGGCCATGGGGTTTGGATCACAACCATGCGGTGTTGATCTGGAATGTTTTTTTTCTGCTCGCGATACCGGTGGCATTTCTGGATCCGAGGGGCAGTGCCAGCATCCTGGACTCAACAGCGGAAGTCATGCACGGTACGAAAAGTCGGTTTGCTGCGTGTATGAACTTCGGGGTGATTGCGTTTCCTCTGGCCGGGTTGCTGGGGTTTGCTGATAATTGGCCTTCGTGGCAACTGTACTCACCTCGTCCGGACGTGATTCGCCTCTACGTGTCTGAAAGAATCGCGACACAACTTCCCGAACGTCTGCGGAGTCATATTGGACAGCCACTTCCATTGCAGACATGGTGTTCGGTACGGCTCGATCGTTGGTCCCTTGAAGAAACGGGTTCACCCATCTACCCGGAAGACCGCTTTCAGCTGGGACTTGCAGCCGCCTTATTGCCCGATGACGCGGCAGAAAATGATGTTCGCATCATCGTCGATACGGCCGACAATTTTGCGTGGTGGCGACGATCTTCAATGCAGATAACATCGTTGGCTGACCTTCGTGAGCATTGCGAATCGTTTTATCTCAACACGCGTGTGCGACCCGAATAGCGGGTCAGGAAGTTTCGGTGATTTAGCAGTAAAAAAATCGTTGAGTGAAAAGTCATCGTGGTCAATGAGACTCATGCAGTTGAGCGGGATCGTGCAAGCCCGGAAAAGCTGCCATCACGGCGGCTTCGTATTTTTAATCCTGGTCTGCATCACAGGCACTGCGGCACCAGTTGTCCGTCGGCGTATCGCGAGTTGCCTTCCAGCCCAGTGGCAAATCTGCCAGTTCAGCGACGTCAGGATTGGTCTGCAGCAATTCGCGAAGACTTATAACGCGAACGTTCATTTCATCGCCGTTGGTCCCGCACAGGAAATGCCAACAATCATCTTCAGCTTCGTGGATGACCAACAGAATTGGTTTTTCCCGCACAAGCACCTCCCGTGTCGTGAAGCATGCAGTGTCGGGGGAATCCTGAAATACCCAGTTAGCGTTCATTTGCGGGCAAGCATTTGAAAAAGTTCAAGAGATTCACTGTCGCAGAAGCGGCTTCGTGCGTTTGACGCGGGGCATAAAACCAACGCAGCCCGGCACGTTTAACGTGCCGGGCTGCTGTTAAGAATCAATGTTTGATTATCTATCGATGGAATCGAACGGTGCTATTCCACTTCGGCCGAGAACACTCTGATTTCGACTCGTCGATTCTTAGTGTGGTTCTCGGGGTCGTTCTTGTCTGCCGGTCGCTCCCAGCCTATACCGGCCGAATTGAACTGATTCGGATCCAGTTGGAATTTTCGCACAAGTGCTTCCTTGACTGCATTGGCTCGGTTGGCTGAAAGCTCTTTCACTAGTGCGTCGTCAGGCAGCAGGGCTTTCATTGATGAATCGGAATGTCCTTCAATCAGAACTCGAGCTGCACCAAACTGCCCCACAAGTCGTGAAATTTCATCAAGCACAAAGTTGATATTGGGGTCGTAGAGTTCTTCGACCTGAGTACCATCAGGCTGGGTTCTTGTGACCTTGTAGTCCAGGTCATGTCGATTCGGAGCGAAGTGAATGATGACTGTGTTTGTCAGCACTTCGTCTGATTCTGCGATGATTTGCCCTGTGCTTTTGGGAGCAAACTGCACTCGATATTCATTCTTCTGTGACGCGTATTTTTCTTCTTTCGCAAGCTTCTGCAGAATGCTGAAGTCGACAACTTTATCGAATGTTACCGGCTGATGAGTGACAGAACGGATTCTGCGATAGATGTAGTAAGCTTGATTCCAGACCGATTCAAACCGTGATGCGTTGTTCTGGTTCAAAAAGAAGTCACTGTTTTCGGCGAAGTTAGTCCAGTGAGCATCCCCCAGCATTCCCAGACATTCGTCCTTTGGAATTGCGTAGCCCTGCGACATCCATTCAGAAACTTTCTGCTTTTCTTCCTGACCGCGAAGGCTTTCGATCGAATCGAAAATGCCACGTACAATACCTTCGATAAGATCCGGGTTTTCCTTCGCAAAGTCGGCTCGAGCATACCAGACGTCGGCGATTAATTTGTTCGCAGTCAGTGTATTGACCAGCATGCGATTGCCGTCCTGTTCAGACAGCGTGTAGATGTCGGGAGCCCATGAAACACAGGCGGAAATTTCTTTGTTGGCGTTAAACGCAGCGGCAGCTTCGAAGGCGTCCGTTGTGTACCGAAACTTGACGTCGCCAGGTTGCAGGCCTCCGGCCACCAGCATGCTGAGAGCAAAGTATTGCGACGGCGAATTTTGAGCCAGTACGATCTCCTTACCCTTTAGGTCGGCCACAGTTTTTATGTTGTTGCGGACAACAATACCGTCGCCTCCGTTTGACCAGTCGACCTGCTGAAAAATTCGCGGCATCACGCGGCTGTCTCGAGGTTCACCGGATTTATCCACAAACCCTTCCATAAACAATGGCAGCATGTCGGCCGTTGCCCAGCCAATGTGATATTCGCCCGCTGCATAGGCGTCTCGCATGTCGACAGGATTGTCTGCCAGAATCAGGTGAACCTTAAATTCCTTGCCCGCTGGAGTCTTCCAGATCTTCTTTGGCTGAAAACCTTCGTTTGCATGGATGATCGGAGCCCATCCGGCCCAGACGTTCAGAGCGAAGCGAACTGTGTTATCTTCCAGTGGCTTGTAAGCTGCAGTGCCTTTAACGGCAGGCAGGCGTTCGGCTGGAACGAAGTTGTAGCTCTTAACAGTTGTTACCAGATCTTCGTTAGAACTGGCTTCAGCAGTGGGCTCGCCACCGATGTTGATCATATCAGGGTCAAGGCTTGGTTGACCACTTTGATCGCCTACGTTGTCCGGGCCTGCTGGCTTGCCGATAAAGCCGCCCTGCATTGCCGCAAAATAGACCAGTCCTCCAACCACAGCCAACACCGCGACGTAAAACGCCGCTGTAGGACGACCACCTGACATATCAATCTCTCCGTTATTGAATCAATCGTTACCGACCAATTGCGTTATTCACAAGTAATTAACCCCGTCGCATCTAGGACAGTATGGTCAAACGCAGTGAAACCGCAATCGGATCACTCAAATTGCAATGTCTGAAAGTAGCAGAACATTGTGGCGAAAGTGAAAAGTTGTCGCGTTTTTTAAGATCTTCGGGTTTTGCGGCGCTTTGCAGCAGCTTACAGAAACAAGTATGCCTTGGGGGCTGGTACACAACGATCACTGAACGAAAAGCGAGTTTTGCGGCTGTAAGTCGAACTAAAACGCATTAGCTGAAAATTGCCACAGCGACAAGTTCAGGCTTCTGCGTTGTCGCATTGAAGCACCGTGTGTCAGACCATAGCGCACAAAAAAACCGCAAAGTTTCAGAGAAAGATCGCGGTTTGGCACACTCGAAAACTCGCAAAACTAAGGCTTAATTGTTGGTGCCGAATCAGTGTTCGGCGCAGGCTCAGCCCCAGCCGCACCTGGACCTTCAGCCGCTGAGTCTTCCGGAGGTAACCCGGCAGGAACTTCAGGGCGCGTGACTTCGTTGGAACCTCCGCCGCAACCGATGACCACGCTGCAAAACAAACACAACGCCGCAACGAAACGAATAGGCTTCATTAAGATTTCTCTCTGTGCTGTAGGATAAACGAGCACGGACTATGCTCGTATGAAAAAGACCTTTCCGTGTCTGGAAACCACACGGGGAAAGGTCTGGATACTTCAAACCGATTAAGAATTCAGTTTCGACAATGACTTAGAATTCGCCAACAACTTCACCTTCTCCCATGCCGCTTAGTGACTGGTAAAGGTCACCGTCGATGTTGCGTGAAATTGAGCGAACCGCACCGTCGCCCATTGCGAACTGCACGATGCCAACATGGTAGCTGTCGAATTGATACCACAGATGGTCTGAACCGGAAATTCCCCACGCGGTCATCCACGCTGGCTGGCCGATCCAGCGCATGTTGTAGTCTTTACCACCTGTGAGTTCACCGAACAGGAACGTGTTACTTGAACCGTCAGTAATGTCGCGGAACTTGTGTTTCGTTCGACCCCCGAAAATGCCTTTGCGAACGGACCATGACGGTGGCCAGGTCACTGCGCCAAAGAAGCCTGCTACCCCTGCGTAGTTGGTGATGCCAAGTGGATAGTCAGCCGCCCAATAGTAAAGGGTAACCGTTCCGCCGCCAGCAGCTGGAGTGGCCCACACGTGCGGGCGAGATGGTGTGCGCACCCGTGTTTCCTGTGGATCAGACGGGCATAGAAATGCCGGAATTTTCGCTTGCCCGGCAGCCCACGTGTCATCGTCAGCGTAATAACGCGTTTCAGCAAGGTAGTCATCTGCCGTGGTGCTTGGATCTGGTCGGTAGTCAACACCCTTCCAGATAGCAATTTCGTTGTAAAGATTTGCCTGCTCAATCTGTGGTAGCAGTTGCGGCAGTAATCCCGTGAACTGATGCTGATTCCATGTCAGATTCTTGGGTCCGTTTTGACCGGCCTGAATGTCGTTTGGTGGCCCAAGGCTTCCAGCAGGAAAGCGATTGTAAATGTCATGGTGGTTGTGAGCGGCCAGAGCCAATTGCTTCATGTTGTTTTTACACTGAGTACGGCGGGCCGCTTCACGGGCCTGCTGTACTGCTGGCAACAGCAAAGCAATCAGGATTGCGATAATCGCAATCACAACCAAAAGTTCAATCAACGTGAAGCCACGTCTCGGATGGATCACCTTCTGTGACCCCATCGACAGTCTTTTGTTCATTTTCATGGTGCAGAGCTTTCTATAAACAAGGAAAAAGTATCCGAAGTCATGATTTGTCAATTCTGGGAGAAGAACATAATCGTCGCCACCGGGTTCATTCAGTTTATTTTTGAAAACGACTTTTTTCGAGCCGAAGCAAAAATGCTTAATTTCCCGGCTTTTTTGATGGTTCGATGAGCGTTCTATCTCATTTCTGCCAATTAAATTCGCCTTAAACATGTTCAAGAGAACACAGACAGCACCTAGTGTGCCAATTCGTTTTTTTCGACGCTCACGCTCACGCGGCTGGCTTTGTTGGCGGCGCGGCTAAACAGGGCGTTTGAGGACAGCTTTGATGTTTATGGTTCATCAAGCAGTGAAGGTTGCCCGTGACTTGGTACTGAAATGGGGCTTCCCTGACGAAATCTGCCCGGACGCCTGTGTTCGAAACATTCGTTAACGCGAGTCTTCAAACCGCCTCAGACATGCTGACTTGTCGCTTACCAAGGAAGGCAGAGAAGAAAGCTTCGCAGCGTGCGAATGAGAATCCGTGGCGTTCGTACGTAACGCAGACAGATGTCCGAGATGTCGCTTTCCGGGCATATCTACAGTGTGACTGCGACGTTTTTCGTGGTACAGCATTCGAACTTAAGGTGACCGATTCATCTACCGAGTGTGGGGAATTGCCCTGTTGCGAGCAACCCGCTGGCTAAAGTGACGCTGTTTTAATGTCGAGAAAAACAATATGTGGCACTGTTTCGCAGAACCTGGCAGGAAACGTCGGTTCGGCAGTTCGTTGACTTTGGTTGACCAAACATGCAACGCATTGATTCAAAACATTCCATCAACCATGCACCGCACATCATTAGTGTGCCGGACGCAGACATTCTGCGCATGCTTTGCCGGCAGGTTGAAAATGATGAAATTGGATGTCGCGAAGCAGGTGAACAGTTGCGAAGATTCCGTTTTATTACTGATAGAATCGTCGGAGAAGTACAGGATCGGATGCCCCGGCGTGGACTGAGAATTGACGACCCATCTCACGCTGCAGTTATGTTGGGTGCACAAAGACTGGTTGCCGTGGTCAACGAATTCGTACAGGAACGTGCGACAGCGGAACCATCCTGATTTGCCGTGAGCAACACAGAGTCTGGCGCGCAGGCTCATCGTAACTGCGTAGCCGTTCGTCGCAAGCGAATGCTATTTCATCTTCAGCTTCTGCATAATCACCGACACTGATGGTCGTTTTACTGTTGATGAAATCCACGGCTGGCCAACAGCTTCAATTGGTGCCGAAACGCCGGCTTCACGAAGCAGAACATTGACTTCATCCCGCAGAGCGGCAGCTTCTGTGACTGCTCGCAGCCAGGCAGCTTTTGACGGCATTGTCGCCCAGACCGTCAGCCGCATTGAATATCCTGGTCGTCTGAGCGTTGGGGCCGCATCAAGGATAATGCGCCGGAGGCCTTCCGTCATGTAGGGCGGCTTCGGTGGTAGTCTGTTGAGAACATCGAAAGCGATCTCGCCCGTTACGTCCGCTATCTGTCCGACTTCGTGAAGTCGCTTTGCTTCCTGAAGAAATCGTTGAAAATCGTCTTCCTGTCGATCAATGATCCGTTGCTGATCGTCGACATCATCCGGGCCGGTCGACTTTTGCGCAAGATCACTGGAATCATCGGAACTTCCAATAATGTACTTTGGACTCGATTCTTCCAAATCGAAAGCGCGTCCGGTTGTTTTGCTACCAGGTGTTCCAATGCCGCCAGCGGAACTGAACGCTCGAACAAAAGAACCGGTTCCGGAATGCAGATTCGCCCCTGTCTGTTCTTCAGCGAGTGAATTCAAAACGATAAAAAATGCCAGCAGAGCCGTCATCGTGTCGCCAAACGAAATCAAGTACGCTTTGCTGGGCGGCTTGGAAGGATTTTTTTTTCGTGCCATGTCAGACCGCTTTTTGTTTTCTGCCAACTGAATTCGCCGCTGTCATCGACGTGAATCGGGGGACTGCCGTTCTCTTTCAATACCAATCAATATCATGCTTGGCGTTGCAAGTTCAGTCGGAGCCACCTGCACCGATAGTCTGCCAGGGGCGACTTCAAACGATTCGTAAATCATCGACGCCAGTTGAACGCAGATATCTGCGTCGTCAACGTTGCTGGCAACAAAATTGATTTCGATGGGCAGGCCTACCAACTGGTGTCCCAGCATTCTTGCTGTGCGCGCGGCATATGATGTTGGTTTGTGGTTGCTGTCCTGAAGAATGCCGACGGGAACCTGCATCCGAATACGTTGCATCTGAGCAAGCTTGTCCCGATTTTCAATTGCGTCGAGACCTTTGGCAAGCGAGTCAGTTCCTGGATCTGTCATTTGCGGTGGCTGTTCACTGCCGTCTTTGGCAAATCGACTGGCGCGGGGACGAATACGCACGACCTGGCTATCCAGATTTGCGGAGATGGCACTGCTTCGAGCGACGCCTGTCGAACTGCCCCCACCAAAATGAATCACTTGTGTCGTGCCGAACTGTTCCGGTTCCGAAGTGGCAAACGTCAATAACAGAATGAAGAATGTCATCAGTAACGTGATGACATCGCTGTATGTCATGAACCACGCTGGAATGTCCCCGGCGGCGGACTCTACTTTTTCTTTCTTGGCCATTGGCTTACCCCAGGGATCCCTTTCACGCCGAATCTCGATTGTTTCACGCCGTAGCCGTTGATCAATATCGACCAGGGAGCGACTGCCGCGTTTAGATCGCCAGGCAGCGTCCAACGTGCGCTGCCTTAATTAATTGAAGTTAAGCTGCCTTTTGAGCGTTGCCGGTGGATCGACTGCCCGGTGAAAGAAACGCCAGAAGCCGTTCTTCGGTTGCTCGAGGAGCATGACCTTCAACAAGAGACTGTAGACCGGTGATCATGAGTTCCCGGATAAGCGTTTCTTCATTGCCTTTTGTTTCCAGTTTTCCCGCAAGAGGAATGCAGAACAGGTTTGCAACAACAGCGCCATACAGCGTCGTTAACAACGCAACCGCCATACCGGCTCCAATGTTACTGGGGTCGTCCAGACTGCGAAGCATCTGTACCAGACCAATCAGTGTTCCGATCATTCCGAACGCCGGCGCGGCCGCGCCGATGGAATCGATGATTTTTTTTCCGGTACCGTGCCGTTGTTCGATATAGGCAAGTTCTTTTTCCAGCAACGCTGTCAGTTCTTCTTTCGTGCTTCCGCCAACCACTAGTTCCAGCCCGCGTTTCAGGAACGGGTCATCGATTTTTTCCATCTTTGATTCCAACGCAAGCAGTCCGTCGCGTCGGGCGACCGCTGATAGATCGGAAAAGGTGGCGATCGCTTCTTTGGGTTCTGGAAGCTTCACAAAGAAACAGTTTTTGACCACGGAAAAAACGCTTAATACTTTTGCCAGTGGAAAGTTAATCAATGTCGCTGCAATGGATCCTCCAAACACAATCATGATCGACGGTAGGTCGACAAAGGGCATCAGCCCGCCGCCTCCAATCGCAATCGATATCAGAATCAAACCGATCCCAAGTATCATGCCGATGGGAGTTGCTTTGTCCATTTCAATAACTTTCCGTGTTCTTATGCTGTCAGCAGTCAATTGCTGATAGTTTGCCTTCGGCGACTAGGCCGATTTTTTCATGCGATAAATCTGAGCCAGAATCTCGGCGACAGCACGGAAAAATTCTGGTGGTATATCCTGACCCACGCGAATACTTTTGTAGATCGCTCGTGCCAGCGGTTTTCTTTCGATAACCTGAATCCTGTGTTCTCGTGCTATACGAACGATGTTTTTTGCATAGATGCCAGCTCCTTTTGCCACGACCTTGGGAGCCGCCATCCTGCCGATTTCGTATTGAATGGCGACGGCAAGGTGAGTCGGGTTGGTCAGGATAACTGTTGCCTTGGGGACATCAGCCACGGAACGCTGTCTCATGGCTTCACGCTGTCTTCTGCGAGCCGCCGCTTTAATCAGTGGGTCACCGTTTTCGTCTTTTTGTTCACGCTTGATTTCTTCACGGGTCATCTTCAGTTTCTTTTCGTTGCGAAACCAACGGACCAGATAGTCCAAAGCCGCAAGGCACAGCAACAGGCCAGACAACCAGATCCAGACTTTCATGCCATTCCGCCATGCTTCCGACGTAACGCGCTGCACGGTGGACGCCGCCGTGATTCGGTATTCATCACTTCTGAGATAGAAGAACGTAAACGTAAACGAAATGATCAGCATTATCTTCATGAAGGCCAGTATGCCGCGCACTCCGTTGTCGATCGAAATCAGTCGCTGCCAGTTCCGCGCTGGTGAAAGCTTTTCGAAGTCGATGGCCAGTGGCTTGAAGGATGCAACAAAACCGACCTGAGAGAAAGCCGTCATCAGTGCGATAACCGTCAGTAGTCCCAACGGCAGGCCACACATCATTACCAATTCTGTCGACATCCAGCGTGCGGTGAGATGCGTGTGCATTGGCAGCCAGACGCCATCAAACGACTTAGTCAGCCACGTTTGGATTCCGTGACGAAAGCCGCTGGACACGACTGGCCCGCACCATAGCAGCAACAAAGCACCAGCCAGCATTGACGACGCTGCGGCAAAGTCAGGGCTCTGAACAACCTGCCCCTCTTCGCGCGCCTGCGTTCGGCGGCGTTCTGTGGGCTCTTCCGTGCCGTTTTGTTCCTGCTCGTCGGCCACTTAGAAAACTCCATAATTTGCGATTTGCCGCATGAAGACACCCATCGCGGCACACATTTCCGGAAAGAACGCCAGCAAACCGAGAGTGCCGGCGGCCACGCGCATCGGCATCCCGAACGACATGAAATTAAACTGCGGAGCGAACCTCATGGCAGCCAGCAGCGTGACCATCACAATAAATAACAGGATCGCGATAGGAGCGATCATCAACAGTCCGTGCTGTTGTGTTTTAGATACCGCGAACAGCACGCGAACCCATAACGCGTTGATGTCGAAGCCCGCCATTGGCTGGCGAGCAAACGAGAGTCCTAGCGACGATAGCGCGATATGATGCAGGTTGAGACAGAAAAAAAGTGTTACCGCCATACCTTCCAATGCAGACGAAATGACGTTCGACGGTTGCTGGTCTGTGGGGGAAGTCAATCCTCCCAGTGTCAGTCCCATTTCCTGAGCGACGTACGCTCCGGCGATTCGAACCGGGACCATGCACAGACCAAACATCCATGCCATCGCCGCGCCATACGCAAATTCTCGAAGCGAGAGAATCGCCAGTTTCAACCACCCGGTGTTGGCTCCTGACTTCAGCAGTTCCGGCACAATGTCGGCAGCATACTGAGGTGCGATGCACAGAGTGATAGCAACTGACAGTCCGATCTTCACAAGGTTCGGCATGTTCTTGCCACTGATCGGCGGCAGAAACGCGACGAACGCAGAAATGCGAATCAGGCACAGGACCGTCGCTAAAATGAACGCGGTAATCACTGCGTCACCTGAAGCAGCCGCTGCATCATTCGCAGCGTGAAGGATGACGACATCTGCACCATCCATGGCAGGCAGACCAGCATGACAATGCCCACAGAAACAATTCGTGGTGCGAAGGAAAGCGTCTGGTCCTGAACGCTGGTGATCGTTTGCAGAATACTGATTGTCACGCCGACTAAAATACTCACAAGTACAGCGGGCCCCACCAGCCACAACGTTGTGATCAGCAGGTCGCGTCCAATGACAACGATTTCCGTGGATTCCATGATCGCTCTTTCGATTACTTACAGCATCTGAATGCCGCAACAACGCTTGTTGATTCCGATTGTCTGAGTCTTCAACTTACCGTCTTCAACTTACCGTCGTTTGGTTACCGTCGTTTGGTTACCGTCGTTTGGTTACCGTCGTTTGGTTGCTGGTTCCGGTCGTTTCACAAGGGCACATTTTTCAAGAAGTTCGCTGACCAGAGGATCGTCATCCATCGCTGTCAGAATAGTGGCGGCCTTGCGTTGTTCCAATTTTGATAGAATCTCAACGGCCATGTCACTTTTTCCGTTGTTAGCAAATTCCTTCAGAACTCCAGCCGCTTTATCCGGATCCATGCTCTGCACGATTTCGGTCAGATCTTTAATGTTGGCATCGCGATCTTTTTCGGTTGTGGGAGATGTTGCTCCCGGTCGTTCCTGACCGGCGTCAATTTCCTGTTTCTTCTGTTCCGTTTCGATTTGCGTCTGACGTACATCTTTCAGGAGTTCTCCTGTGGCGGCTCGCTGATCGCGTGCCTGCGCCAGCAAACCTTCCAGCTCTTTTTGTTCTGCTTCGATGTCGGCCAAAACAAGCTGTTGTTGAGATTCCACTCGCTGCAACGCGTTTTCACGTTCCTTCATTGCCAGTTCACGCGACTTCAGCGACAGGCCATAACGAACGATTTCTTCGACGTTCATTTTCTGCGGTCGCACGGCAACAGGGCTTTCTTCATCAACTGTGGCTTCCATAGGCTGACGCGGATTGATGATGCTGGGTGTTGGCTTCGCTTCCTTTTCAGCTGATCCCTGTCCACCGGCGACCTCTGCTTCGCTTTGTGTTTTTGCAGAATTGACGAACCACGCTGAAGCCGCAGAGGCAGCAAATACTAATAGGCCATATAGCCCCAAAGTTACAAGTTTTTTCATTGTTCCACTCCAGTTTCAGCGTCAATGATCTGTCCCGCGGGCACCGGACGTTTCTGATTGGACGTATGATTCTGTTGCTGAAATCGTTCTGTAATTTGAATGCTGTCCAACGCCAGTTGGACTTTCCGGTGTTGTGAGAATTCGCGATCCAGAGCTTCCGAAACGATTTGCAATTGTTGAAACGCGGCGGCTCGTTTTTCAGTCGCCTGTTTCGCTCGTTCGTCCGCTTCTTTTTCCAGACGGCGTTTGTTGACGAGTTCGACTGTACCAACCGCTGCCAGATTTCTAGTAGCGTGCAGCATGTAGGCGGATACCGGCTGGCTCATGGCTGCCTGAGCGTCTGAGTACGTTTGCATCAGCAGACGTTTGGCAGCTTCAGCTGCGTTCTGTGCCTGTGCTGCGGCCGCGAAGGCATTGGCAGCAACGGCAGCCGCTGCTGTATCCTGCTGCTTGCGAAGACGTTGAACGGTTGTAAAACGTGAATGAAATCTTTTCATTAGACTGCTCCCTGTGCTGCTGCAGTCGCACGCTGCATGTCACCGTGCCACGCAGATCGCAGCAGTTCCAGATCACGCAGTGTGCTGTCAAAGCTCGACACTTCATTCACTGATTGGCCTAGATATTGTTTCACCGCTGGCATTAACTGAATCGCTCGATCAACATTCGGAAGTGTTCCGGTTTGATAGGCTCCGATCTGAATCAGGTCCTTCATCTCGGCGTAAGTCGCCATCAACTGCCGCACGGCCGAAGATGCTCGCTGATGTTCGGGGGTCGCGATTTCGGTGAACACGCGGCTGAGGCTGTCGAGTACGCTGATGGCCGGATACTGGCCGGCTGCTGCGAGTTCTCGCTGCAATACAATGTGACCGTCCAGAATTGATCGAGCCGTATCAGCGACGGGTTCGTCCATGTCATCACCTTCCACCAACACAGTAATCATTCCGGTGATGCTGCCGTTACTGCTTCGGCCAAGGCGTTCCAGGGAACGGGCCATCAATGCCTGAACTGACGGCGGATAGCCACGGTTTCCGGGAGGTTCGCCCAGCAACAGGCCGAGTTCGCGTTGAGCCATCGCCAACCGAGTAATACTGTCCATAAACAACAGCACGTTGGCACCTTCGTCACGAAACGCTTCTGCAATTGTGATAGCGGACAACACCGCGTTGATTCGCATTAACGGCGTTTCATCCGCCGTCGCAACAACGACAACAGATCGGCTTAAGCCTTCAGCCTGCAGGCAGTCTTCCACAAATGGCCGCACTTCACGACCGCGTTCTCCAACCAGCGCAACTACGTTGATGTCGGCGTTTGAAGACTTGGCAATTTCTCCCATCAGCGTACTCTTGCCGACGCCGCTGCCAGCAAACAAACCAATTCTCTGGCCCATGCCGATTGTCAGTAGGCTGTCGATTGCTCTCTGACCAGTGACCAGCGGCGTATCAATTCTTTTGCGCGTCATAGAAGACGGAGGTCCCGCAATCGTAGAACGATAGCGAGAAGTTTCCGGTGCGGGCATGGAATCCAACGGACGCCCGATACCGTCGATAACACGTCCCAGTAGTTCACGGCCGACCGCGACTTTACGTGGCTTTCCGCTGCACACGACTTCAAGACCAGGCTGAAGCCCGGCATGTGAGTCGTAACACATCAGCAGAGATTCGTACCTGTCGAAGCCAACAACTTCTGCCGTTAGCAGTTCACCATTGGGCATGCGAATATGGCAACACTCGTTAATCGCCGCGCGCACAGACGCGTGCAGAAGTCCGCGAGCACTGGTCACGATTCCGGCTTTCTGGAATTTCGGAGCAGCTTTAGCTGATTGCGTCAGCGCTGCGATGTCCAGTCCGAGCGACATTGAGAGACTCCATCCATCGTTCACGAATTGTGGCAAGTCGTGTCAGAAGATCAGTTCGAAGAGTGTTCATGGAATTTGCAGCTCGACACGTTCCCGATGGAACATCATCCACTGCGACAAGTTTAAGATTCGAAAGTACGCCAGCGAGTTCAGTGCTTTTGACCTGCATTAACAGATTGGCGTGATCGCCAGGGTTCAGGAATACTGTAATGGAGGTTTCGCCATCCAGTTCTTTGACAAATTGCCGAATGATGCCGTCGACTTGAACACTGCCGTCGGCCATTGATTTGTTCAGCACGGCTTCCGTGGCTGCCACAGCCAGTTCGATTGCCGCCGTTTGCAGCTGCAATCGTAAAGTTTCGTTTTGGTTTGTTAGCTGATTCACTCCGCTGTTGATCTGCTGACACAGGGCCAGCAACTGTTTGCCGACCACTGATTCTTCTGACGTTTTCGGCGGCACTGAAGGCGCTGCAGCGACGGTGCTGTCTCGGCCGGTGCTGTCTCGGCCGGCGCTGTCTCGGCCGGTGCTGTCTCGGCCGGCGCTGTCTCGGCCGGTGCTGTCTCGGCCGGTGCTGTCTCGGCCGGTGCTGTCTCGGCCGGCGCTGGATGAGTCCGCAGCGATTCCGACTGACGTTGCCAGCCGTATTGCTGTGGGTGATCTGTGAAACTGTAAGCGGAGGTTTGTTGTCATCGGATTGATGCTTATTCTGCCACTTCACAGACAACGCCAAGGACACCCACGATCGATTGTCGAGCTTCCTTAACTTTCTGGTCGGGCACATGAGTCTGAAACTGCATTTCTTCCTCCAACGCCATTTTTGCTCGACTGGAAACAGCGCCGAACACGGCGTCTAACACCGTCTTGTCTGCCTGAAACAGTGCCGTTACCAATGTCGTTGTATCCACCTGCGCCATTACCTTTTGAACCATGTGCTGTTCAAGGGAAGCCAGATCTTCGAACATGTAGAGCTTTGCCAGCAGACGATCCTTCAGATCAGGATCCTCGGCCGCAATCGCTCGAACCATTTTTGAACGCGTGGCCTTGGGGACTTCTCGCAGCATTTCTGCAAGTCGTTCAAGCTGATCACGATCATCAGGCGGTTCGCTGGGCATGTTGCGGCCGCGAGTCAGAGTCGCTCGAACAATTCGTTCCACAAGAATTGGTGGGGCGTGTTGTTCAATCGACAGTTCTTTAATCACAAGACTCTGCTGTTCGTCCGGTAACAGCGCCAGTACATCCGCGGCGATTGATGGCGACAGTTCGTTCAATAGAATGGCTGAAGTTTTTGCCTGTTCGGGTTTTAGTGCGTTGGCAATCTGGTAGCGGCTGAGTGCTTCGAGATCTCTGATGGGGTCACCCGTCGAGATCGCCAGTTTCGGCTTTGTCGGTTGAGCCGGTTTGTGGTCAACAAAGGGAGCGTGATTCGCACCTGAGTCCGACTGACCCAACAGGTTAAATAGTTTGTCAAACTGGTCCATTACTTTTCGCTGTTGGCCTGCCTTGATTGTGGATTTGCCTTGATCGGCCAGTTTGGCTCGCAGCATTTCCGCCGTTTCCGGGCGCATGCGCGAAAGCACCTGCTCAGCGGCATCAGCGCTGAGAAGACGAAGGAATGCCAAACTCTGTTCGTGACCGTTCATCAAATTGTGTATTCGTTTCCGCAGGCTGTCCCTGATTTTTCCCTATGGCGGTATAGCCGCAACTAAGTTCGAGCTATCGCTTCCAAACGGATGCGAGCACGTTGGTAAACTCCTTTCGAGCAACTCTAAGCGGCTTTTCGTGCCGAAGTGTTTGCGCCCTTTGAATCCTGTTGTTGCTCTTCCATCCAGACTGAAAGTATTTGAGCCGCCACGTCTGGAGACTGCTTCACTTTTTCAGATAACTGAATCACTTGATTAAGCTGTTCAGTTGTAAGCCCACCTGATTCTTCCTGTGCGACAACGACTGGAGTCATTCGTTTTAGTGCGAGAAATCCCAGTACCGCAGCCAGCAAAACGCCAGTCCCCCAGATCGCAGAATCAATCACGGGTTCGTACTGTTTCCAGGTAGATACCAGGCCTGAAATCTCGGGGTCCAATGCAATGGGTTCTAACGAAGCAAACATGACCTGAACTTCATCGTCGCGTAACGCATCGAATCCGACTGCCTGTTTAATGATGGCTTCGACGTCTTCTTTCGCAATTGCAGCAACGGCAGGTGTGGCCGCAGCGGGGTCAGCTGCCGGATCTGCATTTGCCGGGACTGGTTTTGACAGATCGACAATCGCGGCGACTGTGATACGAATGATTTTTCCGGGATTGTCACGCACCGTTTCGTTGATGCTGGCATTTTCGAAATCGACCGAGTTCACTTCTTTTTTGTAGGTGCTGCCGCTGCCTGACGTTGTGCTGAGATCAGGGATTAGGTTGGAGCTGACGCCAACCTCGCTGTTGATTGCCGGAGCGCCGCCGGTTTGCGAAACGGTTTCGATGGTTTCGTTTTTCTTAACCTTTGAATCCGGGTCATAGCTGGTTTCGGAACGCGTGGTTTCTCGAAAGTCGATGTCTGCGCTGACTCGAACGACAGCTTTACCAGGGCCAAGCAATTCTGCCAGCATGGATTCAGCTTTCGCTGCAAGGCTGTGTTCTACCAGCTGACGATGTTCGAAGTGCGCACTCATGGTGCCATTCATACCGTTGGCCGCCTGAAACTGGTGACCAGCCGTGTCCATCAACGAAATATTTTCCGGCGTCAGTCCCTCCACGGCGCGAGCAACGAGGGTCAGGATGCTTTGAGCGGAATGTCCCGACATCGGCACCGTGTTGCTAAGCTCCAGAATCACACTGGCAGTCGTAGGACTATGTTCCGAAACAAACGGCGACGAAGTCGATTGGCTGATATGTACCGTGGCCGTACGAATGCCTTTGATTTTTTCAATGGACATCGCGACGCGTCTTTCGAGCTTGCGAGTACGTTGATCTTCTTCTTCCTGAGGTGATCCGGGAAAGCCGCCAAATGAGCTGCCTTCGTCTTCTATTTTTGGATCCCACACATCCTTCATTGCCAGTCGAGCCTGGCTCATGTCGCTGCGAGACACCGAAACGGCTGAACCGGAAAAGTTCAGTTCGTATTCGATTTTCTTTGTTTCCAGTAGTCCGACAATTTCAGCGGCTTCCTGAGGTGACAGACCGTTGGCCATCACGACAAAGTCCGGCCGCGTTGCCCAGTAAACAGTTGCCCCAATCACAACAAGACAGAGCGCAGCGGCGGCTGACAGCAACACTCGTTGCTGCAAAGTCCACTGTCTCCAGAGATTCTTAAGCTGTTCCTGCAAGGCTGACAACATGTGTCTTCCGTCCAATTCGTCTGCCGTGGTTTAAATTAAATATGAACGATTGAGCCCCGTCACCGGTCGCCCTCGCCATGCGCTTCTGCTTAGACCTGCATGCGGATGATTTCCTGATAAGAACTGATCAACCGATTGCGAATTTCCATCATTAACCGAAAGGAAAGTTCGGCCTGCGATGCGGTCATGACCACTTCTTGAATGCTGTCCGACTTTCCAGACACCAGGTCTTCCACACTTTTCTGCATGTCCGAATGATTGGTGTTTGTGTCCTTCACTAACTGCTGAAGCAGATCCGCAAACGAAGAATCACCGGTTGGCGACTTGCCCGCTCCAGCTGGCACAGCGCCGCCCTGTTGCAGACCACCAGCACCGGAAATTCCCGAAATGTCCATTAACCCAGACCTCGTAGCAGAGACAGTGTCTGTTCTGCCAACTGGCGATACGTTTGCAGGGATTTCAAATTGGCTTCGTAGGCGCGACTGGCAGTAACCAGGTCGACCATTTCAATTGGAATCTGCACATTTGGAAGTTCGACCATTCCGTCTTCATTCGCCGCCGGATTGCCAGGGTCGTAGATTGTTTCCAGAGGCGTTTGGTCTTCGCTGATTCCAAGTATTTTTACGCCATTAAGTCCCGCAGCCCCAGGATCCAGAAATTGATTCATTTCGGCGGCAAAGTTAACTCGCTGTCGTCGATAAGCCATGCCCGGTTGATCGCCGGTGGAATGGGCATGGGCGATGTTGTTAGCAACAACCTCCATCCGCATTCGCTCGGCGCTCAGGCCGGAAGCACTCACTTCCATGCCCGAAAAGATGTTTGAAAGCGACATCAGAAATCCTCCATGCCATGCTGCGAAAACTCAATTGATTTAAAAAAGCATTCGCACACATTTCGTGAAACACTTACCGTTCATTTCTTCCGTACGACAAAGGTTTCGGACGCCGCTATTACTAGCGGCCATCAATGGCCTGACGCATCATTTTCATTTCAGTACCCATTAGTTGCAGATACGTCTGCATCAACAGAGCGTTTTTGTTCATTTGTCCGATTTCACGGTCGAGGTCAACGTTGTTGCCATCGTTCCGCATTGTCAAATTCTGAACCTTTGCAATCTCTGGTTCAGCTGCTGACTGCTTTGAATGCGTCTTTTGTCCGAGTTCTGAAATCAACGCGTCCTCAAACGTCACTTCCATGCTTTTGTAGCCGGGAGTGTTGATGTTCGCGATGTTTTGACTCACCACTTTCTGTCGTATGTCTGCGGCGTTGGTAAGCTGCTTCAGAAGCTCAAGTTGATTGCCCATGATTTCCATATCGTTGCAATCGGACGGGTCACCGTGAGAGGTACAGTCGTTTTAATCGTTACCGATTAACACGCTGAGGGTGAAGCTGAACGATGTCGGTGAAGCACTTAAATGAAAGGGAAAACACTCAAATCCTAAATCGGCAGATTTCTGCAGGAGCCAAAGCGTCCGATTCGAGCCGATATTAGTGAACCTGATCACTGCCTGCTTCGTGATAAAGAAAGCGTGCCGTAAACCGGCGAACGTACACCGAAGTCGGCGAGGGAGCCTGGCATAGATATGGTGTTTCGACGTTTCGTCATTGCCAGTTGCTAACAGGGCCGCTCTTTTTCCTTCGCGAGCGAAGGTCTGATGAAGGAATCTGCCACTCACTGAACCAGTTCAGAATCAAGACTTACTTAATCAGGCATCTCAGTACTTGTCAGCTTGAATGCGTCTTCCACGATGACTCAGTATTTGAAACGGCATTGCTTAGGCGTACGGCGGGAATGAGTCGGCCGTCGCTGGAACTTCACGTGTGGCGTCTGAGTGCTGATAAGGCGTTACCTGCCAATTTTTAAAAGTGCGGCTGGGTGGCATGAATCGCAATCAATTTGCGAAGTTCGTTCACTTCGCGGCGGTGCTGCCAAAGCAGGCATTAGTTACGGGTTTGTTGTTTGATGACACAGTTGAAGGTGTTTGAGGAAAGTATGCGAAACTGTATTTTGGTCTTGGCATTGTTCGGTCTGATTACGATGGTCTGCGGTACGGACAGCGTACAGCCGAACGCCACTCACGATGCTGATTCTCACGATATGCACGCGGCAGAAGCGGGGCATGGCGCAGACCAAGGGCATGGTGCAGATCGCGCACCTGTTCACGCTGCTTCAAATTGAAGGGCAAGAATACTCAGGTGCTGTTTGTGGGCATAAAACAATCGGGGGATAGCCGTTCAGGCGGCTTCAAGGCAGTTTCTGGAGAGATCACCATTGCGGAAGGAGCGATTTAAGCAATTAGCGTAATCATCGAAATGGACTCATTGTTTTCAGACGCTAATCGTCTGACGGGGCACCTGAAGAATGAAGACTTCTTCATTGCGCAGAAGTTTCCGGAACTGAATTTTGCCTCAACAAAAATTGAAGGCAAAGGCAATGTTACAGTCACCGGCACATTGACAGTGCACGGTCAGTCCGGAGAAGTCGTTTTTCCAGCCATCGTTACTGTTGAGGATGGCAAAGTCACGTTAACAGGTGATTTCAAAGTCGACTGTAGAAAGTTTGGGAGCAACTACACTGGTCAGCCGAACGATCCAATCAATGCAGAAGTTGATATCAAAATCATAGTGGGAAGTGGTAGCACCGAGCCATCGATTCCAGCACCTGGCCAGTAGTCGTTTTGTCGCGACGTTGGCTGTTTCTATCTGCCGGCGTCTCACGAATAAAGCAATGACACACGAGACGCGAAGGTACCTGATTGTGGTGTCTCCGCGTTTTTTTTCGTCACGAATACCGCATAGTTCGCAGACAGCAGATTCTCGTTTATGGCTACGAAACCAGACTCTACCAATTAGGCATCTGAAACTACCGACGCCAGAACAGACAGATGCGTCCAATCAGTGACAATGGACGCATCTTGTAGACGAGGCAATGAGGGCAGTGGCAAGGTCGCAGGTCGACAAGCAATTTGAAAAAACCGAAGCCGCGAATTGGTAGGCAAGTAAGGCGTTTGCGACAAAAGCTGCAACGATAGGGGACTTCCGAATTATCCAGATTTGACCGACTTTACATTTCTGAAGGATCTTGAGTGCGAAGCTTCGACGAACCAGAGTTCGTGTGGGCTCTTTTGTTATCAATGACTAGCATTTGCGTATCTCCGGCCTGAAAAACTCAGGCGATGAGTCTTCCTAAGTGGCAACACCTGGTGGGGCATTGCCTTGCTGCAAAACAGAAGACTTCCAACACTTGCAGATGTGTTTAGTCCCGGCAACACCATTGCGCCAGCACACGTTGCCGCCCGTAATCAAACTTTAGTGATCTGGGGTGTCGAGGTTAATTGAAAACTAGTGCTTTGTCAGCATTGAATTTTAGGGTAGACGGACTTGAGTTTATATCGAGCGTCGTCGATTTTCATTTGCCAGTCGACGCCGCGCTGAGTGTTGTTGACATCGGCTGACCAGGCCGCAATT
>Ga0335398_10001643_pt1 | contig 37567 bp, 37 predicted proteins | sample BON03_FD_205742 | JGI IMG/M metagenome (GOLD analysis project Ga0335398, IMG submission 205742) | Freshwater microbial communities from Lake Bonney liftoff mats and glacier meltwater in Antarctica - BON-03 (spades assembly) (version 2) | ecosystem: Environmental > Aquatic > Freshwater > Ice >... | reverse complement strand
GAAAGGTGGATTTACCGCCTCCAATGTTACCCTGAATGGTAATAAGGATTGTCATAATGGTTTGTAATAGATTGGGATTGAATTATAAGTTTCAATTTTATAATAATTCATGATTATCACAAAAAGTTGAAACCTTTCACGTTATACAATGCTCTACAACCAATTTAACATGGACTTATCCCAACGTAAATTAACACGCGAAGAATGGAATAGTATTGAAAAACCGGTTGGTTTGGATGAACTTAAAATTATACAATTGATTTCGGATGGATACACGGACCTATCTATCAAACGTAATAATACAAAGTCTATTTTACATTATTTAAAAGTATCCAACAATCAAGAAATTGATTTATTTGTATTTACAAAATATATACAACCCGAACTTATTGCATTGAATAAATACAATTTAAACTATGTTAAAGTGCCTATTCCATCTAGAACGATACGAAAAAGTGATAGGATACGTTTTAATAATACAGACGTACAAATTAAACAAGTCAAATCCATCATTTATGAATATGTATTATTAGACGTTTTGAAATCCATACTAAAACAGAAAAACCGCGGTAATGCCGGCTGGAGCGTACATTTCTATACCTTACATTGCATGATGAAATTTAATGTAAACGAGTGTAACCGAACCTTTTATGCCAAGTTAGAAGATATTCTTGCAACGCTTTTAACCGAGGTGGATGTAAAAGACATATTGTATAGAAGCACAGAAATGATTGAACATAATCCGTATCTGCTTAAATACGCAGACGACGAATTGTACGGCCATCAGAAACAATTATTTACACAATTTAAATCCTCCAATTCTCTTCCACAATTGGTTTTATACATTGCTCCTACCGGAACCGGTAAAACATTATCCCCCATCGGACTATCCAGAGGTTATAAAATCATATTTGTATGTGCGGCGAGACACATTGGTCTTGCCCTCGCCAAATCTGCCATTAGTCATGGGGTAAAAGTTGCATTTGCATTTGGTTGTAAGGACCCTGAGGATATTCGGCTACACTACGCCGCCGCGGTGGATTATACAAAAGACAGACGAAGTGGTTCCATTCGTAATGTGGACAATACGAATGGAACACGGGTTGAAATTATAATTAGTGATTTGGTGTCCTATCTACCCGCCATGCATTACATGTGTGGTTTTCATGAGAAAGAAAGAATCATTACTTATTGGGACGAACCCACCATTTCACTTGATTATGAATCTCACCCTTGTCACGAACTCATTCAACAAAACTGGAGACAAAATATCATACCAAATATGGTGTTGTCGTCTGCCACGTTACCAGACGAAGACGAATTATCTCCAACCATTGGGGATTTTAAAGCACGGTTCAAGGATGCTGAAATTACCACAATTATAAGTTATGACTGTAAGAAAACTATCCCTCTGATCAATAAAGAAGGGTACGTGGTTACACCCCACCTACTGTATTCCAATTATCAAGATGTATTAAAGTGCGTTACCTATTGCATGCGTCGTAAGACCATGTTACGTTATATTGATTTAAAATCATGTACTGATTTTATTCAACTCGTGCATGACACGTTTCCAACGTCAATCTCTCATGAACGTTATCGTTACGAGTATTCTTTTAATAACATTACAGACATTCACATGCTAAATGTGAAAATATACTATCTTACGCTTCTTTCTAAAATCATACCAGAAGCATGGCCAAATATATTTAAACATTTACAAATAAATCGTGTGCCACGGTTTCGTTCCAACGTTATGGTCACGACTACGGATGCCCATACACTGACCGACGGACCAACCATATTTCTTGCAGAAGATGTGCGTAAAATTGGTTTGTTTTGTTTACAACGTGCAAACATACCTTCTACCGTTATGGATACGATTCGTAAAACGATATCTAAAAATGCATCTATCAATGAAAAAATAAAGGTGCTTACAAAAACATTAGATGACCTTCTAATGAAAGACGTATTGTCGAGGAATGACCAAAAATTATCGGACGAAGCACGAGGTTCCCCCGAAGTCAAACTTTTACGGAAAGAGATCGGTATACACCTTAAATCTATTCAATCCATTCAATTACCTGCCCTCTATATTCCCAATACATTGGAACACTTGAACGTCCATGCACCTATATGCCTACATACCAATAAGGTGTATACATCCGACATTGAATTGTCAGACATTGAACAGATTATGTTGATTGACGAAATTGAAGATATGTGGAAATTACTTTTGATGATGGGGATTGGTGTATTTGTCACACATGAGAGCCAACGATACACTGAAATTATGAAACGACTTGCCTATAAACAAAAATTATATTTAATCATTGCTTCTACCGATTTTATATACGGTACAAATTACCAGTTTTGTCATGGTTATTTGGCAAGTGATTTAGAAGGGATGAGTCAAGAAAAGACCATACAATCGTTAGGTCGTATTGGACGTAATAAACTACAATATGATTATACAGTACGTTTCCGTAACGATGCTATCCTATTTAAATTATTTCAAGAAGATGAAGATAAACCAGAAGTTGCAAACTTTACACGTATATTCAATTCCACCTTGTAAGGACAGAATATAAACCTCAACGAAGGGGAAGAGGTCACGGAATTGTATGGATTCCACGTGAGAAAGCGATTATATTAAATCATCGGATTCATAATAGTTTGGAAAATAAAAAAAACGTTTCATATTTTCTTCATCCACTATGCTTAAATTATTTGGCAAATAATTAAATTGGATGTTTATATCTTTTAAAGATGTATTAAAACTAAAATATAAGTATAACCATTCACTCATAAAAGAAGGGATACATACTTTACCTAATTTATAATGAGTTGTATTTAAATTTAATAGTTTTAACATGTGCTTACATAAGTTAAAATGTTTTTTTCCTGGATAAATTGGTCCTAAATGAGTTGTAATAATATGTTCTTTTTTTGTAATTTTTTTTAAATTACTCCAAAATGTATTGCTATATAATTCATTATTCTCCTCCTTTAAATAAGGATCCGGCAAATCACATATTATAATATCAAATTTTTCTTTGCAATTACTTAAAAACATGTTCGCGTCTTCATAATATATAAAAACCCGTGGATCATTATAAACCGTTTCATCGCAATAGTTTAAATATAATCGTGATAATTGAACCAATTCTTTATCAATATCAATCCATACTATTTTATTAATATGCTTAGAATATTTTAATAATTCTCGGGTGGTTGCTCCTTCCCCCCCGCCCAATATTAAAATATTTAAATTATGATTATTATATAAACTATAATAAATACTTAGGGATGGATGAATTAAATATTCATGATATATTTTTTCATCCATACTGCAAGATTGCAATTCACCCTCTGTAAATAAGATTCTTCCAAATTCTGTACTATCTGCTATTATTAAATGATTCGTAAATTTCGTTGTTCCTTTCCACAATATGGATTGAATCGGATACATACTTTTAACACTACTAGACTTAGCATTCTCCAAAACATAGTTTTCATTTTCAATCATTTATTCTTTAATATAAATAGTTGAACGTATTTAAGTATCTTTGACACTTAAATAAAAATCATCTTGTATGTGTAGAATCGTTGCATACCGTCAGACCGTTTTCTCTCAAGAGGTTGGATTTGAACACTCCGCTCCCATTCATATCATTGAAAGAGGATATAAAACGAACGCCTCAAACTGTATATATGTATTCACCCTCTTCCGATATAGATACATTCTGGCAGTGGAAATCTAACACGGGAAAAGAAAAGATGACACAACTTCAGAGATATGAAAAGAATAATTCGCCGGATAGCATCATGAAGTTTATTGCGATTGGTGGCGGTCCAAAGATGGGTACAACCCTTGAAGAATACGCAAGATTTCGGTTTGATACTCTACAAAAAAGAAGCAAAGGAAAATGTGAAACGGGATACGACCATCTCATTCCATTAGACACAAACAATGTGTTTGTGGAGCAAAAATCGTCAGGACATTGGGGTGAAGACGACTATAAATGGCAACATGTGGAGTATAAGCATAAATGGACTATGCTTTTATTGTGTGGAATTGACTATATGGATGTTAAATTTTGGGGTATGGATAGAAAAACATTTAGTCGCATGATTTCTGAGAAAAAAATCACAAATCAGGGGAATAAGGCAGGAGAGAGTTCAGAAGGAATGTGGTTTAATTATTTAGACGTTAAGGATGCGTTGGTTGAGATTCACACGGATGAGCAACTTCTTCAGTTTGCTTCTTCCCTTCCAGTCTCTGATGAATGAGTGTAATATAGTCTGGGTTTAATTCAATACCAACAAAGGGCATATTTAGATTTTTTGCGGATACGCATTCACTTCCAGAACCCGCAAATGGTACTAGAACATACCCCTCTTGTACGGGTTGCCTACAAGAACGAATTAGTTTATCGCATAAAGCTAATGGTTTTTGGGTTGGATGATTTACCCGTTCCTTCATTCCAGCACCACCCGCAAGAGCTGGAATTTTTATTACATCCCTTGGTAATGCCCCATTCGTATGAGCAGTATAGGTCGTTGTTTTTTCTCCATTTGAAAATCTTCCTTTTGTAGCTTTACGTTGTTTTCCAGCAGCACCATTTAAAAATCCAGCTGTATATGGTTCACGTACATCGTTTCTATGAAATACTTTATCGGTTTTCCATAATACAATTATACTTTCATGCGAACGTTGCCAAAAGTTAAGCGATGGTACATTTTTGTTTGTATAATGCCATAGTATCCATCTTCTATTTATTTCATAAGGCACTCTTGACAGAATAAGAGCAAGTATTTCACTGAACCCATAAATAAACATGGTTCCGTTTGGTTTTAAAATACGAATACACTCTTTTATCCAGACATCACACCAAGTAAGATATGTATCCATAGGTTGCTTATCACTATCATTCCCAAAATCTTTACCAATATTATAAGGAGGGTCTGCAATAATAATTTGGGCAGAGTCCGAGAGAAGGGTTGGTAATATATCCAAGGTGTCCCCTTGAATAATGTCTTGACGTATTACATCCGTCTTGCTCTCTTTAATCTCAACCTTTAATACTTTAAGTAATTCGTCCTTGTTCAAATTACTATAACCTTTTATTTTTTGCTCTTTGCAAATTGTTTTTAACTCTTTGGATGTTTTTTTGGTGTAATCCATTCTATACTGGATTCATTTGTAATGATTTAAGTTCAATTTTACATTGTATTCTATACTCGGAAAATGAGGGTAGGATACAATGTAAAAGGGTTTAATTCTTCAAGATAGACAACGTTTTCCCTTGAATTGTAATATATCTATTTCTTGGGTAGTGGTTGGAAATAAATGATTTCCATAAATATCTTGTAACAATATCCATTCAAATAAACCGCCTGGATATATATAAATTTGAGTAAATCCAAGTTTTAACATCTGATTATATTTGGTGACGATACCTTCGTCACACGCATTCATCCCGTATATCACTATTTTTTTATTCAATTGTCCTTGTTCTAACATATCGTTGATTTGTTTGGTTTCATGGTCACATGGTAACGTATTTATAATTAAACATTCTTGTTTATCCGATAAAAGTGTATTGATGACAAGTGTATTGGAATCATATATCAAGGTTTGCATATCTTCAAAATTTATTTTTTTGATAGAATGACGATTACCCATCCTTATATGAATCGTATACATTTAATTTAATTATATAATACATAATGGATATTGAAGAAATTATTATAAACTTGAAAATTTTAGAAAAACTTGAAATCAATCAAAAAATAATAACCCGAGATACGTATCTTAATATTGAACCCATGACTTTAATACCCGAATGGTTTAGACGATGGAATAGACAGGATAGTCGTAACGAATCGTTGAAAAAAATCAATACAATTGTAAATCAAAGTTTACTTCTTTTAGAAAAAAATAAAGAATTATGTGATACCTATGAATTACGAAAATATTTATTATCCTCTGTAAAAGGATTGCATAACTTAAAAGATACCTATTCTACGTGCAATCAAACCGTCTCGCGAATAGAATTGATTATAGAAAAAATAAAAATATAACTATACGAATTCTACTATAATTTCTACTTCTTCATGTAAAATATTTTTAGAGGCAGAGATAGATAATTCTTCACGTCGTTTCCTAGATAGACTGGTATCCTTGGAACGTTTAGAAGAACTATTTCTAGCATTCATGTCGGTTTCAATGTCTTTATAATTCTCTTCAATATAATGTATAACGCCATTTTCAAGTGCCCATTTAAAAAAATTCAATTGTCCAATCGTGGTTTGAATATACTGGTCTTTATAGGGTATATTGATTCGGTCCCATCTACAAAAAGGGTCAAATCTCTTTTTAGAATACGACCTCAAGTTTAATTTATAGTCCACATACACTTTAAATCGGTCACATGTAGGGGTCTTATACGTTATATAATACTGTTTGGCATAATTCGTTGCAAACCAATCTACAATCCTTAGAGAGATTGTAGATTTTCCGTTGATGATACTCAACATAGTGTTAAAGTTATATTCTTGTTTATAAAATTTCATTAAATTATGAAGTAACACACTATTTTGGGTTTGTCTTACGGCAGTCATTATACTACAAACATTTTATGGTTTAAATACTTTTTGTTCTTTACATTCAACATGGGAAGATTTGGGCCTTAAAAACTGTTCTTGTGTATTCAAATCATCCATATAATTATGACCAATCATAAATGGATTTTGTAACGAATTTTGTAACAAGTGACGATTACTTAATTTACCATTCATGTTATCTTTTCTGGTTGGTTCTTGAAGCAATGGGTCTGAAAAATCACTTGTAGGTTGTATGAGTTTACACGTTTGTACGCTACGGATGGCAGGATCACCGCACGTCCATACGGTGTATTTCATACATATACCTAATATATTTCTACAACGGGTTCACTTTAATTATAGACATTCTTTTTGTGAACAAAAATTTATCATTGTCTATTCTGCCACGCGTTAAATTACATTTAAGACAACATATCACCGTATTGTCATTACTATGATTTTTAGTATTGTCTAGTCTATCCAGAGTCCATTGCATTGGGTCGCGGACATTTCTATATAGAATTTTTATAGGTTTCATACAATAATGACACGTAACTTGATGGTTTAATTTATCATATGCTTCATGTAAGGTTATCATTGTATTTTTATCGTATATACATTTTTTAATATCTTGATGTTTATATCCATTAATCTTGTTTTCTATAGATTGTAATCCTTTAGGGTACAAAGGATTGCCTACCTTTAATAATAATATAGTCTCTTCGTGAGAAAGTTCTACCTCAATTGCATTTAATAAGAGTCGTTTATGTTTATCGGGTTCAAATCCATCTACATTATGTTTTCCGTGTATCCATACACGCTTTCTTTCATGCATCCTATTATGTATAGTTTACACAATTAAACTAGTTATATCGCACTTAACCTAGGTGTCCTAAACGCACAAGTTGATATTATCCTATTAGATAAACGAGTTAAACATAACGATGGATAATATATAGTAATGTCTAAATCAAGTGAAGAATGCAATGATCTAAAAAATATTCAATATAAAACGATGATTATGAATGGTAAGAGTACATATTATACAACGAGTACATATGATACACAAGATATAGAAAAAAAATTAGAACAAGATATGTATTCTATAAAAAATCTTACATGGGCAAGATTAGACTCTAGTGATAAATTAAAAAAATTATACGACTATGCGGATAGTCATTGCGCAGAATTATCGGATGGGTTATGTGATAACGTAACCTTCAAACAATTTTTATCTTTATCCTTGGATAGAAATCGTTTACAAAAAGTGAAGGAAATCAATTATGACAAAGAGACTGAAACCGTACTTGATATACCGTGTTTGATATTCAATACACAAACACGACATTTTTCATTAAAAAAAATGGACAAGCGTGTATCTACGTCGGCCTCTTTAAATCGTGGTAGATTAAGTAGAAAAAAAGATTATTACATAAATTGAACCTAAATAATTTCATATTAGTTGGGGTAAGATGCAAGACATTCCTGAAAATGAGTTGGTTGAAGCCTACGAGATGGTAGAAGATATTCTTACTTCACTTTTAGGTTATCATCCATTGAGTTATATGGTACCTACCTTTGACGATGACCTATACCATACTACGTGTATATTATCTCAATCCTATCTACAGTGTGTCTATCCAGACATATCCGAGGATATCGTTCATGAAATAGTAAAAGAGGCATATGCAAACTATTTCATGAAACATCCGAAACGGTCTTCTCCTACAAAAGAAGGCATTGTTCTTCCAGACGTTACTGCGTTGCGCGTACACATTACCTATTTATCTAATATACCTCAACCAGAACAAAGGACAGACGAATGGTATTTATTTCGGCATAAATATCTTACAGCAAGTAGTATTTGGAAAGCGTTTGGAAGTGATAGTACTCGTAATCAATTAATCTATAGTAAATGTGCACCTATGGATGTAAACCGTTATTCCAATGTCAATATAGATTCACCTATGCATTGGGGTCATAAATATGAATATGTTACGTTACAATGGTATCAGCATACGTATAATACGGTTGTAAGCGATTTTGGATGTATACCTCATTCTACTCACTCCTATATTGCAGCTTCGCCCGACGGAATCAATACAGATGAAACGTCTAATAGATATGGACGAATGATTGAAGTAAAAAATATTGTAAATAGAGAGATTACCGGTATTCCAAAACAAGACTATTGGATACAAATGCAAATACAAATGGAAGTGTGTGGTTTAGACGAATGCGATTTTGTGGAAACCCGATTTAAAGAATATGAAGATATAGAGGAGTTTGAACGAGATGGTACATACACGCTAACCGCCGATGGAAAATCAAAAGGAGTATGTATGTTATTTATAGATAATACGCATCAGCCTATATATGAATATTCATCGTGGGCGTCCGAGAAAGAATGCGTTCAAACTTGGGCTCAAGATAACATGTCCCGTCATGAAGATAAAACATGGTTAAAAAACATTTATTGGAAACTAGATGAAGTAAGTGTAGTGTTTGTGGAACGAAACAAGGTATGGTTTGAACATGCACTGCCTGTTTTACAAGAGGTATGGAAAATGATTGAACTAGAAAGAGTATCTGGATATGAACACCGTTCGCCTAAAAAACGCGTTAAAAAACTTGAAACCGACCCACAACTCAAATGTAATATAATTCTATAAGTTATAGTTGACTATCCGATGGGAGGAACATGTGTAAAGGAATTTCATTCAATTATGAAGACGATGTGGTGAATCGTAAGATATAGAAAACGTATTCGGTAATAAATATTTGCTTATAACATGACTACTATAGAAATAGTCCTTAATGTAAAAGGTGATATTGAATTACAAGAGTTGAAGTTTTTACCATCTATGGTTGATAACACTATAACTTCTAACCAATTTTTTTTTCCATTCATGTTTGTTCTTAAAGATAAATTGATTCAAAAGAGTATTCCAGAAACATCCTCTATACAACAAGTACTTACGTCTCCTTATTTATTTCATCAACTCATCCTTCGTAATACAGACCATTCCCAAGGATATACACGACTTACATTCGCGGAGACTATAGATAGAGGGATGATTGAAAAGAATATAAAGTATATGATGAATCTTTGGTTATCTCCCAATACAACCATTTTATTAGATAAACGAATGTATACTATCTTACAAACTCAACCAAAAAAGACTATATTCAAATCCAATATATTGGATGGAATTATAGTGGTGGTGGAGTTACTCGTATTAAGAAAAGACCGAAATACCAGTGCAATGCGAAGTAAATTAATATGTGAATCCAAGCAACGTAACATAGACCATTTATATGAAGAATTATACGGGCGACCTTTTTTTGCCCATCGTGCTACCTCGTTTGAACGTAAGACACTCCCTGTGATGTTTTCCAATGATGTTGCTGAAACTACAAAAACAAATCAATTAAGTCTCCCTCGGTATGGATCGCCTACGTATCCTCCTGTCCCACTGTATGGATCGCCTACGTATCCTCCTGTCCCACTGTATGGACCACAGACTAACACACCAAATCAATTAAGTCTCCCTCGGTATGAATCGCCTACGTATCCTCCTGTCCCACTGTATGGACCACAGACTAACACACCAAATCAATCCGTCCGTGGAGGTAAAACAAAATATAAGAAAAAAAGAATTAAAAAAAACACGCGGACAAGAAATGTTTATTCTATATTCAATCCGTCGTTAAAGATTTCATCTAAAGCTTGACTAAAATAATGTATAAACGTATTATCACATTTTTTACATAAAACATCCGTTACACTAAAAGAGATTAACATAGATAATTGTATTTTGCAAAACTCGCGGTCTAATGATAATTTATGCTTATATAATATATGATTTAAATTATACATAAACTGAATATCAAATCTACCCGTGTGTAAAGTATCCTTCAATACATTTATAATATCCTTTACTATATTTTGTTTGACTGATAAAGACAAATCCTTGTATTTGGAAGGAGGATGTAACATATGGTTTGTCATGATATAAGATGCTCTATCAAAATCCTTATCTAACAAACAGGCTTTCATAAAATTATAAAAATTATTTTGTGTTTCACGTGATATTTTACAAATTATACCAAAATCTATCAATCCAATTTTTGGTTCTTCTTCTGTAAGAAATAATACATTACCTGTATGTAAATCTCCATGATAACAACCATCGTATAATAAACTTTTTATAGTAAGTTTAAAAAGCAATAAGATGTATCGTTCATATAATCTAGTATTTATACTGATATCTTGAAGTTTATGTCCAATTAATCGTTCCATCACAATAACATTCTCATTTAGAGTTGTAAATATTGGATATACGGTTGGGATAACCACATAATTTATATTTTTGAAATTGTCTTTTATGGAAATCAAATTGTTAATTTCATTCTTAAAATCAAGTTGGTTTATCATGTCTGTTGTATTTTCATGATATACGGATAGTAAATCAAATTCATATAAATAAGGTAAATATTGTATCCATTGAATTAAACGTTTGAATTGATGTAAGCCTTCTAGTAATTGAATGGTAATATCTGGTCGTTTTACTTTTATCACAATCGGTTTATCACACAATGTAGCATAATATACAACTGAAATCATACCCGAATTGAAAGGTAGATGTGAAGTCAATATAATTTTATCGTTTCTGTCTTTATTTAAATCATCCATTATAGTTTGAATGTCGTAGAGTTCGTTCAAGGTAAAAGGAACATGTTCATTGTAAGAATAGAAAAAATCAATTTCGTCTTTGCTCAATATATTCATTGCAAATGACATATTTTGAAACAATTTAGAAAATACAATGTTTTTATGATACAAATACTTTGTCATATTTCTCATACAATCTAAACGAGAACGCCCTAAACAATACCATCCGTATTGCCATACTGCATATAAAATGGTTGGAACTATAAACATACTATAACTATATAGTTTGGTTTAAATATTTTACATAATGATATTAAGATGGAATATTTTCCAAAAATGTTTTTAATCGTATAAACATCTTTTGTATAAGTTGTCCTGGTAATTTTTCCATGTAAATAGGTAATTCCGTTTCAAGTTCCAAATTAAATGAATAGGTTACATTGAGATGAAACCTACTCATTATATCTATATTCAAATTCGCCGAATTTTTTCTAACTGGTTCTGCCTTTACATTAAGTTTGATTGTACCTAACTCTTTTAAATCACTGGATATGTACTGAACGTTATGTACGGATTGAATTTTCGTGGTTCTAGATAAAATATATTTTTGCGACAATCCAAATTCTTTTCCAATTGGTTTTAATACCATACATATATTCATAGTATCTAAAGTATCGGTTTGTTCCATGTAAATACATTCAATGATATCCGTATTGAGTGTTTCTATTAGTTTGAAGATATTAAAATCAATAAATGTATCCATATAGACTTGATTATTTATAATTTCCAAATTTAATTTAAAATCTATTTGGTCCTCGTTTTTTTTATACATTAAGGATACTCCGTTACGATTAGATATCTCATGATCCATTGTATGAATTAACAATCTATATTTAAATAATTCATTCTTATATATCTTTGTTTTGCATAAAATTGAATATATTATTTTCCTTCTGAAAAGTATCAATTATGGCTTCCAAAACAAAACATTCTTATAATACTCGTAGTAAAACGATGAACCGTAAAATAGTTAAAGAAATACCAGAGAATAGTTCATCCGACGATGATTCGGATTGGACGTCTGGTTCTGAAGAAGAGACGATTGACCTTCATGAATATAGAAAGTTTATTTCTAAAATTTTCCCATCTAGTTATGCAAAACAACGAGTTCGGGATACACCTAAACATACATATCATTCGGATGGAAAACTACGCTTAAAAAGACATATTCACGAAGACGAAGAAGACGAAGACGAAGAAGACGAAGACGAAGAAGACGAAGACGAAGAAGACGAAGACGAAGAAGACGAAGACGAAGACGAAGAAGACGAAGACGAAGAAGACGAAGAAGACGAAGAAGACGATACAATTTCTCCTAGTAAATTTAAAATTGAATTTCATATTAAAGAAGTAGACGCTGAATCACAAGAAGAACCCGATAAAAATGGTTTAAACCGTAAACAAAATACAAGTAACATCAAAAAATTTAAGTCTTTATTACAAGAAAAAAACATGATGAACGATGTAAAATATTTTAAAGATAAACTTAACGAGGAAGAACAATCCGTGGTACTAACCGATATGAAAGAACTGATTGATAATTATAGTATAGATAAACCGTATCGTTTAAAGTTGTTGGGGACAGATATACCCTTAGAATACAAAGTGATTGCTTATAAAAAAATAAATACACTGGACCAATTAGAACCAAGTGATAGTGAATATTATAAAATCAAACAATGGGTGGACACCTTTATGCAAATACCCTTTGGTAAATACAAACAACATCCTATTACTTTAAAAGAGGATGGGATCGAAAAGTGTTCAGAGTTTATGGAAAATGCAAAACATATACTGGATAAAGCAGTATATGGTATGAATGACATGAAGTTACAAATCATGCAAATGATTGGTCAATGGGTTACCAATCCATCTTCCATCGGTACTGCGATTGCAATCAAAGGACCCATGGGTACAGGTAAAACAACGATTGTAAAGGATGGTATCAGTAAAGTACTTGGACGAAACTTTTCATTCATTACATTAGGAGGTGCTACGGATGCAAGTTTTTTAGAAGGACATTCCTATACCTACGAAGGGTCCACGTGGGGTAAAATAATAGATCATTTAATTCAATGTAAATATATGAATCCGGTGTTCTTCTTTGATGAATTAGATAAAGTAAGTGATACACCAAGAGGTGAAGAAATCATTGGAATTCTTACACATCTAACCGATACAACTCAAAATTCTAAATTTCATGATAAATATTTTTCCGAATTGGATTTTGATTTAAGTCGTTGTTTATTTATATTTAGCTACAACGACGAAAGTAAAATTAATCCAATCTTATTAGACAGAATGTACCGAGTTCAAACCAATGGTTATGATACAAAAGAAAAGACTGTGATTGCAAGAGATTTTCTTATACCTAAAATACGAGAACAAGTTTGTTTTGAGGAACAAGATATTATAATTCCCGAAGTTACTATGAGTTATATCATAACGCATTATACAGACAATGAAGCAGGGGTTCGTAATTTGAAACGTTGTCTTGAAACTATATATACGAAATTAAATTTGTTTCGGTTATTGTCTCCAACTACAAGTTTATTTGAAACAATGTGTAAATTAGGAAAGATTACTTATCCATTTACGGTTACCATAGAGGTAGTGAATATATTGTTACCTTTAAAAGAGGTTTCTAAATGGAATGCAATGTATTTATAACCTATTTAATATATCTTGTAGATTAAATTTCTTACACCATTGAATACATTTATGGTGATGATGTATCCTATAATCCTCGGTTTCAATGGTTGAACATTGTAAATGTTTTAAAGTAACATTCATATATTCTAATTGCGTTTGTCCAAGTATCGCATTAATATCTTGTAATCCACACGTATAAGAATAGGGTATATCGCACTGTAAAAATCTATCTGGGTACGTTGTATCTATAAAGTCCTTTAAAACGAGACACATTTTATCCACTAAATCTTTTGTATCCTCTAAACGAAAATTCATACATATCACGTATCTTTCTGAGGTTAAAGGATTACTTGTATAGGGTTTATACATATGAACCCTCTCATACAGAGATGATAATATATACAATATATCAATCGTTGGTTGAGTACATATATCTGTTATTTTTAAAATAAAATGACCGTTTTTTTTTTGACATGCAAATGCATATATACATTGTGTAAATAACAATTTAGATTGTGGAATCTCTTCCCCTTGTTTGTAATATCCAGTGACTAGATGACAACTTCCATGGTGCATAGTATAACATTCTTGAACCTTGTTAATATAAAAAAAATCATTGGTTTGTGTTTTTTTACTGTATTGGTCTAGATTATTCTGCCTACATAACTTTAGGGATTCCATACATCCACAACCATCTATATCATCTGTAAAATGAAAACTTTTACAATTCTCCGGAAACTGCTCTAATATATTAAAAGTTTTATAGGTTTCAAACATCTTATAATAGGAGGAGGAATCGGACGATTTAATCGGTAGAATAGAATAAATAGATTCATAATGGTCTATATGTTTTTGTTCTGAATTATACAGTATATCTTTTAGATTGCGTACGTATTGATATAACGTATGGCTTATAACTACTGGAATAAGGTTCCTATTGGAATGGCTTGAAATAATGTATGTATATACATTCGTATTACAATTTGGTAAATTATAGATTGACATTACTACTACCTATTCTTTTGTAATATTTATATCCTTTATTTATTTTCCATTACTAGTTTTAATTTTTTCTTTAGTTTAACCGATTTTGGTACTTGTTGTTTTGATTCAACCGTGGTGTCTTTTACAGGTAATTCCACGGTTTGTTCTGGATAGTTACGTATCATTTCTTCTGACACTGATTTTGCATCCACCGCATGTGTTTTTACATAAATGAAATAATTATTTAAAAAGGATACCATTTTTTCGTGTTCGGTCATAGTATAGGCTAATCCATAATCAGAACGAATGCCTGGGGTTCTTTCTGTATCGGAATACATAAGGGCATGTAATTCATGAAACGTTCCAATACCGTTTGGAAGTCCAAGTTCATTTGCTTGTTTCACGGATAATAAAGTAAACCCAAAGTTATGCATTAATCGGTCTAAATATTCAAAATTAACTAGATACTCGCGAAACATTTTACCAATAGACTCCATAAATATATCTACCGCATACCCAAGAGATTCTTCGCTTGCGGGAAACTCTGATTTATCATATCGTTTTACAACTTCCCACATTTTAGTTGTACCTTCTTGTAGTACTATGCTTTCATCACGGGATTTAGACGATAACATATTAAATACCCGTGACCCGTCGTAGCATGTTCCTATGAAACGACCGCCTACTTTTACAGTCTCACTCACATTACGAAGAAAGTTACTAAGTGTGGTTATATTCTCAAACATATAATGCATTGCAAATTGTATAGAAGCAACATCAAACCCATGCTCCGCAATACCATAATGTCTATATACACCTTTCCCGAGGGTCTTGGACTCTTTAGGACCTTTTCCAAACACGGCATTTGTAATTTGCTTACCTTTTTCAGTGAACAGGGCATTCGTATCACGTATATTTACAGACGAATTGCCCACTATAAACAATGCACTTGGCATACGATTATATTTCTTTTTGTAATTTAAATAACGAGCACAAGCTCCTTTTAAACGATTTTCTATATTATCCCTTGATATATCAATACCAAATACGAATTTCAATCTGGCTTCAATCCATTTTGTAAAGTCACCTCCCATACCCACAGCATAATCAATTAAAATATCATCTGGTTTAGATACACTTACGATGAGTTTCTTTTTTACATATAAATTATGGAAATCACGTAAACCCCGAGTAACCGTTGTATTTGAAACGCGATTATAATATACATCCTCGTCATGCGTAAACGTAGGTATATCATTTCCAGACGTTATCATTTCCTTCGTAACTGGATTGTGGATGGAATGCCAATTATTGTTAGCCACATGATATGCATTGCCGTAATTTTTACCTCCGTTACGTAATTCATTGGTTTTATCATAACGTACGCGTAAAGGTTCCCATCGCCAACCCACGTCTTTCACCATGTTATACCTAAATTCAACAATTGTATTGTCTTCAATGATTTCACGATTTTCTGTAAACATTTCCCGTGTACCACCTTGTGCAGATTCTATCCTTAAATGACATATACCGGCTTGTTCATCGGATGGATTGGTTGGAAAGAATTGAATTGGTTTATACCCTTCTTCGTTATCTCTATCCTCTGTAGACGGTAATACATCTTCAATTACATTTAAACACGGGTTGATATACCCATGTAAAGATTCATCAAATCCAACCCGAAGGATAAGTGTTTTATATTGTGTAATTTGAGTAGAGACATTTACATCCATTCCATTCTGATAGATATGTTTAATATCTTCTCGTCCATCTGAATCACGTTGTATGGTAACCATAAAGTCAATGGTATTGAATTCAGGAGGTTTCCATTTAAAAGAATAGTCCCAAGTTTTTTTCATAGGCATTGTAGTGACACCTATTTTGTTAGAACCAACCCCCGTAGTCATTGGTGTAAAAATTAAACCATCGGTTTCATATTCAAACAAATCGTCGTCTATGCGTTGAAGTAAGAATTGACTTGCTTGAAATATACTTTGAGTTGGACTACTACTATAAAAGGTTTTGTGTTCAAATCTCATAGGAGACGGACTTTCACTAGACGTTACACTAAATGGTTTCAAATCATGCATGAAACGATTTAACAACGGTAAACGGAATGAACTATCTTTATCACCGATAAATCCGAAGGAACGAACGTCCTTACGATGTAGATAATAAATATCAAATGCCGCATATAAATTAATAAATACCTTTTCTTTATTATGAATGATATGTTCGCCATCTAGTATAGAACCAAATAAGTCAGGAATGGCCGTTTTTGCACCTGTAAATTGAACTCGCATATTTGTATCTATTAAATAAATGAGACCATTGTCTGCAACCATCATTAGTTTACGATCACCGTCTGCTTTTTCAGTCACTGTATACGCATTGCGTATATTAGGGTAATTGGCATCTTCATTTTGTTCGGATATATTATTGATTTGAAGCGATACAGAAGAAGGTCCTATAAAGTGTTTTGGCTGCGTTCGTTGTCCTTCTTTATATTTATCATTCCAAATCATTCGCATGTAGTAATCCAAAAGGTTAAACTGTTCAGAATAAGAGATTGGAAAATTGGTTCCTTGTAATCCAGATAATACGTATAAGATGGTTTTTTTAACCGCCATATACAATGTTTCTGTCGTACTATACTTTGAACCTACACCCACTTTAAGATTATCCATCTCTATTTCAATTTCATATCGTTCAGGTGACTTGCTTAAACCGGCTTCCGTAAATGTATAAGATTGTTCTACATATTTACCTTTCTGTCTAGATTGTTTTACAATACTAACGTCTACGGACAGTGGAAAATCTGGATGTGTCAATGTATGACGTATCATATATCTAAATATTTTTTTATGGTCTTTCCATTGCGAGACCATTGTACGAACCATTGAAGTTGAACCCATGTCTTTTTCATTACTCAAGGACGCCCTCATATTATAATCTGGCGCATCATACGGCAAAATTTGACGTTCCTTTACAGTCAAAGGGTTTTTTTGAATAAACGAGGCGCGTCCATTGGTATAGAAGGTTTCAATTGTATTATGTTTACAGTACTCGGTGATAGCGTCCAATCCAGATAATTCTGCTCTTATGTTTGAGAGTCGTGAGGAACCACTCTTTGAATCTGTAAAGTTACTATTCACTCTCAATAAATATTTCGCATCCGATAATTGAAATCCTGCAGATAAAAATCGTTGAATGACATCCCCATATTCTATACGATTAATGGGTTTCATTCCGCGTGCTGTACCAAACCGAATTTCCATTTCAGTCGTACCATCACGACCGCTACTTCGGACATTCTCCAAATACGATTGTAATATTTGTTTTAACCCGGTTTGATTTGGGTTCATTTTAGACATGTGTATAATATACAGATAGATTATTTATGTCAATTTTTTAATCTTTGAACTAATTGCATCATACAAGATTTGTTTGGTGTATGGTTTATCTTGATTTCGTATTGGTAATTTAAGTTTTTCTGAAATCGTTTGTAACTCTTTTAAAGTATACGCAGACATACTTTTTATCACTTTACGAGGATTTATACAATAACATTCTTGTTGAATGGTACGTATTAAATCGGTTACATCTCCTAAATGAAGAAAAAAAGTATGACCTCGTCGTTCAATCAAATTATAAGATGTACCATAATTAAAATCATAATACAGTTCATCGCATTTCACGAGGATTGATTTTTCCTGTGCAATGGATAACGCGGCTAAATTGGATAAAGTCAAGAATTTATTCATAACAACATCACTTTCTACAGATTGTATATTTATTTTTAAAGATTTAAGTATGGATAACTTTGGTTTTAATTTTGCAATACATTTATATTTGAATTCCTGTTCGTATTTAAAAGAAGATTGGAATATATAATCTATCGTATGATATCCTTCCACAATGATATAAAAACACCAAAATAAAGTGTCTTGAATGTGTTTTGGCATGGTTATTGTAGATGCCGTAGTGGTTGGACTCTTTACAAGCGTTGGACTCTTTACAAGCGTTGGACTCTTTACAAGCGTTGGACTCTTTACAAGCGTTGGACTCTTTACAAGCGTTGGAATACAATTCCAACTTCGTAGATGGTCTTCATATATCATATAAGGTTTCAGATGTTCTAGAATAGATTCGTTCATATCTTCATTTTATCGTAGTGTCTTTATTAGGTTTGAAATATGTATCTTGGATATATTTTTTTTCATCTTCCACTGAAGTTATAGTATTTTGTTGTTGATTTACATAATCACAATAATTGCGTAACAATGAAACGTCTTCGTGTGATAATTTTGTAAGATTCACAAATGTACCATTACTATTTTCATTTAATGGAATATAACTACGCTCATGTAGAATCCGTAACACTTCAATTTGATGTTGAAACGTCATATTCTCAATATCCGTTTTTAGCACAGATAGCATATAGTATATAGTCGTACATCTTTAATTCCTAATCTTCTAATATCTCCCTTCCATTGATTTTACACCTAAGGTTTCACCTTTTTTTTAATGGTTAATTGGGTTGGATTGACGTCTGAAGACGTATAACTAACCAATTCCGCAATGATTGAGATATACGTGTCATTCAATTCATATCGTTGTCCTATAATTTTAGCTTTTAACTTATCCCCAATACGAACATTATTAAATTCTGAATGTTTATAATGATGATCTCTTGCAATATATAGGATTAACGGAGAAGGACTATTACCTTCTAATTCTGCTTTGATACCTGCCGTTTCTGTAATGAATTTTGCGACACAATCAATAATCATCCCTTCCACCGGACAACAAATTAAGCATTCTAGAACGACATCAAACATGACATCTGAACCTTGAAGTCTTCCACTAGAATAACTCAATACCTTACAGGAGTCCTTTTTTACAAATCCATCTACAATACATTTACCTCCAATCTCAAACTCAATATTATCTTGCAAAGTTTGTTTGATATTTCCATCTATATACACTATAGATAAAGATAGACGATGGGTTATAATGGACTGTGAAAATATATGATTTCCTTGTATTTGTTTCCGTCGTAACATGTCGGCTTTCTTTGCGGATTGAACCACGGATGTAGTACTCATAGTGTAAAGATTAGATAATTTTTAAATCATTTCATTTTTCGGTTATAATTCATTCATTAAAATAGATTCATATGGAGTTAAAAACCATCTCTTTTGTTGGGTTTGTTCTAAATCTTTGTGTCGGAACCAAAACTCTTGAATAATACATAGTTCATATCTTGAAAAGGAGGATTTAACCGTATACTGGGTTTCTTCCAATACATCGGTTAATATTTTGATGGATTTGATTTTACTTGCTTGGTCACATCTAGCCCCACTGTTTCTAGATTGAGACATATCCCGTATTTTAAACACCATATAATCCTTTTTAAATATCACCATACTTCCGATATATTTATTCAACCGTTCTTGAATAGGAATTACCTTTTGTATATTTTTGGTAATCTCTTCTGACAAATCTTCATAGTCTTGTGGCTTTGCAATGCTCCATTGACGCGGTAATGTAGGAGAGGATACTATCAACTGTTGTTTACCTAAATTTTGAAGTTGTAATCCAATCCTATCTTTAGAATGAACGAACTTATGTTTAAAATATGCACGCGTATGGTTTAACAATACGTCGTCTTGTTCGGTTAAGGTTTCCATATAATTTAATAATGAAAGAGTGTCTTCAAACAATAAGGATTCTATAATATGATGCACAATAAATGTCTCTAATAAGTCTTGTTTCCATCCGTCTTGCTTTAAATGTGGTATAACCACACTACATATTTTATACCAGTCGTCCGTGTGTGTATCTATGGTTTGAACGACCAACGAGGTTTCAAACTGTTCTTTCATGGAATACCATACATCATTTTTTGTCGTCTTTTTTTCAAACAACGGTATAGACTCTTCTTTCGGTATCTCAAATTGTAAATCTCTCCGTTTATATTCAATCGGAACGGAACGTTCATACCTAGATATACGTAGATTGTTTATTTCCAACGGTTGAAATAAATATAATTCTCCTATATTGACTAATCTTCCAATTCGTCCATACATATCTACTATATATTCGTTGTTATCTATTACCATTTGATGTAAGGCCGAATTGATTTGAATAAGTGGATAATGTTTATTTGCATTGATTTCGTGAATTAATTGTTCTTTTGTATAAAAAAAACGTTCTTTATAACAATCCCGTATACGTTGTAAAATTTTATCAATATTCATCTGGATAAACGTTTCATTGTAAGTATCCATTGAAATGACTGGATTCCCCTCCTTGGTTGGCTTACATTCATACGTACATTTACTTAAATAATCACACGTAGAAGAAAAAGGTTTATCTCCAACGACATAATCAATCGTTTGTTGGGTGGACATTGTTTGTTTCACTACCATTTTCATATCGTCTGCATTAAACCCCGTTTGTTCAAAATTTAATAAACAATCTACAGACACTTCTTTCAGAGCACGACTCACTAACCCGATTTGTATCGCTTTCAATTCTGCTAAACGATATACATATATATCCACGGCTTCTTCTCTTGGATTGGATAATAAAGTACCGTATAAAAATATCTGAACGTTTCGTTTTTGAAATGGCAAATCTTTATGACTACATTGTCTAACCGCTCTTCCAATGATTTGTTCGATCCTGTTCATATTATACCATGGTTCTAATACATGGACTTGACGAATGTATTTGAAATCTAATCCTTCTGAACCCGCCTGAGATATCAATATCACTTTTACTTTCTCACCGTCTTTGTTGTCTATGTCAGTGCATCGTTTCAAGTCAGATACGTTATCGGGGGACAATGCTTTATCACCCGTTATCATAACGTAGGATGCTTGTGAAAATATTCCACTTGATTTAGGTTGAAATGTATTTGCGTCTATGGGTTCAGATACTTGTGTTTTAAATAAGGATTTCCCTCCCGCTCTACGCAACCCCATTTCTTCTAGCGCAAGGGCCATCGGAATCAATCCTCCATCAATATACTGAGAGTATATTAGGATGATACCGTCCGACTTTGCAATGGTTTTACATATTTTTTCAATTTTACAACTATATTTTCCAATCTCTGTTAAAGAGAATAAACGACCGTATTCCGTCGTTCTATATTCAAAATCACCTCTAGATAAAGGGGTTGTAGTTTCTTTATACTTCATAATTCGTTTCAATCCATTCTTTCCAACCAATTCTTTGGGATCTATCCGTTTTCCTTCTTCTTCTAAGTTAGAATGCGGATATACAATATTAAGTGCTTCCAACGGACGTTGTAACATGGTATACCCAAATTTTTCCATATTTTCAAAAGACGGCATATGTTTACCGGTGTCTTCTTTAAATTGCTGGATGATGTACTGGTATCCCTTTTCTTGTACTGTACCAATTTCTGTAAAATATAAATGTAACATTTCAATGGGTTGCATAATCGTCATTCCGTTCATTTGTTGTGTAGGCATGGTTACCTGTCCCAATGTTTTACTTGGTTCAAAATCATTGGGCCATAGTCTATAAGGAAATGTGTATGGATTATCACCGCGCACAAAAGATACATATCCGGTTGCTTTTCTAGTTAACATGTCCCTTCCTATTTCTTCGCCCTCCTCGTCTACTTTAAATGAACCATCGCTTTGAAATACGTCATTGACTTGAAGGGTAGACCGTCCGTCGTTTATATTCAGTAAATTCAAAATCCATATAATCTCTTTATAAGTGTTATACATGGGGGTTGCAGACAATAACAACAAACGCATATGAGGTACATTATTTACTAGTTTCAACAGTTCTGCCGACACGAGTTTATCCTTATTATCTTCGGTCATACGAATATTATGTATTTCATCAATTATAATCAACCGATTTTGAAATGTTTTCAACAATTTTTGTTTTATAACTTTTGTTTTTTGTGAAATGGTTAGTTCGCTTGATACTTCCGATTTTTTTTTAATATAATTTGCAAATTCAATGTATCCTAAAAATAAATAAGCAGACTGTATGATACGTTTGATTTGACGGATGACTTTATCTTTCGTCAATCCTTTCATATGCATGGGGTTAATTTCACTTAAATATTTATTACCTGTACATGCTCGTATATTCCATAATCCATCAATCAATTCTAGTTTTCGTTCATCAAACATTTGTAAATAAAAATTTTGTTGTACGTTCGGTGAAGCAACAATAATAATTCGTTGGGAAAGACCCATTTGTTTTAAATAATTCCTCATTTCTTCCGAAACACTAATGGCGGAACACGTTTTTCCGCTACCTAAACCATGGAACAAAAGCATACCATTATAAGGGGTTTGAAAAGATAAAAAGTTTCTTACAAACATTTGATGCGGCGCGAGTTCAAAGGATGCATTACATAATGCATCGGATATATCTTCTATATTACCTTTATCCTTCGGTCTTTCGTATCTAGTATCGTAAAATTCTTTTCGTGAAGCGATAGACACATTAAAGTTAGGGTCATCCAAAGATGGATACAAATAAGAATATTCTCCACTCGTTGCTTGCATTCTATTTTGTAATTCTATGTCTTGTCTTTGTAGATTTAAGGTTTGGTCTACTAACTTTTTTTTGCGTGTCATTGGTTTCTTATAGGTTTGCTCTACTAACTTTTTTTTGCGTATCATTGGTTTCTTATAGGTTTGCATATCAATATTATATATATATTCTATATTTACATATTATTTTATTTACACGTTCCATGATATTTTTTTTTTCAATATTATATTCCCGTATCATCTGTATAGCATGGTTGAAGTCTACCCATTTCATATCACTCACTTCGGTTTTCTGTATTCCTACGGTAGGTACATCGGAATCCATATGGGCAGTATAATAACAATGTTTGTATGACTTATAGTTTGACCCTGTAAATACCTCTTCCAATGGCATTATATTTTGCATTATATTCAGTGAGGTGGAAGGATATCCAGTTTCTTCTTCAAATTCTCTAAGCGCACAATTTATATTTTTTTCTTGATAATTTCTGCGTCCTTTTGGAAACCCCCATTCGGGTTCCGTCCATTGTGTGCTGGAAGAGGCAATCAAAGATTGCAATGTATAATGACTTTGTTTATTATGTATTCCTTGAACTACTTTATTATATTTATCCCTCGACAATTGTTCCTCACCTTTATATTGAATGCCTATATTTCCACCCCATAATTCTTTCCATAATGTATCAAATTGTTTAGTCAACAATCTTTCTTTCTCGTGGATAGTCATCTCATTAATAATATTTTGAAGATAAAATGGATTATTTGGATTATATTTTCCTCGCATGAAATCTACATATCCTAAAGAATCCTTTCTACATATGAGTAAATAATTAGGTATATTATATTTATCGTATTTAAAGACAATAATACCTAAACTCGTAATTGGTTTTTTGCATTGATGAAAAGAATGTCCGTATTCTAAACAGTTATTACAAGAATTCGTATTTGTCATTACGCTATTCTTGTAATTAAAACTTCTTTATATCCTTTAACATGACGCTAGAACCAGATATATGGGGTCCACCTTATTGGTTTGTATTACATACCATTGCCTTGACCTATCCCTATACGCCAAACGAGGTCATTAAAAAAAAATATTATGAATTCTATCAAAATCTACCATTGTTTTTACCTATAGAAGAGATTGGGAATCAATTTAGTGTGTTGTTAGATACTTATCCAGTTACACCTTATTTAGACTCAAGACAATCCTTGATGCGATGGACGCATTTTATACATAATAGAGTGAATGCCTCTTTACGAAAACCAACGTTAACGTTTGAAGAAGCTATGGCACACTATTATGAACATTATAAACCAAAACAAGTAAAAGATTTAACTCAACTAAAACGACGTGAAAAGTATGTATTCTTATGTTTTACGGTTCTCTTAATCGTGTTAATTTTATATTTGTATCATAAATAATTAATACTGGCCATTTAAAGTTCGGTTTCCTCCTCGTTTATTCAAATATTCCATTTGTTCCCCAGATATACACGCGCAACCAGAAGAGTTGGAATAAGTAGAAGGACAACACGTTGGGTCAAAGGTATTATCCTTAAACAATAATAATTCTCCTTCCGGTAAAGGAACACTTCCACCCACGTTATTCTTTAATTGATTATACCAATCTTTACGTGTATATACGCCAGTTCCAACGAATCCTTTATCCTTCCATGAAATGGGTACCCCTTTACGCATGCTATAATCAAGAGCGGTCATTGTAATCTGTTTACCAGATTGAAACCCTTCAAGTAAACCTCCAGAACAGCTACACCATACATTCGTACCTATAAACATACCTATCACTAGTATTAAAATCAAATTCCTTATAGATATTTTTTCGCCAAATAAGTTTATAAACGTCATATAGTTAATACAAAGATAAAATTATAATTTACGATAAGCTTTATTTAAAATTTCATCGGTCATATATCTATCTATACCACGATTATAATCTCCGATAAATACGTGTTTCATTTGAAAACCGTTCTTATTTGTAATAATATGAATGCATTCAGGCGGAGCCTCTATTTTAGTCCAAGTAAGTGCATCGGGGTACGAATCTAGCAAAACAATGTCTATGTTTTTAGTGGCAGACACGACCGGTTCTCCCTTATAGGATATATCATAAAATGCATAAATATCATCTGTTTTTACGCGAATAATACTTTCAACCGTCTCGCCGTACCATAAGATATCTCCGACGTTTAACTCATGCATGCATACAATCACTCCTGTGCTTAAACGGATACATGTATTGGGGTCTACACCACCGTCTAAATACGTATGAACGTCTGAACGTCTAAAGGTTGCAGGTAGATAGTGTTCAAGGTCTGGATGATGTTTTAAGGCGTGCATGTCTTCGTCATCTATTTCATCCCAATCTGTAAATAATAAATCTTGAATACGGATTGTTTTGTTTTGTGTACCGATACAATATATATAAGGGTCTTCAATCTCATCTATACGACAACTTTCGGTATGACACGAGGCAATTACCCATCCTCGGTTTTCTTCCAATACGGGATGACCTCCTGATACAATGACATTATGTATTTTATAAAACACGGTACCTTTGGAAGTAGATTTCATAATGGAAGTTACCACATTATCATCGTACAATACCTCGCCTAATTCTAAATCTTTCATAGGGATGAAACCTCGTTGTTTGGTATGTATTGGAGTGTCTCCTAGAAAACAATAACCAGGAACATAGGGTGGCGTAGAAGGATTGGAAGAAGCAAATACATCGTTTATACTGTTCATTATCACTACAAAGATTACAATGGGTATTAACAATAACGCCAAAAAGGTGGCAGCAGCAAACCCCGCAGCTAAGGTGGGTGGAAAAAGCCATCCGACCGCAAAACAAACCATTATAAACGCAAATATTATCCATAATAGATTTACACTGACTTCATAAATAAATAAAAATCCACTTTCCATGGTTAGAAATCCGCCATATAGTGTATATATACCACTAACGATTGCACCTTGGGTTTTACCCATGATGGCTTCCATTTTACGTATCATGTATAAGATCGGCAACGTGATGTTGAGAGAACGATTGAATAAATCGGACCCCTGTTCTTCTATACTGTCACGCATAGTGTCAAACAATCCTCTTACCGCAAGAATAGATGAACTCAAATCATTCATAACCGTGGTTTGAATACCTAATATATATTGGATAGGAGCAAGTGCATACTGGATAATGTCACTTAATATATTTTGAATACAATATTCAAAATTTGCACCAGTATATTCAAACGATGACGTTCCTTCTGGCGCATTTATCATTCCTGCAAATGGAATCACCGATGGATTACATCGTTGGTTCGCCCAATCATCTACGATGGGTTGAGTATTATTAATAATTATATAATAATTAAATACTAAAAATACAAGGACGCATAGTATAATGGTTATCCATATATCGCCAGCATATCTATCGGAAAAACTACTTTTAGTATATAAGTTGGATATATCGTCATAAATATTATTCATATGATAGTACTATATAATTCTAACTTAATGTTTTTGCATAAGAACCATTGTTATCTTCCCAATCGTGGAATAACCAATTACCAATTGGAATGGTATGATTGGATGTAATTAAACAATACAATACATCATGGTTTTCATTGCTTTGGGTTCCATCCGTTGGGTGTCTTTGTATCCAATCTTGCACTGGAATAAAATCTTGGATATCTTGATCGTAGATCAAATGACACCCAGAAACTAAAAAGGAAGTATTCTCTTCTCCTTTCATATCGTACAAGGTTTCGCGATGTCGTCCACGGTTTAAATTACTTATTTTCATAACACTTTGAACTACGGCCCCAGAACAACCCTTTGGGTGTTTTAATACACTGTTCAATTCAATGTCTTTTATTTTCACGATTTGACCATCTTCCAAACATAATAAAGTATCTGGATGAAAACATAATCCCTGTAATGCTTTAACCAACTGACCGGGTGGACCTGCCCATACACTCTCCATGGTTGTAATGGATCCAGACACGGTATAAAGAAGAGTGGTTAATATTGCCGTTATTTTACCCATCATATCTTTGATAGACATGATGATTGTTTGAAATTCAATTAATATATTTAAAAATACACTAAATACATCTTGAATCATAGAGGTGATATCATTTCTCAAATTGTTTATAAATGCTCGTATAGAATCAACATCCTCCGTTATAGATGCACCTAAATTACTAATAATGTCTAAATTGTAGTTCATGGGTTGTAATAAAAAATCCATATAATTGGACTGCATGGTTTGAATACAATATGTAAAATTTTGAGTGGCGTCTTGTCCGAATAATCCTGCAAATGGCATAACGATCGGATTACACCGATACGTTGGCCAATTGTCTTCAATATTCTTAATACCAACCGATAATATATTCACTAGAAATAGTGTAATGAATACAATAATAATGAATAGAGTCAATGTAATATCACTGGATTTCATAGTCTATATTGTGATAATATTATCATGAAATCTTCTCTATTCAAACCATTCCTAACAAGAGTTTGTAGCATAACAATCTCCGCTTGCATTTGCATTGGATTGTAAACTAGCGCTATTGGTTGAAACCGATATAGAATTTGCGTTCGTTGGACTTACTGAATTGGTTGGGAAGGAGGGAACCGTAACACGATTGGTTGCATTACCTCCTCTTGTAAACTTTTTGAAACGTCTTTTGGAAGATTTTGTTTTGCGACGTGTAGAACGGTTGGATATCGCATGATTGCAATGAGAACAATGTTTAGAACGTTTGGATATCGCATGATTGCAATAAGAACAATGTTTAGAACGTTTGGATATCGCATGATTGCAATAAGAACAATGTTTAGAACGTTTGGATATCGCATGATTGCAATAAGAACATTTACTTCCACCGTGCTGGTTAATTTGTGCTTGTTGTTTTGCATTCATATTAGAAGATGTCATCATAGCACTTTCGCGTTGGCTTGATGCCCCGTCTTGTAGCGGATAAGACAATACGGGTGCAACGGTTGAACTTGAACGACTGCCTCCTTTTATTTTACGCATTATAATATAGTGTAATATTTTTTTTATAATTTAAAAAGGATACTTCTATAATAGTATGAACGAACATGATAGGCTACAATTGGGTAAAATGATACATGCCAATAATGTAGAGGATGTCACAAATAACATTAGAGAAAGAAATCATAGTTCCAAAATTCAAGCAGATATGGATACCATGATTCAATTAAAATCAAAACATGCTTCTATGGAAGAGTCACAATTGTATTCTTTGTTAGAAACCCAGTGTTCCTTTTTATTTACATACTATACAGATATTTTTAATCGTCTAAAAAAAGATGAATTGAGTTTAGAGATAATGTCCAAGTTCATACATATATTACATCAAATAGAACATAACGAAATTGACCAACACGAAGGTGCGTTTTTAGTTGGTAAATATTTAAAAGAAATATATATAGATAGTGCCTTAAAACGAGGTAACAAATTGGATATGCAAAATTTAAATGTAGACGAACCTCCTGTTGTACCCTTGAATGTAACATGGGGACAATATCGTCATCATACTATACAATAAAATGGATTTAATAGGAAGACCCATATATAGGTATGACTTATATTGCAGTAATTGTTGAATCGCCTACAAAATGTAAAACGATTGAACGATTTTTAGGAGTAGGATATAAATGTTTTGCAAGTTGCGGTCATTTACGAACCATGAACGATTTGAAATGCATTGATTTCATACATCATTCTATTACATTTCATGATATTCCATCTAAAACACGGCAAATCTCCTTTTTACGTAAAGGTATCCGTGAAGCGAGTGATGTCTTATTAGCATTGGACGATGACCGTGAAGGCGAATCCATTGCATGGCACGTATGTGACCTATTTCAATTACCCCTTACGACCAAACGCATTAAATTTCACGAAATAACTCGTTCGGCTATTACCTATGCCATTACAAATCCTACCCTTATACATATGGATGTAGTGTACGCACAACACACACGACAAGCCTTAGACCTTCTTATTGGGTTTAAAATTTCACCCTTGTTATATGGATATATAAAAACAAAAAAAACTTTATCTGCTGGAAGATGTCAATCTCCCGCACTTAAATTAATCTACGAAAACCAATTGGAGTGTGAACGTACTACTGGACGAGTTGTATATACTACGGTCGGTATGTTTACTTCTAAACGTATAGAGTTTGTTTTAAATCATGTCTTTCAAGAACCCGACAAAGTAGAAGAGTTTTTAACCCAGTCCTTAACCTTTGAACATGTATATAGTTGTAGTGACATTCAAACCAAATATAAACCAACTCCGGTACCGTGGACTACCAGTACTTTACAACAAGCAGGTAGTTCTAAATTAAGTATTTCTCCTAAATCCGTCATGGAATCCTGTCAGTTATTATATGAAGCTGGGTACATTACTTACATGCGAACGGACAATACCCACTATTGCAATGAATTTTTAGTCGTTATGACCGATTATATTTCTAAACACTACGGTTTAGAATTTAATAAACCAATCCTAGAGAATGACCTCCATACAGGCGCACATGAAGCCATACGACCCATATACATTGAAATGGAAACCGTTGAATTAAATCCTAGGGAGCAAAAGATTTATACAATGATACGTAATCACACGATTGAAACGTGTATGGTTCCTGCCAAATACAATTGTATCCAAGCGCAAGTTACAACTTGTACCCCCTATGTATATACACATTGTGCCGAACAAATAGTATTTCCTGGATGGCAAATCGTCACGGGTTATACAAAAGCATCCAATATTTCTTTTTTACAATTACTAAAACAAGGACCTATATCGTTCCATACACTACATTCCAAAGTCTCTATCCTAGATTTAAAGACACATTATACAGAGGCCAATTTAGTACATCAATTGGAAAAAAAAGGGATTGGACGACCATCCACGTATGCAGGTATCGTGGATAAATTACAAGAGAGAGGTTATGTCAAGAAAATAAATGTTGCCGGTAAATCTATATCTTGTGTTGAATTTAAAGCGGACCATTGTACTATTCATAAAATAGATACTACGAAAGAATATGGGGTAGAACGTGGTAAATTAATACTTGAACCTTTAGGGCTAGACGTTATACAAGTACTAACCCAATATTTTGGTCCTATATTTCAATATGATTACACCAAACGTATGGAAGATACACTTGATTTAATTGCAAAGGGGGAATGTGGATGGGAAGAAACGTGTCAAACTTTCCTACATGAAATAAACCAATCCATCCCGGTATCTACCCTTGTGTCAACCGAGGTGTTACTCGTAATTAGTAAAGAAGCTACATTAAGACAAGGTAAATATAGTCCTTACATATATTATAAAACCAAACGTATGAAAAAACCTAAATTCATCCCCATTTCTACGATACCGCAAAGTATTCAAGAAGCCAAAGAATGGTTAAAACACAACCACCATATTATCGTTTAATCATTACATTCCATAGAAAGACACGATGGCAATTCAACCATCCTATAATTGAGGCATATGAATTATGGTCCGTTTTAAAATAGCAACCTATCGTATGGATTCTCGTAAACGTTCTAGATCGGATGCGCAGAGAAGGGAGATAGATAGAGGCAGTGGGAAAAGAGGTAGAAGGGAAGAACTGAGTCTGGATGAACTTGAAGCTTACTATAACCTCGTTTCACCCGAAGCGGAACCCGAAGCGGAACCCGAAGCGGAACCCGAAGCGGAACCCGAAGCGGAACCCGAAGCGGAACCCGAAGCGGAACACAGATTTGAAGTATTCGTAGTATTCGAGCATGGTACTGCACCAGTGATATTAGATGACGTCTATTATGAAGAGGATACCACGTATCGTCAAATTATCCAAGCGGTTCAAGATGAATTGATGCGTCACGTACCCAACTATAAAGATGAACCCAACCTAGTACATTTAAAGGTTACCTCCAGAAAGGGTAGATCGTTTGACGTAAGCATACATGACCTCATCGTTGGAGATAAAGAAGTACAAGACGGGGATATGATTTATGCAATCCCCGAAGAAGAGGATAAGATTGCCACGGGGATTAAATCGGCTGTGTTTAATCATGCGGTTCATTTTCAACAACGACAAGGTAGATGGCATCCTAACAAGGGGGGTAACCGAACAAAACGTTCTAGAAAAGGTATGCGAACTAGAACACGTAAACGTTCTAGAAAAGGTATGCGAACTAGAACACGTAAACGTTCTAGAAAAGGTACGCGAGTTATAAAGTGTAAACGTAAACGTTCTAGAAAAAATAAGGATACACTTCATCTATGAACGAATGGTTATAATTCAATCTTATCGTTTAATAACGACCAGTAAATATAATATAACTCAAAAATAATCCAAAGAAGTTCTTTGCAAACAAATCCAATATATTATAAAATGCATTTTTAATATAATAAGGTAAAATAGCTACAATCCCATAGAAAGACCAAAATATGAAAAAATACCAAAATAAGTATTGTCCTTGTATAGAAACATAATTTATAAAAATCTTATAATAATACAGTAAGAATGGTATAAATCCAACAAGAATACCCACCAAAGGCGTTAGGATATTCATTTCACCTAAATAACCAAAGAATAACATGAGCCAATTCAATAAAAGAACTGGTATTATCACAGATGCATTCTCTTTTAAAAGAGAGAAAAACTCTAATCCGTCTGTTTCATCCGTACTTCGTTTATCTAAATAAATCAAATATCCAATCAATACGATTAACATGGTTGGCGTTGTAATAACCCAATCTATATACCGTTTTGGAGTTATATTTTTTATTGTATTAAAATTAAATGCTAACCAACCGTAAAATAAACCTTCAATGACTTGAACGGAGACTTCTAACAATAACAACTGTCTTATCAGATTATAAGCAGTTGGAACTTTTATAAACATGGCGGCAATTTCTATGGCACCTGTAATGAACTGAACGAGTATGGATAAAATTAATGTAACATAAAAAAAGTATTTGTTATTCATATAGTAGATTTACATATTATTTCTTGTGGAGTTGTTTCTTCATAATGGATGTCAATACGAGTTTGAAGGGTTTCATTTAAAAACGGCAATAGGAATGTGTGTATCATCCGAATATACATGGTGGGATGAAGGATGATAATTTTTTTTAAATTTACACTAAATTTATTTGAAATCAATTTTGCTAATTCCACGGCAACTTTGAGTTGTAATGCGTGAATAAGGTTAAACCCTTCACTATCCACTATCCAAATCCAATCCATCTCTTTGGGTATTTCACTTAATACACCATTATAATGATGGATTATACCTTCCACGTCATAATATAATAACGCTTGTGACGGACAAGTATAATAGTATACTATACCTTTTGTTTCTCCTAGTTTTACAAGGGAATGACTAAACGGCAATGCTTTACATACTGGACATACAAAGGTCATTGCTATTTTATAGAGGGATAAATTTGTTACATGGATTTGTAGGTTTAATCAAAAAAAATGAAATGCTAATTTCACACACTTGTTCCTATTACAAACGATGGAGATTTATTCTAATTTACCGTATGAATTACAATGCATCGTCAAGCGGTATGTATTATGCAGTCCGCATAAACAAGCACTATTAACTGAAAATAAACGGAAATACCATTACATTCAAAACATGTATGTTTCTTTGGTAGAATGCAGTAACCCAATGAAATCACGATACGTTACGTGCGGAGAAGTTAACTCCTGCGGAGAACTTAACTACTGTTACTTTTCACACCTCGGAACGGACACAGTGGGGTGGGTAGTAACCGGCGTCTATAGAGGTCGGTATTACTCTATATAAATCATTTCCCAAATTAATATAAAGGAGTTGAACAGATTACTCTTGGTACGATTTTTATCCGTGTAGAAACCGACCATTGTCCGAATACATGTTAGAACCCCATACCTATTTCTAGAGGGATAAGTTTTGTGTAGTGGTGTAACCTTTCTTCTTCGGTAAGCGTTAACCATTGGCGATGATTGAATATAGTATCCAGTTTACATCTTGGAATGATAGGCAAACCTTTTTGTTTACCACGTCGTAAAGTTTCTATACCCTCTTTTGTAGTACGAATTTTTATACGTTTAGGAAGGGACCATTCACCGAAATACAAGTTAGAAACCCAAGCGTATTTTTCAGTACGTCGTTGAATCAAATAACGTTGTTCGTTGATAAAACTAAAATTCGCTTCTGGGTAACAAAGTCGCTCCATTACCAAATAGACACCCGCCGTAAGATGGGTCTCCACCGGGTTCAAACCACAATACGATAAGATATTATCCATCACGAGTTCATCAAAATACGTCATGTTATAAAACAATTACTTATTTGAAAAAAGATTCAATTTTATACATTATTGTAATATTGAAGTGGAATAAAGGATTGTATTTTTCCAAGGATTGTATCATTCTCTTCTTTTTTTATCATAAGTGGATACAAAAAAGTATTTACAGGTAATTGAAAATAATAAGACATTTTTCTAATCATACTTCTAGACATATCTTGCCTAATACGTGTATCTGTTTTATAAGCTCTTGTATTTTGTAAATGGGATAGTAAATGTAAATCATCCTTATGACATAGTTTGTATTGTATTACTTCTCTTTTTTTACATTGGTTTATCATACCGGCATGTAACAATTCACAATCAAATAAAAATACACTTCCAGAAGAACCAGATATATTTACAATCGTAGAGATTACAAATGGATAAGTTGTATTGGAAGCAGGACATACGGATAAAAAATCTCCGTCGTATTTATATAATATAGCCGTATATACAGGATATTGTGTCTTGTATATTTTTTTTGAAGAGGTCACATCTCTATGAAAGGTAGATAGAGAGGTGTTCTCTATTTTATATATATAATCTATAAACACATATCCACATGGTAGTTTATGTAAAATATCTCTTTGTAAATTTACACAAGGAGTATTTTGTGTTTTTATATATTCAGGATTAAACATACAACAAAATCCATCAACCTCCAAGGAACGCGTTATAATACTTGTATTCACACGTTCCTTTACTTCTATCCAATACAAAGATACATATAAACATAAAATCAAACCTATACAACGACTATATTTCATAATACTTATAGAAGATACATTATTTTTTATAACTCTTTCTTTAACCTTCAATTATACGTCTCAACGTGGTTTGAACTTCTTCTATGATATGACGATAGGTTGTGTCATCCTCATAAAATACGTCTAAAGGAATCTCATGATGAATAACATCTTGGTTACTGATTTAAATCTGGATTCCGTCGGACACCCGAGTGCGTGGAATGTAACATTAGAATTACGAATCTGCGTTTAACATTCACAAATATATATTATAATATATATATATATGAGACGAACAAAAAAAATATATATAAAAACAAAAAAAATACAAAAACAAAATATGAAAAAAGGCGGTTGGTTAGAAGACGAACAAAAAAAAACTTGTACCAATTACAAGGAGGGTAAAAACTTTTTTACAATTAAGGATGAAAATGATAATGACATAACTTTCGGCGATGGTGAGAGTATAAATCAGATACGTGCCGAGAATCTATCAATGTTTCCAAATAATACATGTTTTTATTCAAAAACAATGGCAAGCTATATAAGATACTTGTTATCTAATGGAATTAAACCAGGTCACTCCAAGTTTGTAACACCTACAGAACCGAAAGTGCAAATAGATCCACAAATGTTAGAGAATTTCAATATTGTACCAAAAGATCTCGTAGAGGCTTTCAATGTGGTTGTAGATACGGACTATAGACAACCCGATGTAAAAGAAGAGGAAGAAAGACTAAGGTGCATTCTTATTGGTTCTGACAAATTATATAGATTTGTTTCTAATATGTGGTTTAATTTGATACAAAAAGTATTGAATTTACCTCTTCGTCCTGACGGAACTAAATACGTGCCAGATTTGGCGTTGGAACAAATGATTAATACTGGTTATCGTGTAGATTCTGTGAATAAAACAGAGGATCGAAATGTCATAGCCAAACCTGGTTATTTGTGTGGCACAAAAAATAATTGTGCCGAGATATTAAAATTAAAAACCGATGAGGATTTTTATGAATATAATAAGGATAATAACATATCATTTTTACAGTTGATGGGAGCTTTTTATCATCTACCATTAGACCCAGAACTTATAAAAGGACTAATAGATACAGACGAAGATTTACAATACAAATTTATGAGTGCTATACAACTGTTTTTTAGTGTTCCTGATACTATGACGTATGCTGAGTATTCTAAAATTATTGACAACTCTTATAATCGTTTTCCAATGTTTCATTCATGGGTATATACATTTTTATTTAATAGAAAAAAGAATTTAATACATCAGTTGAAAGCCGGAGATGATGATGTTTATATTAGACGAAGAACAAAAAGAACCAAAGATGACTTATTTAAAACACCGGTAAAAGATATAAAATGTAAAGAAAAACAATTTGAGAATTATAATAACCCAAATATAGAATTAATTTTTGGAAATTCATATGTAACTCCTAGAGACAATGGAATATGGTATAACACGCTTAAACTGTATGAGAAGCAAATGATTGCTGGACCATCAGGTTCAACCGTTTATTTGTATCAAATTATTTTTGACCTTTCAAAAATTCTTGAGAAAAACGAGACGAATGAAATAATGTTATTAATGGCTATTTTAGCAGACTATACAGGTATCTATCATAGCACTACAGAAATTTTACAAGTATACGCTGAAGAATCATCATTCATTAAAGAAAAATATAATTTAGGAATGAATGATACAGAATATATACGTGATTTAATGATAAAAGTAGGGATATATGTAGAGGCAGCACCAACAGCAGCCGCGGACACAGGCGACGCAGTTGAATAATTTGTGAAAGGGGGGGGGCATTAGTTGAGATGATACAGGCGCCGCAGCTGAGGCGCCGGTACCGAACCGCGGTACTGTAAACCTATATCAACAATCTTACTAGAAATCATACCAATAAAATTACTATAGACAATTTCCATTAAAACCCATACAATTTTATAGTAAGATTTGTGGTACCATTTGTATAGGTTTGCATGCGATACGTCTGCTGCCCAAACCATGTTAGATGGAGGTCTACCAATAAACTGGTCAAATGCTTTGGTTTCAAGTAAAGTGTTAGTGAAGAAGGTAAGGTTTTCATAAAAGCAAATGAAATTGGAACTTGACGTGCAAACAAGGTTGGTATATGAATTGTTTCTAGAGTAATCATGGATAAGATTGCTTCTTGTTTATCATACTCCTCTCGCAAATAAGCTCCAATCTTGGAGGAAGCAGGAGGCATGGCTTTGGTTAAATTGATAGACGTATTATTATTATAAACCCACATGGTTTTGTCTTTTATAAACTTGTCTGGAAAGAGTTTTAACAAATGTGCGATTCTTTCCAGTGCAACTTCTTGCTCGGATGATTGACACGTAAAGCTAGGAACGCACATCTGCATGCGTTATATGGTTAAGAGTCCAATGTATAAAGAGTTCATCGTCAATTTCATTGGACGGGTCCGTACCGATAAGATACGTAGTGCGAGTAATTTGAGTCATTTCGTAACGGATTATAGATTTCTAATAGTATTAAAATGATTTCATTTTTTTACACCTTTGCTCATTAATAAAAAAAATGATTGTTGAAAAGGAAGAAGTAAATGTGAATACATAAGTTATGGATACTCACCTGTCAGAACAAGGTAAAATCGTTGATAATACACTCGTTAAAGATGTCCCTACGAAAAAAATACATATCCCCAAACCGATTTTAAAGTGGGTTGGTGGAAAAACCCAAATAATAGATAAACTTATTACGGATTTTCCAGTTGAAATAAATAATTATCGTGAAGCATTTTTAGGAGGAGGTAGTGTTTTATTAACTTTATTATCTTATGTAAAAAGTGGGATTATAAAGATA
>Ga0335398_10001640_pt1 | contig 37586 bp, 37 predicted proteins | sample BON03_FD_205742 | JGI IMG/M metagenome (GOLD analysis project Ga0335398, IMG submission 205742) | Freshwater microbial communities from Lake Bonney liftoff mats and glacier meltwater in Antarctica - BON-03 (spades assembly) (version 2) | ecosystem: Environmental > Aquatic > Freshwater > Ice >... | reverse complement strand
AAGGGACGCACACGTATTGGTTCCATAGTCCCGAAGGGACGCAGGCATTTAGCCGCCAGCCTGGGCTGGCGGTCCCAAGCACCATCGATTCAGGAAGCTCCGAAGGTGCGCAGGCAGACCACGCATCACCCACCGCCCCCTCACCGAAAACGATTCCCCGCCCCCCACCCTTCCGGTCAGACAATCCGCCTTCCAAAGATCCAACAGCACGACCTCCGCCCCAGGGTCCCGGAACGGAACCTCCGGGGACGAGCCAAACGGGGCGATTCACGATTGATCCCCCCGATGCCCGCTCCCTCGACTCCGGCCACCGACCGACGGCCTGCGGGAATAGCCGCAAAGTCAGCAAGTTCATCAAACAAGCCGACCTCGGCCGCCCCGGCAGCTGTCACCTCTTAAGACACACCTGCGCCACCCACGTGCTCGAAGGCGGAGCGGACATTTGATGCGCCTCTCCGGTTGCACCCCTGCGGGCATAGGCGTCAAGGAGCGAAGCCCTCTTGAAATAAAGAACCACTCTCATTGCTTCGAAGCACTTGATATTCAGGGAATCTGAAGGTTTTTATCTCATGATCCAACTCCCTGAAGAAAAATCGCAAATCTCCATTTCAGAACCCTCCGCCGTCAAGAAATTCCTCGGCTCACTCGGCCTCCAACCCTCTGAGCTCGAACTCATTGCCATCGAAAAAGGTTGGCAAAAGGGCACGCCCAAGAAGATCTCGGTGGCCAGCCTGATCACGATCACGATGGGAACCGGACATCTCTACAAACTTTGCTACGCTCGGATCTATGAGGAAACCGGAAGAGACCTGAGTCTGATGAAGTTCAGTAAATATATTTCCAGAGATCTCCACCGGCTGCAGGAGATCTGCCAATGGCTTCAGGCAGGAGGTTCCCCGGAAGAGCACGCCAGCCAGCCCCTGGTGAAATACTGCTGCTACGACAAACGAAAACGCCTGAACTATCACCAAAAACAGAGGCTAATCACAGTTCCTTGACGCCTATGCCCGGAGGGGCCCACTAAGGGACCAAAGGGCAACGCCCTGGTCACATCGCCAAGCCCAAGTCCCGAGCGCTGAAGGGGGGCGCTATGATCCCTCCTACCCGGGTGACGAAAATTGATGTAAGCGAATTTCAAGACCGTCCTCGAAGCCTGCGTCCTGGCAAACATCGCCGTCCTCGACGTTTTTCTGCATCTTGCCGAAAAAAACCGTCGTTTTCCTTCCACGTTAAACCAGAGAGATTCTAGAAGAAACACGGAACACTCAATTGGAAAAATACAGATCATCTCCTCCAAAAAAGGAGAAAGCCCCCATTCCTTCGGATGAGGGCCTTCATATCGCTCCGGCGCTCGGGATCAAAACAAAGCCCATGTGATTCACAGTCACGCTCTCTCCTCGAACGCGCCCGCGAACTCGAACGCAAAAATCGACTCATCCGGGCCAAATACCAGCAGGACGCCAAATACGCCCGCCTTCACAAACGCCTCCTTGAAAAGAAGGACCCTACCGAAGACGAGCGCAAGCTCTTCGCCGCCCTCTCCGACCTCAAGCGCGAAGCCGACGAACGACTCGCCAAAAACTCCCAGCTTCTCAATACCGAAGCCTTCGCCGAGCAGGAACTCCAGCGCCTCGTCATCGAGCAGCTCAAAAACGTCCACCACCTTCCCCTCAACCCCGAAAACGCCCGCGCCATCAACCGCCTCCTCATGAAGGAATACCTCGCGGAATTCCACGGCGAACACCCGGCCTGATGAGGGACTCGTTGACCAGGCTTGCTCGTAAGGCATAAATATGCAAGTATGCTTCATGCGAACCACCATTGACTTACCCGATTCTCTCGTCGAGCGCACCAAGATCTCCGCCGCCAAAAGGAAAACCTCCATGAAGGAACTCGTCATTCAGGGCCTCGAAACCATTCTCGCGGAAGACGAGCCCGCCTCCTCCACCGCTTCCGCCCTCGCGCGCCTCAAATCAGGCTACGCCCTCGGCGGCACCGCTCTCAGCAGGGAGGAGAGCCATGCCCGCTAAGCAATTTCTCGATACCAACATCCTCCTCTACGCCTACGATCAAAACGCCGGAGAGAAGCGCGAAAAGGCCGCTGCCATCGTCCATGACGCCCTCCTCTCCCCAGCCGACACCGCCATCAGCGTCCAGGTTCTCCAGGAGTTCTTTGTCAACTTCGTCCGCTCCGGCCAGTCGCCCGAAACTGCGGCCCAAGTGATCGATGACTTCTCCCGATGGACCATCATCCCAAACACCTTCTCGCTCTTCAAGGACGGCCTCCACCTCCAGGCCCGCTGGCAACTCTCCCTCTGGGACGCCATGATCCTCGCCGCCGCCCATCGCTCCGGTGCCCCCACCCTCATCACCGAGGACCTCAACCACGGCCAAGCCTACGCCACCACCACCGCCCAAAACCCCTTCAAATTTTGAATCTCCAATTCCCAATCTCCCAGCCCCAAAGGGGTAAACTCACATAGCCCAGGGCAACGCCCTGGGGTACATCACCCCACAAACCAAAGGCTGATTGAGATCTCAGAAACCTGGGAAACCGGAAAAGCCTCCCTCAAACTCTCCTAACAAAAACCAAACTCAAACAACCGAACCCAGCTTTCAGCAAAAGTCATCAGCCACTTTTACAGAAAAAAATTTGCGCGGCCGTCATGATCCATCGCTAAGTATTTTTAAACGAGTTCGCTAAAGCGAGTGAGGCCCGAAGGCTTCCGGCAAAAGTTCGCTCAAACGAGCCTCCCGAATCAACGTTCCCGATTCGTCCGCCATCAAGACCTGGAGACCCGGTGCGAATTCATGGAGCACCTGTCGACATGCTCCGCAAGGACTCCCCCCGCCTTTGACCACAATCGCGATTTTCTCAAACGTCTTCTCGCCTGCCGCCACCGCGGACCCAATCGCCACGCGCTCCGCACAGATCGTCAACCCGTAGGATGCATTCTCAACATTCACGCCCCGGTAAACCTTGCCGGACACCCCCAGCAAGGCAGCCGCCACCGGAAACTTTGAATAAGGCGCGTAACAATTCCTCCTCGCTTCCATCGCCTGCGAGATCAATTCCTGGTCTGTCATCATTAGCTAATTTGAGATTTTGAGAGCCGCCTCCAAGGCGATTTCCATCATGGCCGTAAAGCTCTTTTCCCGCTCCTCACTCGTCGAGGTCTCACCGGTCCGGAGATGATCACTCACGGTACAAATTGCCATCCCGCGTGCCCCAAACTCAGCACAAACCCCGAATAATCCCGCCGCTTCCATTTCGACTCCCAGCACTCCCATCGCCTCCATCCGATCAAACATCTCCGGCAGCGGAGTGTAAAAAAGATCCGCCGAAAAGAGGTTTCCAATCTTCACCGGAATCTCCAGCTCACGCGCCGCCCGGACATGCGCTTCCAAAAGCTCGTAGTTGGCAATCGCCGCAAAATCATAACCACCAAATCGAGCTCGGTTCACCCCGCTATCGGTGCAGCCTCCCATCCCGATGAGAACGTCACGAAGTTTCACCTCCTTGGAGACCGCGCCGCAACTTCCCACCCGAATCAAATTCTTCACCCCGTATTCGGTGATCAATTCCTTGGCATAAATCGAGATCGAGGGAATCCCCATCCCACTTCCCATCACCGAAACCGGCGTCCCTTTGTAGGAACCAGTGTAGCCGAGCATATTTCGAACCCCGTTAACCTGCGCGACATCTTCCAGAAAATTTTCGGCGATAAACTTCGCCCGCAAAGGATCACCGGGAAGAAGAACCGTTTCTGCAAACCGGCCTTTGTCGGCTGCAATGTGAGGAGTTGCCATGGCCAAAAATTACCGGATCGCGCGGCCCTCGTCCATCTCCACTCCAAACAACTTCGCCACCGTCGCACCAATATCAGCAAAAGAGTCCCGGATTCCGTAGCTTCCCTCGCCCGTCAACAATACCGGAACCCGCTCCCGGGTGTGGTCGGTCCCGATCCAGGTCGGATCGTTTCCATGATCCGCCGTGATGATGAGAACATCATCCTCATTCAATTCCTTCTGGAACACCCCGAGTTGGAGATCCCACTCTTCCAACGCCAGGCCGTATCCCTTGGGATCGCGTCGGTGACCGAAGAGCATGTCAAAATCCACAAAGTTGGTCATCACCAGATCCGCCTTCTTCGCCGCCTCACGCGTCCTCCGCCACAATTCATCATGACCATTGGCCTTCAACTCCCTCGTAAATCCCCTGTGCGCAAAAATGTCGCCTACCTTGCCAACTCCATACACCGCTTTGCCTGAATCTTTCACCCGCTGCAAGACCGTCGGATTCGGCGGTGGCACGGCATAATCCTTCCGATTTCCAGTCCGGGTATAGCTCCCCTCCTCTCCCACAAAGGGTCGGGCGATCACCCGCCCCACAAGCGGATCCATCAGTAAACCTCTCGCAACCCCGCAGAGTTGATACAGTCTCTCCAATCCAAAAGCCTCCTCATGGGCCGCTATCTGAAACACCGAATCTGCCGAGGTATAAAAAATGGGCTTCCCGGATCTTACGCTCTCCCGACCGAGACGCTCAATAATCTCGGTCCCGCTGGCATGACAATGGCCCAACGAACCCGGCAAATCGCATTGCCTGACCAGCTCCTCCAACAATGCGAGCGGAAAGCACCCGGCCTCGTCCGGGAAGTATCCCCAGTCCCACCGCGCCGGAACGCCCGCCATTTCCCAATGCCCGCTCGGAGTGTCTTTCCCGGTGGAAATCTCGGTCGCCGCCGCATACCCACCCGCAACCGGAACCTCGGTCCACCCGGCAGGCAACCTCCCATGCACCAGCCGATAAGCCTCACCCAACCCCAATTTTTGGAGGTTTGGCAATGCGAGCGGTCGTCCCATCTCCCCCGAAAACCACTCCGCGATATGCCCCAGGGTATCACTCCCGGCGTCCCCAAACTCATCGGCATCGGGCGCTCCCCCAATCCCCAGCGAATCGAGCACAAACCAAAACATCCTTTTCATCTGAAGTGAGATTATCCCCTCCACAACCCTGTGTCACCCTGTGAACGATGTCGATTGACTTCACTATCGCAGACTATAACGTGAAAGAAAGCCCCTCTCCATGTCAGAAACCCTCGAATTCCCGTGTCCGAACTGTCACACCGACCTTCGTGTGCCCATCCAGATGGCCGGCATTAGCGGACCCTGTCCTCATTGTCAGGCCAGCATTACCTCCCCCTCGGCTCCACACCCTGCTCCCGCTGCCCCGCCTCAACCAACTCCAAAGCCCGAAGATTCCAAACCTGTTGACCCCCAACCAGCTCCCAAGCAAACGCCCCAGAAGCCTCCCTCCAAAAACGACCAACGCAAGCCTCCCTCCAAAAACGACCAACGCAAGCCTCCATCAAGTGACTACGACCGGGAGAGGTATAGAAAAGGACGCCCCCTTTGGCCTTCCATCATTCTCCCCACCCTCGTCCTCGCTTTCGCCGCCGCCGCCGTCTACCTCATTCTCAATGCCATGGGCCTCATCGGCCCAAAAGCCGGGGACCCCGCACCCACCGAAACCACCTCGACCGTCAGTGACAAAACGACAACTCCCGACCCGAAGCCGGTCCAGCCCGGGAAACCAGTCGCAGAAGCCCCGAAACCTTCTCCCCCCATCGAAGTGCTCCCTTCTCCAGCCCCGCCCGCTGAAGCCGCTGAGAATCCAAAACCAACTCCGGTTCCAGCAAAACCGGAGCCCCTCGAAATACCCCGACCAGCCGAAACGGCAGAACCCGCGATCACTCCGGAAGACATCAACAAGCCCGGCGAGGTTCCCGCCGATCTGCCCGAAGTCACCACGATTCCGGGATCAAGATTCTCCGCGCCGGGACTCCAAGGAACGGCGAGGTAATGAATGAGTTGCCTGCGCGAAGAGATCGAGCCTGTCACAGAGACCCTATTCGGCTTCTGCCTTGAAGGCTTTCACCCCTCCGTGAAGGACATAGACTTCAAATCCCAGGGTTTCCCCGTGACGGTCCCGCAACCGGTCAGCAACGTAGGTGCTGGAACTGCATCCCGCTTGATTGCAATAGACCACAACCTTGTTCCGGGTCCCCGATCCGTCGCCAAAAATGGTCATTACGAACTGCCCTTCCAGATCATCCCAATTCTCCTGGTCGTTCACGAGAATCGATCCAGCCACTCCGTCTTGATCCCAATCCTCGCGTGGTCTGGCATCGACCCATAAAATTTCCGCGGGCTGCCAGCTTCGAACTGTCGCAAGACACACATGATGGACCGGCAGATCCTCGGGATCACACTCAACCGTCCGATCAGGGGGGCCCACGATCTTCCACGTCACAAACGCCGCCATCCCACTCAGCATGGTAATGAGGGCCAGCGAGAAAATCAGGCGCTTCATTTTCCAGCCTTCGGTGAAACGACCCGTGAACCTTTTTCGCCGGCGAGCGCGGGTCTCACGACCACATAGGCAATGTTCCGGTTGAACCTCGCATATTGACAATCCGTCCGGAAACTGAGCATCCCAATCCCCGAACCTTCCGTGCTCTTTGGCTTCACGGTGACCTCGTATTCCCAGCCCTCCTTGATTGTTTTCAATTCGTAGGGAAAGTTCGGATTATTCCCGCTGTGGCTGAGAATCTTAATCGGCTCGGTGTGATTTACGGTAATTTTGAAAGTCTTGGCGTCGGGAGAACTGCCCACATCCCACTTGTGACTGCTGGGCTCCATCTTCACCAACTCGGGCACATGCACCCGAACCGTCAACACAATGGGTGCCTCTCCATCCACCAGGTTCAGTTCAATCGCCTTGTCAACCGTGCCACGGAAATTTGAGACATCAAATTGCGCCATAATCTTTCCCTTCTCGCCTATTTTCCAGTTCAGCTTGGTCGAACGATCAGGATTCAAGGGCTCAACCCGGGCCGCCAGGCAGGTACACTTCGCATCGTAATTTTTGATCGCCTCATCTTGTCCCTTGATCTCAAAGGCAAACTCGCCCCGGACAATTTTGTCATCAGGGCTGGCCTCGATCTCAATCAGTTTGGTTTCAAAAGCCATTTCGGCGCGAACCGGTGCAAGCACTAATATGAAGAGGAACAGAGGGTAGAGCAGACGCTTCATCATTTATCGAGAGTTAGAATTTTGACAGCAATAATCACACGACCTTCCCGCCACCTAGGTCCAACGAGATAAAAGGCTTTTCCTTTGGTTAAAGTTGGATTTGTCGCAAACATCTTCTGTTTTCCCTGCCAATACTCAAGAACCATTTGCATGTGATCTCCGTCCACCCGCTTGATGGGTTGGAAACTGACAAGGATCTCTTTTGAAGGTCTCAGCGGAGTTGCCCAGCCTTCATACCCATTCAAAATGTTCGAAACGTCCGAACCCAGAAGCCGGTATTCGGAAAACTTCAGCTCCTTGACTGCTTGCAGAGCCTCGACCATTTTGGGTTCCAGCTCTTTGGTCGCCAACCCGGCAACGTCAACCTCGCCGTCGGTCGCGTAGATCAATTCCACACTCATGGTCCCGATGGCCTCGGTGCCGGGATCCTGCCCCCTTAAGGTCGGAACGAATACCCAGATCAAAATAAGAATGGCTGAAAAACGATTCATCGCAGTTTACTGAAATTTGCGCGCCTTGGAACGAAGGTAGCTCACGGGCAATCCCTTCAGGTCAGAGCCGAGAGACGCCGTTGAGAGGTCCAGATCGTCCTTCAGATCATCGAGCCCCGACACCACGATCGCCGCGACTTTCCCGTCGGCATCGGAAATAACATCGGCATTCAATCGATCAGAGGTAAAATAAACACTCGGAAGCTCGGCAATGGCAGCAGGGGCTGACTTTCCAAGATCCACGACACCCGCTGCCGAAGCATCGGGTTTCCCGATTCTCTGACCTGCGAAAAACGCCAACACCAAAGCAAGCGCTCCTGCCGGAGCCCACGCCCATCGCAGCGACTGCCACCAACGCTCGGCTCTCTTAGCCGGAGTTTTCGAGGCAATCTCGAGGTCGACTTTCCGCATCAGCTGGCTGTTGAAAAAATCGCCATAAGGAGGCTCCACCGAATCAGCCACACCCTCGCGGACCGCCTCGGCCACCTCGCGGATCCGGGATAATTCCCCTTCCAATTCGGGAGTCTCCTCCACCAGGGTCGCCAACTGGGCCTCCTCTTCGGGAGACAACAGCTCATCGACCCATTTTACATATAGTTCTTCACATTTCTCCTTTTTCATCACTGAGCAGGGTTTGTAGTTTCTTGCGGGCGTAATAGAGGCGGCTCATCACCGTTCCGAGGGAACAGTCCATCACCTTGGCAATCTCTTTGTAATCAAAGCCTTGCACCTCTCTAAGTAAAATTGTCTCGCGGTGTTCCGCATTCAGGGTGGCTAGCGCCGCATTGATGCGATCACCCAACTCGCTGTTTTCGAGGGCCTTGTCAGGCCGGTCCACCGCCGAAGGAGCAGTCCGCGCGCCAGCGGCAATATCAGCTGGATTCAAGAGCCCGTCTTCCAGCTCCCCGTCGGACTCAATCTTGCGCTTGCGCAGCCAGTCGTAAACGACGTTATGGGTAATGCGATAAAGCCAGGTCGAGAACTTCGCCCGTGCCTCAAACTTCGGCAGGGCCTTCCAGACCTTCAAAAAAACCTCCTGGGACAAATCCCAGGCGTCCGCCTCGTTCTTGATCATATTTTGAATCATCGCATACACCTTTCCACGATGACGGGTCACAAGGACCTCGAACGCCTGGGTATCTCCATTTTTACAGGACTCAATCAGCTTGCGATCAGGAACTTCCTGCTCGCCCGCTTCAGCCCCGGGAGACGCCCCAGCTGGCGCCATCAGTTGTTTCGACGTGATCCACCGGGAAAAATTCATTGATGAGGAAGAAAAGTTAACGGATTAAGCCCGGCCTGACGAACCTTTTCCCAACAAGGCTTTACGCCCCCTCAACATCCTCCAAGGTCGCCACCAATTCACGAAAAACCCCGGCATCAAAGCCTCCCTCCGCCCCTTTCAATTGGGCGATCATCCATTTCTGCAGCCGAACCCTCCGCTCCCGCGAAAAATCCCGCACCCAGCCCGCTGATTCGCCGTCGATCACCTCTTCGTCCCGACGTCCATGCGACCGGGAAACGATCTCCCGGTAATGGTGCAGCAGACGGTCCAGCAGGATCCACGCAAAATTATCACTCTCAGGAGGCCCCATCACCAAGGCCTTATGACTTTCACCATCAAAACTCACCCCCCTCGCGTCAATTTTTAGCTCGGGCAGGCTATCCCCCTTAAAAAATGCCCCCCCGGCCCCCGTCAGCACTCCAAAGAGTGTTCCCATCCCGTGAGTGAGTCCCGCGCTCCCGATATCGATCGCGACCCCGGCCGCCCCGCCGGCCAACCCACCCGCAATCGCCAGTTGGGACCGCGAAAGCCCCCATTTTTGCCAGGTTTCCTCCGAGCTTAAATCAACTCCCTGAAAAGCATCACCGCCAACTTCGGCCTTCAAAAGCCGGTGACGATACAGCTTCAGGAGCTTCTCGTAAGTCTGTTGCTCAAACTTCGCGATACTCGCATAATACTTCTTCTGCAGCTCCTGCTTGGTCCGGTCCTTGCGATGGCTCAGCTCGTCATCCTTCACGCCGATTCTTTCCTTTTCCCGATGCCGCAAGGCCTTCGCCAGAAAATCCATCACGATCTCGGCGCTTTCTTCCCTCCGCTGCTCCCACTCCTCGTCAATTAAACGAATGGTATCCTCAATCCGGCCCCGGTTTGTCTCGTCGATCTCCAACAAAGATCTCAGCAACCTCTTCCGCTCTCCAAACCTCGCCTGGTGCGCATTAAACGTCCGCACCAGATTAAAATAACTCCCCAAGCGACTCCGCCACTCCCCGGTCCGCTCCGGGTTCTCCGCCTTCTCATTCAGCAAGGCCATCCGCGGACAACCCGTCCACCGCAGGATCTCCATCTCCGCCACAAAGGCATCGCGAAGCGGCTTCGACGGATCGATGACATACAAAATCCCCGCCCCCTCCACCACCGGCTCCAACAACCGGGCTTCGTCTTCAAATTCACCACTCTCCATCTGCCGGGCCACGAACTCCTTGATCGTCGCCAAATTGGGCGTCCCCTCTCCATGCAAATCCTGGATCGCCCTCATCGCTTCCAACGCCCTCGAAAAACCAGGCGTATCCACAAAGCGAATCATCTCGCGATCATCGAAGGTCACCGGCAAAACCTGGCAATGGGTCGTCTCGCCCGGCGTCGAACTCACCCGCACCAGCCTGTCGTCATCGATCTCCAAAAGAGTCGAAAGCACCGACGACTTCCCCATGTTAATCTTGCCCACCACCGCGAAGGTGGGAGCGTCTGTCACCCATTCACTCATCGTTCATACCTCCTTGGAAAGGAACACACTCTAAGCGGGGATCACGCAAGCCATCCACAAATCCCAGCCACGCCTTAAAATCACCGTCATCCGGAGCCCTCAAGCCGTCGCCCATCACCAAGACCCGCAACACCGCTTCCCCACCCGCTTCCCGCCTGATCCGCTCAATCAACGCCGTCATCTGCTTCGGCGAAAGGCTCCAGCCCTCCACCAACATCACCACCCCGCAAGGCGCGCTCCGCATCGCCTCCCAGGCCTCCCGCTCTTCAGCGGCATCAAGCACTCCCACCGCATAGCTCTTCTCCGGGTTCACCCTCAAATTCTTCAATAAAAACGGCCGGATCTCCTCCGTCTTCAAGCCCAAACCACCAACGTCCAACAAAACAACCCCATCCTTCATCCCCTCCATCGTGACCATCCGTTCCACCCGACTCAAATCACGCCACAATTTCCGATGGGCCCCCTCCTGAAAATCCAAAGCCGCCAAGGTCCTGCGCTCCTTAAAAACCGCAAACACCCAGAAGAAAACCCGCGGAAGCAAGCCCCACACGAACAAAGCCGCAAAAATAAAGGCGAAAAAGGCCTCCCAGGCCACACGATCCTGACTCTCTCCGGAGACGTCCTTGAGCTCCGCAATCTGCCCATCACTCAGTCCGCTTCCACCCCACACCCCGGCCAAAAACCGCGTCACTCGCCCCAGACTTTCGCCCCCAAAGCGCGACAAACTCGACTCCCAATAAAAAGCCACATCCATAAAAAACAGCACCCCGAACAAACCGCCAATCAGCCCTAAATTAAATCCCACTCCACCCACCTGCAAAATCCGCGTCAGCCGCCAGGCCAATGTCGAGGGTTGCTTCCCTTTCCCCTGAACCAGCGCCTGCCAGGCCTCCGGACCCACCTTCCCCGCCATCTTGCGAATCATCGAAGACAAAGCATCCTTCATCCAACCCAGCCCGCCCGTCCAATAACGAAGGACAAAAAATACCACCAAACCACCCAGCAAAATCACCCACTGAATCCCCAGGGTCCCTGCCAGCAGCACCCACATATTCAAGGCCATCCGCCCCTGCACCGGCGTCACCATTCCCCGAACCACCCCCACCCCTAAAAGAAAGGTCACAAGCAACAGCACCAGCCCCACAAATCGCGTGACTCCCACCACTTTCATCCCGCTCCCGACCTTTTTCGACCGCAGCCATTGTTTGAGCCCCCACCTCCTCTTCTCAAGTTCACTTCCCGGCATCGACCGCAATCCCTCGCGCACCTCCCGCCCCACTTCAGCGTCAACCGTCGGCGATTGATGGACCGCGACCTCGAAATCAACGAGATCCTCCAAATTCCATCCTTTTTTGCCCACAGCCATTTACGTCGCCTAACATGTCGATCTCCGCACAAAAAGCAAACCCATCAACATATCGCGATACGTAGATTTGAACTTGCCATCCCACGGAATTCAAACGAATCTCCCTCCGCAAAGCAAGCCAATGTCCCACGATCCTACCAGCCAACTTAAAGCCACCCTCTCGGAACGCATCATGGTCCTCGACGGAGCCATGGGCACCACCATTCGTGGCTACGAACTCACCGAAGCCGATGCCCGGGGCGATCGCTTCAAGGACAACTACGAAGACCTCCTCAACAACGGCGACATCCTTTCCATTACCCGCCCCGATGTCATCGCCGACATTCACAAGCGCTTTTACGAAGCCGGTTCCGACATCTGCGAAACCAACACCTTCTCCGGCACCGTCCTCGCCCAATCCGAATTCTTCGTCGAAGACCCCCGCAAAACCGGCGGCAAAAAAAATCCCGAATTCTTCGAGAAAGAAGTCATCAACAACCAGATGCTGCAAGACCTTGTCCGCGAAATCAATATCCAGTCCGTTAAACTCGCCAAACAGGAAGCCGACCACATCAGCCACAAAACCGGCCGCCAACGCTACGTCGCCGGTGCCATCGGCCCCCTCACCGTCTCGCTCACCAACGTCGTCGATCCCGATGACACCGCCTTCCGCGCCGTCACCTTCGATCAGGTCAAGGGCACCTACGCCCATCAAATCGAAGCCCTCATCGAAGGCGGCGCCGACATCCTCATGGTCGAAACGATTTTCGACTCCCTCAACGCCAAGGCGGCCCTCGTCGCGATCAAGGAAAACGGCACCAAACTCCCCGTCATCATCAGCGCCGCCGTCGGCCGCGGAGGCGAAACGATGATCTCGGCCCAAAAAGTGGAAGCCCTCTGGACCACTTTCGCCCACATCGACCCGATCGCCATCGGCCTAAACTGCTCCCTCGGCCCGGACCTTATGGAGCCCTTCCTTCAAGACCTCTCTAAAGTCGCGACGACCCACGTCTCCTGCTACCCCAACGCCGGCCTACCCAATCCTCTCGCCCCCACCGGCTTCGACCTGGAACCGCAGCACATGCACGACTACATCGCTGCCTTCGCGGAAGCCGGTCTCCTCAACCTCGCCGGCGGCTGCTGCGGCAACACCCCCGAACACATCGCCGCCATCGCCAAAGCCGTCCAAGGAAAAAACCCAAGACCCATCCCAAGTCTAGGTTAACACAGAGGCTCGGAGAACTCAGAGATTCACAGAGGATGGAGGAAGAACTTAACAAGCTCAGTGCCGAAATCATCGGCGCCGCGATGGCAGTTCACCGAGAGCTCGGTCCCGGTCTTCTCGAAAACCCCTACCAAAAAGCGCTCGTTCACGAACTCCGTCTTCGCAAACTTGAGGTTCTTTCCGAAGTTTCTCTCCCAGTATCATATAAGCACCTCGAAGTCCGCACCGCCCATCGCCATCAACATCGTGGTCAACAACACCATCATTCACGAGTTAAAAGCAGTCCAAAAAATCGAAGACCTCCACCAAGCCCAACTGCTCACCTATCTTCGACTCGCTAAAAAACCTCTGGGCCTCCTCCTCAACTTTAATGTTCCTCGCCTCAAAGAAGGAATCCGCCGCCTCATCAACAAGCCTTTCTAACAATCCTCTGCGGACCTCTGTGTTCTCCGAGCCTCTGTGTTAAAAAAATGTCCGACACACCCAAAATCCCACGCCTCCTCCGCCTTTCCGGAACCGAAGCCTACAACCACACCCCCGATAAAAACTTCCTCATGATCGGGGAACGCACCAACGTGGCCGGCTCCCCCCAATTCCGAAAACTAATCCAACAAGGCGATCTCGAATCCGCCCTCGAAGTCGCCCGCCAGCAAGTCGTCAACGGCGCCAACGTCATCGATATCTGCTTCGACGATGGCCTCATCGATGGCGTCGCCATGATGTCGCGCTTCCTCGACCTCATTCAGGCCGAACCCGATATCCAGGCCGTCCCCATCATGGTCGATTCTTCCAAATGGGAGATCATCGCCGAAGGCCTCAAGCACCTTCAGGGCAAAGGCATCGTCAACTCGATCTCGCTCAAAGAAGGCGAAGAACTGTTCAAAAAATACGCCCGCCACATCCTCAACTACGGTGCCGCCGTCGTGGTCATGGCTTTCGATGAACAGGGACAGGCCGCCACCTACGAAGACAAGTGCCGCATCTGCAAACGGGCCTACGATATCCTCGTGGACGAAGTCGGCTTCCCACCCGAAGACATCATCTTCGACCCCAACATCCTCACCGTCGCCACCGGCATCGACGAGCACAACAACTACGCCCTCGATTTCATCAACGCCACCCGCTGGATCAAAGAAAACCTCCCCTACGCCAAAGTCTCGGGCGGAGTCTCTAACATCTCCTTCTCGTTCCGCGGAAACAACCCGGTTCGCGAGGCCATGCACTCCGCCTTCCTCTATCACGCCACCCAGGCCGGGATGGACATGGGCATCGTTAACGCCGGTATGCTTGAGGTCTACGACGAGATCCCCAAACACCTGCTCAAGGCCGTCGAAGACGTTCTCCTCAACAAAGACGATGGCGCCACCGAACGCCTCCTCGACCTGGCCGAAGATTTCAAAGGCAAAGGAGCCAAGAAACTCGCCGAAGACCTCACCTGGCGCGAAGCCACCGTCGAAAAACGCCTCGAGCACGCCCTCCTCAAAGGCATCGACAAATTCATCGACGAAGACACCGAGGAAGCTCTCCAAAAATACCGCAAACCCCTCACCGTCATCGAAGGCCCCCTCATGGATGGCATGGGCATCGTCGGAGACCTCTTCGGGGCCGGCAAAATGTTCCTTCCCCAGGTCGTCAAATCAGCCCGCGTGATGAAGAAGTCCGTGGCCTGGCTCGAACCCCTCATGGAAATCGAGCGCGAAGAAAACATCGTCGCACAAGCGTCCCGCTTGTGTTCCCAGGACCCCTCGCTGGACCAAGCCGAAGCCCGGAAAATTGCCACCAAGGAATTCTCAAACGGCAAGGTTATCATGGCCACCGTAAAAGGCGACGTTCACGACATTGGTAAAAACATCGTCGGCGTCGTCCTCACCTGCAATGGCTTCGACGTCGTCGATATGGGCGTAATGGTCCCTTGTGACAAAATCCTCAATGCCGTCGAAGAACACCAGGCCGACATCATCGGACTCTCCGGCCTCATCACGCCCTCGCTCGACGAGATGATCACGGTCGCCAAAGAAGCTGAAAAGCGCGGCTTCGGCAAAAAGGGCATCCCCATCCTCATCGGCGGAGCCACCACCAGCGCCGCCCACACCGCAATCAAAATCGCCGAACACTACTCCGGCCCGCTCGTGCATGTCCTCGACGCCTCCCGCTCCGTCCCCGTGACCACCTCCCTCCTCTCCGAAGCCCGCGCAACCTTCATCAGCGCCAACAACGCGAAACACGAAAAACTCCGCGAAAACTTCAAGAGCGGACCCAAAAAAGAAACGATCACACTCAAGCAAGCCCGCGCCCTCAAAGTGCAAATCGACTGGGAAAACTACACCCCGCCCGTCCCTGAATTCACCGGAACCCGCGTCATCAAAAGCCAGTCCCTTCGCGAACTCGCGAACTACATCGACTGGACCCCTTTCTTCCACACCTGGGAGCTTCGCGGCGTCTGGAATTCCGAAACCGAAACTCTCAAAACCCGCAACGAGGAAGGCGCCAAAGTCGCCAAGGAACTCTACCACGAAGCGAAGGACCTCCTCGAAAAAATCATCGCCGAGAAACGATTCGTGGCCTCCGGTATCTACGGATTCTTCCCGGCCCACTCCGACGGAGACGATATCGTCATCCCGGGCCAAAACATCACCTTCCGCACCCTCCGCCAACAGCAGAAGAAAGGCACCGGCAAACCCAACTTCGCCCTCAGCGATTATGTGCTCCCCCGTGGCGTGACCGTCCCGGTCAAACAGCCCAACCTCGACGATCCTCAACAACCCATCCAAAAGCGTAAGACCAACAACCTCCCCCATTGGACCCAAAACTCCCCAACCTACGCCGTCACGTTCCGCTTAGCAGATTCCCTTCCCCAGAAAGTTCTCGCCCAATACGCCAACGAAAAAAAACGACTCGTCAAGATTCTTTCAAAAGCCCGCGAAGACGAAGACACCATTCTCCAATCAAACGCTGAGCAATCTCTAGCGAAGCTTTATCATGAAACTTTGGAAAATGCCCTCGAAGCAGGATACGGCGAATGCCTTCTCTCCAAACCTGAGATTGGCCAGTTGGTCGAGAACGCCCTCCAACATTTTAACGGAGATCGCTACCACCTTCACTCCTACGCCATCGCCGCAAATCATGTCCACGTTATCTTTCAACCGGCAGGAACTTACTCTCTCGATCAAATCCTTCACTCCTGGAAATCCTTCACCGCACATGCGATCAACAAATCACTCAGCCGACAGGGCGATGTCTGGCAAGATGAAAGCTACCATCACCTCGTCAGAGATCTGCAAGATTTCCTCAATCAAAAAAATTACCAACTCAGGCACACCACCGAGCGGAAATTTGAGAGCGAGAGAGAGGACAGGCACAGTGACCAGGACGGTCACGCCACCGACTACCTCGGCGGCTTCGTCGTGGGCATCCACGGTGCCGACGAATGGGCCGCCGAACTCCGCGAAAAAAACAACATCGACGAAGCCCTCATGATCCAGGCCCTCGCCGACCGCCTTGCCGAAGCCTTCGCCGAACTCCTCCACCACCGCGCCCGCATTTCCTGGGGCATCGAACGCCCCGGCCAGTTCACCACGTCCGAACTCATCCACGAAAAATACCAAGGCATCCGCCCCGCCCCCGGATACCCCTCCCAACCGGACCACACCGAAAAACCCCTCCTCTTCCAGCTCCTCAAGGCAACTGAGGAAACCGGGGTCAAACTCACCGAATCCTGCGCAATGCACCCCGGGTCCGCAGTCTGCGGACTCTACTTCTCCCATCCCGACTCGCACTACTTCATGATCGATTCCTTGCAGAAGGATCAAATCGAAGACTACGCAAAGCGCAAAGGAATGAGCCTTGAGGAGACCGAAAAATGGCTGGGTCCCTGGTTGGGGTATTAATCACATCCGGAAGAGCCCACCCTTCTTCCCGCCCAGGATCACCGCTCCGATAATGGAGATCCCCAGGAAGACCATGGCCCACACTCCGAGAGCGGACGCCAGTTCGTAACCATTCCCCAACATGCTGATGAGCGAGTAAATCGCCTTGGTGATTGGAAAATGCTCCGCTTGCTGGGCTAAAATCAAACTGTCGCTCACCTCCAACATCGCAAAAGCGAACGCCAGAATTCCCCCGGCAATCAAATTCGGCCCGAGCAACGGTAACGAGATCCGTCGCAGGGTCCGCGCCGGACTCGCGCCCAGCGAGCGCGCCGCTTCCTCCAAAGCAATGTTCGCTTGCTGAAGCCCGGCCACGGCCGCCCTCACGACATACGGCAAACGCCGTACCGCATAAGCAATAATGAGCAACCACATTGGATTTCCGTCAGCCCCCACCAGGAAATGGAAGTCCTGCCCGTCTTGCGAAAGAGCGAGATATCCGAAGGCCAGCACCAAGCCCGGCACCGCCAGCGGCAACATCACCAGGGCATCCAAAATCGCCCGCCCCCTGATCGTGCTCCGCACAATCACCCAGGCAATGGCCACCCCCAAAATTAAATCAATCAGAGTCGCACCCGAGGAATAAAGAAGGCTGTTTTTAATCGAAGGCACCACCAGGGGATGGCTCAGCGCCTCCTGATAATGAGCTGCCGTCCAGGCCTCCGGCAACACCGTGGCATACCAATCCTGCGACATCGAAAGAATCACCACCCCGGCATGGGGAAGTGAGGAAATGAAAAACACCGCGAAGAAAAAGAGGGTGCACAACCAGGCCTTTCCGAACCTCGGACGCACTTCGATGTTCTTCCCTTTCGGGCGCGGCGCAGTCCCCAACTTGGACCGGCCCAGGACCGCCTTCGAAAGAATAAAGACCGTCGTCGAAACCACCAACATGATCGCCACGAGCGCATACGGAAAAGGATTCGAACCCAGGTCCTTGATCCCGTCATAGACCTGCACCGGAGCCACCCGGGTGTAGTCAAAAACCAGCGGCACCCCCAGTTCGGTAAAGGACCAGATAAAGACAATCGCCCCCCCCGCAAAGATTCCGGGAGTGGTCAGAGGAAGGGTAATCCGCAGAAACCGACGCCACGGTGGACACCCCAAATTCTGCGCGGCCTGCTCCATCGCGGGATCAATATTTGAAAGCGAGGCCGCGATATTCATATACAGAATGGGATACAGGTGGAGCGCATTCATCGCGACAATCCCCCAGAACCGGCCTTCCCCCAGCCAATCAATCGGCATCGCCGCATCGACGATTCCCAGGTGAACCAGAAAGGCATTGAGCGACCCTTGGATTCCCAAAATTTGTTTGATCCCAACCGCTCCCACAAAGGGCGGCAAGACCAACGGAATCAAAATCAAGGCCGCCAACGACTTCTTAAAAGGAAAGAGATACCGATGCCCAATCAACGCCAGCGGAAAGGCAATGAGCAGGCTCGCCAGGGTGCTCGCAACTCCCAACGCAAAGGCATTCCACAAGCCTTCGACATACACGGGATTCTTGAAAACCTCGGCCACAAAACTCAAGGTCAGACCCTCGCCCTCCAGGTAGAACGCCTTCTTCATCACCATCGCAGCCGGATAGAGAAAGAAAACCCCGAAGAACAAACAAACAAAAGCCGTAAGACTGTATGCCAGCGTCCGGTTCACTTCGCACCTCCCTTCGCAAGCCGCTCCGCCTCTTCATAATTTTCCCGAAAATGCCGCCCCAGCTCATTGCTCATTCTCATCAGCGCAATATTATCCTCCGCCTTCATTGTCTTGCGAATTTCCGTGAGCGTCTCCTGATATCCGACGGGACTGACATCGAAAAACTTCTCCGCCGCCTCCTTCGGAAAGTCCGCTTCAATCAAGGCATCCCACGCCGCCTTCATCTCCTCGTGGGAATCAATGCACATCACGCGAATGATCAGTCGAAGCGGTGAAAAATGTGCCCCGGTCAGGCTGGAATCATACTCGAATTCATCCGCCGCCTCGTAAGGCATGACTTCCGCATCAATCATTTGAGAAAGATAAGGCTCTTGATAAAGATCCCGTCGAATCGGAAGTCGCCGCAAAGCCCGTGAACGCGGCCCCATTTTCGTCCCCGGCCTGGCATTCCAAAGCATCTGTCCGCCCTTCGTATAAAGAAACCGCACAAACTCCTGGGCCAGTTCCTCGTTCGGAGCCCCCTTCAAAATCGCCACCGGATCCACGCTAATGGAAGTCCCTCCCACCGGCGAAATAAACTCAATCCGCGAGCGCCCATCCGCCTTCTTCAAGTTCTCATTGTAGGAACGTCCGTAAAAGTCGATGCACATCCCCGCTACCGCATCGCCCTGCGCCACGTCATGCGGAACCTTGGACGCGCTATCCGTAAAGTAGCGCGCGTTCGCCCCGATCTTCTGAATGAGATTCATCCCGTTCCGCCAGCCAACATCGCAGGCCTCCTCACGCGATCTCCCCGCCTTCAACTCGATATGAATTTGCTGCTGCACGAGCATCTCGAAAGCCTTGGCCACCGATCCGCTCTTCGTCGGATCCGCCAGCGCAATCCCCTTCCGGTAAGCCGGGTCCCCAAGATCACTCCAGGACGTCGGCGGATCCATCTCCCGACGGGCCAGACTATCGAGATTGTAACAAATCCCGAACGAAGAAAGGCACACCCCCAACCAGTCCCGGTCCTCGGGATAATAATCCTCACCACTCTGCTTCGCCGGGATCGTGCCCGATTCAAAAAGCTCCGGCTGCTTCTCAAAAATATCGAGCCGCTGAAATCGCCCCTCGGCGGCCTGACCACTAAAATCAAAAACCCCACCCCCGAAAAAGAGATCCAAACCAATCCCTTCCTTCCCCTGCTTCCCGGCCGCCTCAAAGGCACTATCGAGCACCTTCTTAATCTCACTCGTTCCTCCCGGAGTCCGCCAATTAATGTAAACACTCTTCCCGTTTTCCTCCTCATACCACTTCGAAAAGGCATCGCCGAACTCCCGGCGAATCGCCTCGTTGTGCGGCGTAATCACTTCCAACCGAAGATCCGCCTGCGAAGCACCCACCGTTTCGTCATCGCGCAAGATCATGGGAGCCGCAATCACGACCGCCATCGGACCAAAAACCCCCAAATATTTTTTCCAGTTCCCTTTCATCGTGCCAACAAAGTGATGTCATCCTGCGCGACGGCCAGACCAACCTCGCGGTCGCCCGGCTCACGTATGAGTTGCGGATTCTGCTCGGTCACCTGCATCGTCTGCCCATTCACCAAACGCACGGTGTATTGAATAATACTGCCCAGATAAATCCGCGCGACGATCTTTCCGGTCAAAAACGCCCCTTCGGCCCCCACGATTTCCAAAGCCTCCGGTCGGATCGAAAGCACCACCGGAGCCCCCACCGCCGGGTTCCAACCCTCGACCGTTGATCGTCCCGGCAGAATCGCGGTCGGAGTCTCAACCATCCCACCTTCTTTCACCGTCCCCTTCAACAAATTCGTTTCCCCAATAAAGCCCGCGACATAACTCGAAACCGGCTGACGATAAATTTTCTCCGGTGGCCCCACTTGGACAATCTCCCCCGCGTCCATCACCGCCATGCGGTCCGCCATCGAAAGCGCCTCAGCCTGGTCGTGCGTCACATACACTCCGGTGAGATCATTCTCCTTCACAATCCGGCGAATCTCCGAGCGCATCTCCAACCTCAACTGCGCATCCAAATTCGAAAGCGGCTCGTCGAGAAGAAGACACTTCGGCTTCACCACCAAGGCCCTCGCCAACGAAACCCGCTGCTGCTGCCCACCCGACATCTGATCAATCCCCCGCTTCGCAAAACCCTCCAGCTTCACCATCGCAAGCGCCTCCTCGACCCGACGCGCAATCTCCTTCTTCTCGACCTTCCGCTCCTCCAAACCAAAGGCAATATTCTGCCCCACCGTCATATGCGGCCAAAGCGCGTAGGATTGGAAGACCATCGCGGCCTCCCGCTTGTGCGTCGGCAACTCCGTGACATCACGATCCCCGAAAAACACCTTCCCTTCGGTCGGCGTCTCCAGCCCCGCAATACAGCGCAAAAGCGTGGTCTTCCCGCATCCACTGCCGCCCAGCAGAAAAAAGAGCTCCCCCGACGCAATCTCCAACGACACCCCTTTCAAGGCCGTCACGTTGCCAAATCGTTTCGTAATCTTCGAAGCCCGAATCTCTTCCATACCCCCGCATGCTTGAACGTCCCGTCAAAAAGGCAAGCCGCTTTCACTCATGAATCCAATTCGCCGCCAGCCTCCCCTCAAAGTCCTCCCTCGCCCCCCCCAACCAAGCTCACAAAAAACCTCCGCGTTACTCTGCGTCCTCCGCGCCTCTGTGGTAACCCTCCCCAACCCAGCGCCCCAAACCCTCTAAAATTCTAGTCGCCAACTCATCCCCGCTATGTTCAGCTTCGACCAACCTACGAAATATCTCATGCCACGAGTTAGCATCACCATCCCCGGAAAGAATTCCCAGCCCTACCGCTTCAAACTCGACCGCGAAAAGGTCACCATCGGTCGGAGCTCCGACAACGATATCGTCATCGATTGTCCTTCCGTCTCCGCCCTGCACTGCACCATGGAGCGGGTCCCCGGGGGCTACGTCCTGCGCGACCGCCAATCAACCAACGGCGTCCGCCTCAAAGAAGACTATATGTCCATCGTGGACCTCCGCAATGACGCCAAGGTCCGCGTCGGAGATGTCCAATTTGGCTACACTCTCAACGACGACGAACTCGACGAACTCGATGAAGAAGAATTTGTCCCTCATCAGGAAACCACCGAAGAGCGCGAAGAGCGCAAAGCCAAGTCTGCCGGACCCGAAGGCAAGCCCGCCAAAAAGAAGCCCAAAGCGAACGTCGTCACCACCCGACCAGCTGCTGCGGCTCCCGTAACACCCCAGGTTTTGGCCTCAAGTTCCCAGGGAACCGGATTTCTCTATGGCCTCGGCCTCCTCGTGGCCGGTTTCCTCGCACTCTACGCCGGACTCAGCAGCAGCTACTCGGGACAACAGACCAAAGCCGGTCGGGAGGGCGAGTTCTCCCTCTTCGGCGATATCAAGGACGGCCGCCCCCTGCTTCCCCAGGAAGACAGCAAAAACAGTGCCTCCGAATAGCACTCATTCACACACTCAACCAAGACCGACGGACTCACGATCCGCCCGGTCTTTTTATTTGCCACAGTCATCCGGGCGACGAAAATGCCCTCACGGACGCGAGGGCTCCCCTTAAATTTCCCGTTGGCAAACGCCTACTTGTCCGTCACCGCCCCCTCGCTGGCACTCGTCACAAGCTTGGCATACTTCGCCAAAACTCCCCGGGTGTAGTGAGGCGCGGGCTGAACCCACCGGGACCGCCGAGCCTCCAGCTCGGCATCACTAAGATCGACTGAGATTTCATTCTTCTCGGCATCAATCGTGATGGTGTCGCCTTCTTCCAGCAAACCAATCGGTCCCCCATCAAAAGCCTCCGGGGTAATGTGTCCCACCACAAATCCATGGCTTCCGCCCGAGAAACGTCCGTCAGTGATCAAGGCAACCTTGTCGCCGAGACCACGCCCCATCACCGCCGCAGTGGGCCCGAGCATCTCGCGCATTCCAGGGCCACCCTTCGGACCCTCACGCCGAATCACGATGACATCACCGGGCTCAATCCCTCCGGAGAGAATCGACTTCATCCCCGCCTCCTCCGAGTCAAAAACGCGGGCCCGCCCCGTAAAGGTCAGACCTTCCTTCCCGGAAATCTTGGCCACCGATCCGGTCGGTGCCAGGTTCCCGTAGAGAATGCGCAAGTGACTGTCCTTCTTAATCGGGTTGTCCATGGGACGGACCACGTCCTGGCCTTCTGGAAATTCCAAAGGTGAGTTGGCGAGGTTTTCCGCCAAAGTCTTACCCGTCACCGTCAGACAATCGCCATGAAGAAGCCCCGCTGCCAGCAGCTGCTTCATCAAGGGAACAAGCCCGCCAATTTTCACGAGCTCGGCCATGACATATTTCCCGCTGGGCTTGAGATCAGCCAGCACCGGAACGCGCTTTCCGATCTCAGTAAAGTCATCAATCGACAGTTCCACGTCGGCCGTGTGGGCCATCGCCAAAAGGTGCAACACCGCATTGGTCGAGCCACCGAGCGTAATCACCACCGTGATGGCATTCTCAAAAGCCCTCCGTGTCATGATATCACGCGGCTTGATGCCCCGCTCCAGGAGATGAAGCACCGCCGCACCGGCATCAAAACAATCGCGCTTCTTGTCATCACTGATCGCCGCCTGGGCCGAGCTGTTCGGCAGACTCATTCCGAGCGCCTCAATTGCACTCGCCATCGTGTTCGCGGTATACATTCCGCCGCACGATCCCGGTCCGGGAATGGCCTTTTCCTCGATATCCTGAAGTTCTTCGTCAGAGAATTCACCGTTCGCATGCTTCCCCACCGCTTCAAAAACAGAAACAATATCGAGCTCCTTTTCCTCACCTTTCAAAGTCGTACAACCGGGCAAAATCGTGCCGCCATACACAAAGACCGCAGGACGATTCATCCGCGCCATCGCCATGATACAGGCCGGCATATTCTTGTCACAACCACCGATCGCGACATAGCCGTCCATCCCTTCACAACCCACCACCGTCTCGATTGAATCCGCGATCACTTCACGACTCACCAGGGAATACTTCATTCCTTCCGTGCCCATCGAAATCCCATCGGAAATCGTGATGGTGTTGAAAATAACCGATTTTCCTCCCGCCGCATCGACTCCCTTTGCGGACTCCCTCGCAAGAAGATCAATGTGAAAGTTGCAAGGTGTCACCTGGCTCCAGGTCGAGGCCACCCCGATCTTGGGCTTGGTGAAATCGTCTTTGGAGAAGCCCACAGGGTAAAGCATGGCCCGGCTGGGGGCGCGGTCCGGCCCATCAAGAACCTTGGAGGAAAACTCGCGCATATTGGGTTTGTCGCACATGGACGCGACTCTCTCTGTCGCTTTCGTAAAACTCAAGCCCGGATCCACTCGTTCACCCCCCCGCTTTATCGGATAAAGGTGCAAAGTAACCCAATCGCCGCCTTGATCGACGACAAGGACGCCGTTTCCTCCGCCGTGTGATACCCCGTCGTCGGGATCTGCACCGTGGTGCCATTGATCAACCCGTTGGTGGCGGAGGCAAGGCGACCCAACTCGGTCCTTCCCAACGAAAATGGCTTCTCGCGATTGAGATTCTGCTCCTCGATCCACTCATCCTTGTAGGTGTGGGAAATCCCCAGATCATCACACCGGTTCCGGATCTCGGCCGTGAAATGAGAGTCAAAAAGAAAGGAGGCATCCTTTTTCCGCAGAACCAGATCCTGCCCGGCAGCCTCCTCCGGAGTGGGATAGGGACTGGTATCCAATACCAGGAGACGGTTAGTAGACATCGATTCCCGCTGCAACCAGGCCAGTGCATACCGCCAACTCCGGCCCGCTTCCTCCTGCGCCGTAAACAACGCCGTCCCCTGAAACCCAATGCGGTAAAGATAAATGATCAACGCCACACTCACGACATTGTCAAGCTGGGCCGAAAGGTGGGTCTCGGTCAGCGTGAGTCGGTCCAGGAACGAAATGGGCGTCCCCGGCTCAAGATGATCCAATCCCTCCAATTCAAAGATCAGGTTGAGCCGCTTCGGACACAAATAGCCCGACGAAATGGTGCTCTGGCCGATATACGTCCCAGTATAAGGCAAATGAGCCTGCACCCTCTGCCCGGTAAATCGATCCGCAATGTTTGCCACCATCTGTTCCGAGACCGAGTCACCCGTCAATTCCCCCCGGTTGCCCGCGATAAAGGCCGCATATTGAAACTCGTTCGGACCGGTGCACACCAAACCATTGCGATCCACATGGGCCGAGAGCACGACACTCTCAGGATCCTTTCCCCGCGCCACCAAAATTCCACTGTGCCGCTCCACCCCGATATCCAACTCCTCCAACTCACGGCGAATCACCCGGAAAAATGAATCCTCCGCCCCCACCACCGACGGTTCCCGGATCAAATGACGAAGGGTGATGAGAAATCCCGTAAGATCAAAGGTAGGCGAGGAATACATTGCAATCTTGCTTTAAATAGCAGGATCGGTGCCTTTTTGCGAAGAAAAGACGAAAATGCCACCGCCCTGAATTTCCACGCCACACTCTTGCTTTCATCCGTTCCCTACGCTAACCAGCCAATGCTATGCCAAGTCGCGTTCTGGTCTCCGACCCTATTTCTGAAGTCGGTGTTGAGCTTCTCAATGCCCATCCTGACATCACCGCTGATTTCAAGGTGGGACTCTCACCTGACGAACTTCTCAAGATCATCGGCGAATACGATGCCCTCATCGTCCGCTCCCAGACCAAGGTGACCGCCGAGGTCCTGGCCGCCGCCACCAACCTCAAAGCCGTCGGCCGCGCCGGGGTCGGGGTCGATAACATCGACCGCGAGGCTGCCAACACCCATGGGGTCATCGTGATGAACACCCCCACCGGCAACACCATTTCCACTGCCGAGCATGCCTTCACCCTGATGTGCGCCACCGCCCGCAACATCGCCCTCGGCCACGCCGGCGTCGTCGCGGGCAACTTCGTCACCGCCCGCAAGGCCTTCCAAGGCATCGAACTCAACGGCAAAACCCTCGCCGTCATCGGCATGGGCCGCATCGGCTCCGAGTTCGCCAAACGCGCCCAGGCCTTCAACATGAAGATCGTCGCCTACGACCCCTTCCTCACCCAGGTCCGCGCCGACGAAATGAAAGTCCGCCTCGCCGCCACTCCCGATGAAGCCCTCACCGGAGCCGACGTCGTCACCCTCCACGTCCCCATGACCCCAGACACGAAGCACATTCTCAATGCCGACCGTCTCGCCCTCATGAACAAGGGAGCCCTCGTCATCAACTGCGCCCGCGGCGGACTCATCGACGAAGTCGCCCTTAAAGCCGCCATCGATTCCGGCCACCTCGCGGGTTGCGGACTCGACGTCTTCGAAGAAGAACCTCCTTCCGTCGATCACCCCCTCTTCACTCTCGGCAAGCACATCACCTTCACCCCACACCTCGGTGCTTCCACCAACGAAGCCCAGGAAAACGTCGGAATTCAAGTGGCCGAGCAGATCCGCGACTTCGTCACCACCGGCGAGATTCGCAACGCCATCAACATGCCCTCGCTCGATGCCGCCGCCCTCAGCGAACTCGGCTCCTACCTCGACATTGCTAAGGCCCTCGGCAAGCTCATCGCTAAACTCGGCCCCGACAATCCCGATGCCCTCCGCGTCTCCTACCATGGCGCCATTGCCGAGAAAGACACCGCCCTCGTCTCGCGCAGCGTCCTCTGCTCCTACCTCGAAGCCGCCCGCTCCGATGGCCAGGTCAACATCGTCAACGCCCCCGCCGTCGCCAAGGAACTCGGACTCGAAATCACCGAATCCACCATCAATGCCGCCACCGAATTCAGCGAACTCGTGGTCGCCGAACTCTCCAAGGATGGCAAAAAATTCCGCGTCTCCGGCACCGTCATCGGCAAGTCGCCCCGCATTGTCGAAATCGATAAACTCTTCGTCGATATCAACATCAAGGGCAACTTCCTCATCGTCAAAAACGACGACCGCCCCGGCATGGTCGGCATCATCGGCACCGCCCTCGGAAATGCCAACGCCAACATCGCCAACCTCTCGCTCGCTCGCAACAGCTCGGAAGGAAGCGCCCTCACCGTCATCGAACTCGATGCCCCCCTCGCCCCAAACGTCATGGAGGACATCCGCAAAACCGCCGGCGTCATCTACGCCACCGGCGTGACCCTCTAAAGAAACTCCCGGGCATCACGAAAGCGAACCGCCCCGGGATCAAATTCCCCTTCACGGATCCGCGCCACCAGCTCGGGTCCGTATTCTTGTCCCATCGGATGATTCCCCGCCAAAAACTCGCGGAATCCCTTCACCCCCCCCACCCCCTCCGGCGGACCCAACCCCGCCCCATCCAACACCTGCGGCGCCGGATTTTCTGAAACCTCGCCCGCCCCCTCCACCGTCACCAAATGATCCCAACCTTCCTCGAAATCGTAGCGGTAGTGAAATTGCATCACGCCATTTGAAATCATCTCCGCCAGCGCCACCTCCGCCTCCCCATAGTGATCCCTCCCCTCCGGCTTCCGGCTCACCCGAACCTCCACCCGACCGCCCTCACGAACCTCAAACCCATGCCCCCCCGTATTCAGCCACCCGAACGAATCCTGAATCACCCCATGCAACTCCAAAAACGTGGCATCCGCCGCCAAACTTACCCGCCGCCAAATCACCGGCTTCGTCCCCAGCAGCTCCACCTTCAACACCAACCGAGCCGGACTCTTCGCCCGCGAAACAACCACCTCGTCCTCCACTTCCCGCGACACCTTCTTCGAAAGTCCCGCCACAATCTTCTCCCCGGCCTCCGTCGCCATCACCCCATCCATAAAGGCCTCCACTTCCTCCTCACTCGCCCCCTCCCCCGGACCCGATTCCATCATCTCCAAAAACTCCGCCATCGCCTCGTCCGAAACACCCTCCATCGATCCCGCCAGCAAAGCCTCAAGCGCAGTCGGTAACTTTTCATCCTTCATTCCTCCCAAAAACTGCCCCCACTCCGCCCCCATGGCCAGAACGCTTTTTCAGGCTGGGTTCAATCCCACTCATCAGCGAAACTCTCCCTCACGAAAGGAGATGAAAGAGGAACTGTTAGAGCTCCGCCGCGACGTCCTGGATGAACGCGACCTTCAGAGCCACCACCTGCACAAGCTCTGGAACAAACCCCTCCCCGAACGCATCGCCAACGGCCGCGCCCTCGGTCGCCTCCAAATCTCCACCATCGACCCCGCCCAACGCCTCATCCATTTCCAACCTCCCCGCGAAGACTTCGCGATCTTCCAGGAAGAACAATCCATCCGCCTCAGCCAGGATGACCCCGAAGGCGCATTCCTCGCCGCCACCTTCGTGGGCCTCACCCCCCAAGGCCTCACCGTTTCCTGCCCAAAATGCCACGACCCCCGCTTCTCCGACCTCACCGGCTGGTCCATCGATGAAGACCTCGTCGATCTCTCCACCTTCTACCTCAACGCCATCCAGGATCTTAGCGACCTCGCCCACGGTCGCGAACAAGTCTTCCCCGTCCTCTTCGGCGAACAAGAAAGCCTCATCGACGGCGAAATCTATGACGAAGCCCTCGACCACCTCGAAGAACTCCCCGACCTCAACGAATCCCAGGCCGATGCCGTCGCCATCGCGCTCGCCGCCAGCCCCTTCCACCTCATCCAGGGTCCGCCCGGCACCGGCAAAACCCACACCCTCACCCGCCTCGTCGAAGAACTCATCAAACGAGGTGAACGCATCCTCATCACCGGCTTCACCCACCGCTCCATCCACAACGCCCTCGCCAAAATCCGAACCCTCCTCCCGCCCGACATCCCCGTCGCCAAAATCTCCCGCCCCTTCCCCGCCGAAAACCTCCCCTTCCCCACTTTCAAGGATTTCCCGACCAGCAAACTCGATGAACACCCCGGCCCCTACGTCATCGGTGCCACTCCCTTCGCCCTCTATTCCAAACGGCTCGAAACCGCCCACTTCGACTCCGCCGTTTTCGATGAAACCAGCCAGCTCACCCTCCCCGCCGCCATCATGGCCATGATGAAAAGCGACCAATGGTTCTTCTTCGGCGACCACCGCCAACTCCCCCCCGTCACCCTCCTCCACGCCGAAGACCCCGTCCGCGCCTCGGTCTTCGCCCGCCTCGTCAAACAATGCCGGCCCACCACCCTCAAAACGACCTACCGCATGAACGAACCCCTCGCCGCCTGGCCCGCCGCGCAGTTCTACTTCGGCGAACTCACCTCCGCCCATCCCCACCACCGCCTCGCCCTCAAATCCCCGCCCTCCCGATACTCCCACCTCCTCGACCGCGACCCCTCCCTCATCGCCATCCCCATCCACGCCCCCGGCTGCCGCTCCCGAAATCCCGAAGAAAGCGAAGCCATCGCCGAACTCACACTCGTGCTGTTAGAGTCCGGCCTCCCCCCGTCCGAAATCGGAATCCTCGCCCCCTTCCGTGCCCAGGTCTCCCTCATCCGCCGACTCCTCTGCGGCGACCGCTTCCACTCCTTCCCCAACGCCTGGAAAGAAATCACCGTCGATACCGTCGAGCGCTTCCAGGGCCAGGAACGCGAAGTCATCCTCTTCAGCTTCACCGCCTCCGACCTCGCATTCCTCCGACGCACCGGCAGCTTCCTCCTGCAAGCTCCCCGCATGAACGTCGCCGTCACCCGCGCCCGCACCAAGGTCATCCTCTGCTACTCAGATGAACTTCGTACCTTTACCGAAGACCTCGCCGCACATCACGATGGCTCAGCCACCTTCACCAGCCTCCTCCGCGAAGCCACCCAACTCCCCCTCTAAAAACGATGGCCCGCGTCTTCCCCAACCGCCTCCCCGGACAGGTCCCGCTCGAAACCGCACAAACCTTCCGCAAGCTCAAGAAGCTCCCCGACGACTACTCGGTCTGGTATTCCTTCCCCCAAATCAGCAAGCCCGGCACCCCCCGCCGCCCCGACTTCCTCGTCCTCTGGCAGGAACGCTTCGGCTTCCTCATCCACGTCGCCCCCACCACCCAGGCCCTCGCCGAAACCGCCCTCCAGGGGAATCTCTTCAACCCCGCCGAAGCCATCACCGCCGCCGACTTAGGAAAAGCCGAAGGAGAAATCCTCCAAAACTTCTCCGCCGATCTCGACGAAAACCTCCCCCTCCGCCACCTCGTCGTCTTCCCCAATGTCGACCACAACACCATCGACACCATCTCCCTCCAACGCCGCCAACCCGACGGCTCCAGCTTCCTCGGACTCCAACAACTCGGCGAAAAGCGACTCCCCCAATTTCTCGAATCCATCGCCCTCTCCGAAATTCCCTCGCCCCTCATCGTCCACCTCCGCCATCACTTCTCACCCGAAATCTCCGTCCCCGATTCCTTCTCCGCCACCCGCCTCCGCGACCGCCAAACCAAAGCCACTCTCGGTGCCAGCCTCCTCGATTTTGATCAAGAATGGTGCCTCAAAAACGACCTCTCCCTCTCCAGCGAATCACACGACCTCCTCTGCGAAGACGCCCCGGCCTACCGCACCCAACTCGTCACCGGCGTCGCCGGCAGCGGCAAATCCCTCGTCCTCCTCTACCGCGCCCTCATCAATGCCCGTCTCAACCCCGGCGCCCGCATCCTCGTCCTCACCCACAACCGCCCCATCAGCAACGAACTCCAACGCCGCTTCACCAGCCTCTCTTCAAAACCCCACGCCATCGACTGCTTCACCTTCTTCCAGTGGGCCGCCGCCAACCTGCCACAGTGGCCCGAAAAAATCGCGAGCGCCCGCGATCAACGCCAAATCATCGAGTCCCTCCTCCAAGACTCCCCATTCGAACCCGCCTTCCTCGCCGACGAAATCGGCTTCATCAAAGACCACGGAATCCGCCGTCTCAATGACTACCTCAAGCTCGACCGCACCGGACGCGGTCGCAGCCTCGCCCCCACCCAACGCCCACAAATCTGGAAGCTCTTCCAAGCCTACCAAAAACACCTCCACCACCATCACCTCATCGACTGGCACGGCATCGCGATGCGCTTCCACCACGCCGTCACCACCGGCTCCTGCACCCTTCAAAAATACCACTGCATCCTCATCGACGAGGCCCAGTTCTTCGCCAAAGCCTGGTTCGATGTCGTCCGCGCCGCCCTCAACGAAGGCGGCCAGCTCTTCCTCGCCGCCGACCCCACCCAGGGATTTCTCAAACGCCGCCAATCCTGGCTCGCCAGCGGAATCGAAGTCCGCGGACGCACCACCCGCCTCAAAAAAGCCTACCGCAACACCCGCGCCATTCTCGAATTCGCCGCCGCCTTCTTTCGCCAACGACAGTCCGACAACCCACTCATCAACCAGGACGAACTCAACCTCCCCGACCCCGCCCAACTCGCCGAAATCCAGGACCAAGGCACGCCCCCCACCATCATCACCGTCCCCAACCAACAAGACCTCCACCTCCGCGCCGCCCACGAAGTGAAAACCCTCCGCGACGAAGGCCTCCTGCCCGGCCAACTCCTCATCCTCCACGCCCACTCCAAGCAACTCGACACCTTCCAAAACCTCCTCTCCAAAATCCTCGGCTCACCCATCCTCATCCATCAAGCCCGCCAAGGAGTCCTCCCAAAATCCGCCTTCTGCCAACTCTGCACCCTCAACGCCGCCACCGGCCTCGAAGCCCCCGTCGTCTTCCTCCTCGGCCTCGACCAACTCCTCGACCGAGAAATATCCCCCCTCCTTTCCACGGAAGAACAAGCCGAACTTCACGCCTCCCAAACCAGCCTCCTCTACATGGCCTTCACCCGCGCCGGCCAACGCCTCGTCATCTTCACCACCAACCCCACCCGCGCCCAAGCTCTTCACCAGTTGCGTTAAATTGCATCTTTCCTTGTGATCCAACCCCTAGCCAATATCGTTTGAAAAAATGAAAATCTTCCTTCTCCTTCTCCTAATTCTCCCGCTAACCGCCCAGGAATTAAAATTATTTACCCAGCCCGCCCTCAACGTGACGACCGTCACCGAAGAAGGCTCATTCTATCAGCTCGAAATTCAAAAGGGCGAAAAGTGGGTCACTCTCGGAGACCCCATCATCGGCACCGGGAAGGACGTCACCAGCACTCACAATCTCCCAGCCGATTCCAAAATCCGTCGCACCGAACTGCACAAACAGTGGGTCCCCGTCTGGTCCGATGAATTCAACGGCACCACCCTCGACCGCTCCAAATGGGCCCACGAAGTCAACAGCTACGGCGGCGGCAACAACGAGCGCCAATATTACTCCGACGCCCCCAAATACACCGTCGTCGCAGACGGCAGGCTCAATCTCAAACCCTACCGCGACCCCTTCGACCAACCTTTCCATCTCATCCTCAACCTCGCCGCCGACGGCGGCTTCCTCAAAGACCCCAGAAACGGCAACGTCGATCAAAACTCTGACAACATCCCCGACAGCGCATTCCCCCAGGTCTTCGAAATCGACTTCGTCCGCGTCCTCCAGTGGGCCGAATAACCCCACGTGGCAGCGGTTTCCAACCGCCATGCCAATCAATAAAAAAGCTCCCCCAACCCTCAAATCCATCCCAAAAAACCACTCCACATCATCAACAGAAATCGGTGAAATCCTCTCAAATCCGTGTCTAAAAAATCCCAAGGCCGACGGGCGTCGATGAAGTGCCGCCTGGGCAGCCAAAACCTTCAAGACTCAGGATGCCGCCGTCAAATTTGCCCGCAACGTTAGAAAAAGAACGCCACAGATCGATTCATCCATTGACTCAATGGCATGGCGAAGCACCGCAACTCATAGGAACGGCGAGGAAATTTATTAAGAAATTGCGCAAGGAGATTCGCAGTCCCGAAGGAACAAAAAAACAAAGGCACACGTATCGCCCCACAGTCCCAAAGGAAGCACACGTATCGCCCCACAGTCCCAAAGGGACGCTCACACATGGTCTCCACAGTCCCGAAGGGACGCAGGCATATAGCCGCCAGCCTGGGCTGGCGGTCTCAAGCACCATCGATTCAGAAAGCTCCGAAGGTGCGCAGGCAGACCACGCATCACCCACCGCCCCCTCACCGAAAAAACAATTTTGCCCCGCACCCTTCCAGCCAAACAAGCCACCATTCCAAGATCCAACAGTAAAGACCCTGAATTCCGTCATGCCAACCTTGCGGAGAGCCAAAAAAACACCCGCGCATGGCCCCACAGTCCCGAAGGGACGCACACGTTTGGCCCCACAGTCCCGAAGGGACGCACACGCATGGTCTCCACAGTCCCGAAGGGACGCAGGCATATAGCCGCCAGCCTGGGCTGGCGGTCTCAAGCACCATCGATTCAGAAAGCTCCGAAGGTGCGCAGGCAGACCACGCATCACCCACCGCCCCCTCACCGAAAAAACAATTTTGCCCCGCACCCTTCCAGCCAAACAAGCCACCATCTCAAGATCCAACAGTAAAGACCCTGAATTCCGTCATGCCAACCTTGCGGAGAGCCAAAAAAACACCCGCGCATGGCCCCACAGTCCCAAAGGGAAGCACACGTATCGCCCCACAGTCCCGAAGGGACGCAGGCATATAGCCGCCAGCCTGGGCTGGCGGTCTCAAGCACCATCGATTCAGAAAGCTCCGAAGGTGCGCAGGCAGACCACGCATCACCCACCGCCCCCTCACCGAAAACGATTCCCCCCCCGCACCCTTCCGGCCAGACAAGCCACCATCTCAAGATCCCACAGCTCCAATTTCCCCTGATTCTTCAAAGCGCCTGAGTGCTTCCCAAAACGTTCGGGATATCAAAAACCACCGTAATAAACCGGCACCATGCGGACCCTGCGTTCCACAAGACGGCGAGCCGCAAGGCCAGCCTGTTTTCCCTTTTTTCTCCCCTCCCCGATCCTCCTATTGTCTGCTTCAGGGGCTCTCGCCAAAAGAAAATTTCCTGGCAGTGCCGCCTTCGGTCCGGGGTTGGAAGGAGGGTCAATGCCCTTGTCGAGGAGGCGGATTTGACAATACTTTGAGCCGTGAAGCCCTATATCGAACTGGACAAAACCAGTCTACCCGATGGAAACCTGCTCGCCCTGTACGAGCAGGACGGGGAATTAATCCTGGAATACAACGGGTTGGTGTTGATGAGCACGAACCTGACATGGTCCGAACAGATGCTTGCTGATTTGGGCTGTGTCGATCTGTTGGAAGGGGCGACGACCCGGCCGGAGCACCCGCGGGTGCTTATTGGCGGGTTGGGCATGGGATTCACCCTCAAGCGGGTTCTGGAGTTGGTGGGCTCGCCGGCCACCGTCGATGTTGCGGAATTGATGAGCCGGGTCATCGAATGGAACCGCACCTACCTCGTTGAGCACAATGGCCCCTTGCTCGAAGACCCGAGAACGAACGTGATTCTGGCCGATCTCTTCGACTGCCTCGGAGAAGGTGACCAATACGATGCGATCCTGATCGATATCGACGACACACCCGACGCGCTGATCACCGTGGACAATGGAAAGCTCTACACGCCCAGTTTTCTGGCACTGCTGCGGGAATCGCTTAATCCGGGCGGCTGTCTGGCCTACTGGATGGCGATCCCATCGCCGAAACTCGAGATGGCGCTGAAGAAAGCTGGCTTTAATTTTGAGGCGCATCCGATGGCGCCCCATGAGCAATCAGAACAGGCGATACACCGGATCTACGTGGCCCGTCTGAGTTCTTCGTCGTAAGGAAAACGCTGATGAATTCCGCGGGCGGCCGAACTAATTTTTGTTTGTGGAGGATTCCCAGAGCCAGCAAGCTCGGTTTATCAAAACGGGAATCATGCCAGAATATCATGGACGACATGCCCGTGGACATCGGTAAGGCGGAAATCCCGGCCTGAATATAGGGCATTTGCTTGGCGGAAAATTTTTTCCGTAGCTACAAGGATTCTCTCTAACACCTGTTAGACGGCGATCCTTTACGTTCAACGAATTTTAACAGCCAAGCAATCGCCCTAGGCCTGAATATCGGTAAGTCAGGTTTTCGTAATCAAGCCCCATGAGGTGAAGGATGATGGCGTCGAGATCGTGGACGTGAACCTTGTTTTGAACTTTGTTTTCGACCGCCGCATGAAAATCATCTGACACATTACAAACATTGGCACTCAACTACCGCACTCCTTTTTCTTTCAGATCCCGCAGCGACCAAATTTCGCCTGCCATTTCACCAAGGGCCCCTCGCGATTTCCTTGCTCCGTCCTTCCGCTTCGGACCAAACCGTTCCCGGCTCGCCTCAAACACCCCGTCGACAAAACTCTTCGAGCCAATCACGGCCCCATCCGTGAAATAGCGAACCTTGCATTGAATCACCTTGGAAATCTTCAAATCCCGCGCTTTCTCCTCCGAGAGTCGCGCCAATTCTGCCTCCGCCTTCTCGCGGTCCATCCCCTTCCGAACCACCACTCGCTGCTTCGTCTTCACATTCTCTCGTTCTTCCCCCTGCTCCATCCCCGCCGAAATCAAAATCCTCCGATACTCCTTTCCCACCCCGCCTTGCGACCAACTCCGCGCACTCACCTCCCGGCTCCCAAACGAATACATCGCCCGCACCAAACCCTCCCGGGCCTTCTTCGCCCCGCGCCCACCACCAACCGCTTCCCCATAGGAACTCCAACGATAATCCGCCGGATCTTCCACCATCCCCGCCCGCACTGAATGCTCTGCCAGAGGCCCTACTTCGGCAATTTGTGGAGGAACAAATTGGAAGCTTCATAGCGTGAGTGGAACGAGGGCAATTCAAATCAATATAAGCCGCCATCGTCCGCGCCGCCAAACCATCCTCGACAATTACGCTCCGAAATCGCGATTCCCAGAGGGTTCCCTTTCGACCGTTTTCCCGGTTATACCAGCAGGAATACCGGCTGCTTTTCAGGCAGCTAACAACATCCGATTTTTGGAGGAAAAAATCCCAAGATGTAAAGCGGGAGCGGAGCGAGGGCAAAATCGGTGAAGTAATCCTTTAAAAAATTCGCTCAACGAATGCATGCGGAAAGAATATCGGACATGAATGCTACGGACTTAAGCATGATTTCGCGGCATCGGACAGACGTAACACGTTGATTATCAGAATGACGAGAATTTCAATTTTGCTTAAGTCCGTGCCATTCATATCGGACATGCATCGCCTCCAGGGCCTCCTCTCCAAACTTCACGTTCCGCGCTCGCTCAGCCTTCGTTAACTCGCCCACGCCAGGATACTCCTCCGAGATCAAGGCCTTCGCCTCCTCGATTTCTCTCGCCACGGAAGCTGTGTAGTTCCGTGAATAAAGCCCTCCCAGCCTCCGCAAAAGCTCCTCCTCAGAAAGCCCCAACGACTCCCCTTTCTCACACCCCGGAGGAACCTCCAGCAAGACATGCAAGTGATTGCTCATGAGGCAATACGATAAAATCCGGCACCCACTAAAGCGCTCGTACATCCGAAGAAGAACCCGAAGTTGCTCCTTCTCCTCAGCCTCCAGAACAAAACGCCAACGCAGGGGAGGTCAAACGACCTTCATTCACAGCGAAGCCAATCTAGCTTGGACTGAGGTATCGAAGTCAATCCACGATACGGGTCACAACGTGATAAATTGCAACCGGCGGAGTCTCCCCCGTCCCGAGACCGGCTTCCGCCAACTCCCGTCCCGTCGGCACCAACAAACGCCGTCGTTTCACCGAGTTCATCGTCTTCATATTTGGACCTTAGCCAGCCAATAAGAACGAGGCGAGGGGATTCTTTGTAAAATGTCTGACAGACTTACTGCGATGTCGAACACGAAAGATGAAAATGAACCGACTGACGCCGAGGCCGTCCCTCTCTCACGCATTGTTCGCTAATCGGCGACACTCCAAGTCCGGTGGCTATTTGTGAGCATGAGACCGCCCATGATAGAATCAAGGTTCTCATAGTAGAATGTAAAGGTAGCTCCATCGGAGGAGTAGCCCCTGCGAAAATCTCGGAAGTGAAATGGAAGGTTCCTGTCTGTTACTTCTCTAATTTCCTTCGGGAAGTAGCCATGCTCCTTTTTATGGGTGTCAAGAAGTGGGAGAGCCTCATCCACGAAGCTTCGCACTTCTGCTTCTCTATAATGAAATATCGCCATACCGCCCAATGTGAATCCGAGTATTGCTAGGACACAGGCTGCAATCCGCACAACCGAACCATTCATTGACCGTTCTCGGTCTTTCCGTCTCAAATGACCGCATACGGAAATAACGAGAATGATCAGTGCTGGTAGCCCGATAAAAAGGCACAAAAACAGCGAAACAATATAATGGATGAATCCACCACCCACACCGACCCCAATCGCTGTTCCAATTCCTAGAAAAAACGTAAGAGTTAGAGTGCCGCGTATCTTCATTTCTTCAGCGATTAAGGTAGGGACGTCGGTTGGCCGACGCCCCCCTCGCAGATCCCGGCGTGCGGAATTACCGCACCGGGCTCCTCAGGAATGCGCGCAGGTGGAACTTCGATCTTGATTGGATTCTTGTTGTCAGACCATTTCATACGGGGCTGGGCTGGTGTTGTCTAGCGGTTCTTGGCCACGGCTTCCCGTTCACCTGCGGATCCGGCATTTGCCAGCGCTCCCACGCTCCCACGAAGGACGCGACGGTGAAGCTTTTGCGCTGGCTGCGCCGGTTTAGCCACTTGTAAACGAGCTTCTTCGCAAACCAGGCGTAGTTCCAGGTTTGCTCGGAGTTGCCGATGACGCCATCGTAGTTCCAGTAACCTTGCAGCTTGCGCTTGAGGGTGGCGATGATTTCGGGAAGCGGCAGGCTCCTCGACTTTTTCAACCAGTCCTTCAGCGCCGCCACTGCGGCACGGAGTTTCTTGGCGTGGGTGCTGCGTTTCACCACCCGATAGTTCGGATTGCGCCGGCCTTTATGCCAGTAGAAGTCGAAGCCTAGGAAGGTGAACTTCCCGCTGCTTTCCGGCTCCCACCGGTTGAATTTAATCAACGCGCTCTTCTCTTCGGCGAGTTCGAGTCCGAACTTCGCCAACCTAACGGGCAATCACGCAGGTAGGCCTCAGAGCACCTGACTTCGACGGAAGTGGTTATGATACCTTCTTGTAGATGAGGCGCAGTTTTGTGCCGGGGTAAATTGTTTGGGTTTCGGTCAGTTCGGCGCAGAGGTGTTCCAGCGCGGTGTTGT
>Ga0335398_10001636_pt1 | contig 37687 bp, 37 predicted proteins | sample BON03_FD_205742 | JGI IMG/M metagenome (GOLD analysis project Ga0335398, IMG submission 205742) | Freshwater microbial communities from Lake Bonney liftoff mats and glacier meltwater in Antarctica - BON-03 (spades assembly) (version 2) | ecosystem: Environmental > Aquatic > Freshwater > Ice >... | reverse complement strand
GCCGACGAACTCAACGCCAGACCGCGGAAAGTATTGGGCTGGCAAACCCCTGCTGAAGCGTTCGCCAAGCTACTCTCAGAATCAGACGCCACCGCAGGCGTCGTTGCTTCGACCCCTTGAATCCGCCAACGGATATGGATCAGGTGGTGTTCAGCTAGCAGATTCGGCTACTTTGTAGCGTTCATGTGAATGCTGTTTCTTGGGGGATGTGTGCCGACGCGGTTCTTTTCCGATGCCCAGGTTGAGCAACTTCGGGGGTTTCCCGGCATTTCTGATGATGAGTTGCTGCGCTATTTCACTTTGACGGTTGACGATGTCGTGTTTATTGCCCCTGGTCGAGGCAGAGACGCTTCTCAACGGCTTGGGTTGGCGGTTCAGCTATGTACTTTGCCTTGGCTTGGGTTCGTTCCGTCGGATGTTTCCGCCGCTCCTCCTGTGGCTGTGGCCCGGCTAGCCACCTCATTGGCCGTCGATCCCGGGGTTCTTGGTGGGTACGGTGTTCGTGAGCAGACTCGCAGCGATCATTTGCGTTTAGTCGCTGACCGCTTGGGCTGGGGATTCGCCCCTGTGGGCGGTCCAGCGTGGCAAGTATTGGAGCAGTTCTTACTTGATCGGGCCATGGAGCACGACTCTCCTGGGTTGCTGTTCAACCTGGCACGTGAGCACCTGATTTCGGCAAGGATCGTCCGGCCAGGTGTGGAGCCTATGACGCGGCTTGTTGGTTCGGCTCGATCTGCCGCTAATGACCTGACATACGAGAAGGTGACGCCGATCCTGACGGATCCGCTCATGGCCGAGTTGGATGACTTGGTCTTGGTTGATGAGGATTTGGGGATGAGCACGCTGGCGTGGTTGAGCAGACCAGCGGTTGAGGCAACGGCTGGCGCTGTGAAAGAGCAGTTGAAGAAGCTGCTGTTCTTAAGAGCGTTGGGTGCCCACGAGATTGATTTGTCGATGCTGGGCGGTGAACGGCGCCGGTTCTTGGCGACAATCGGTAAGCGCAGTACGAATCAAGCGTTGGCGCGTCGGGAACCGCATCAGCGGTATCCGATCTTGCTGAACTCTGTGGTGCAGCTAGCGGTCGAGCTGCTGGATGAGGTGATCGCCTTGTTCGATCAGGTCATTTCTGCTCGCGAATCACGAGCGAAAGTCAAGGTCGATGAAGCATTGGCAGAGCGGGCCAAGGAAGGTGAAGGCCGCCAACAACTGTTAAACCAAATCTTGAGCGTGTTGGCTGATCCGGGGATCCCAGACACGAAGGTCGGTGGTCTGCTCCGGGATCAGATCGGCAGGCAAGAGTTACAAGATGTCCACGCTGATGGCTGGTCCGATTTACCTCGTGACCATGGGCGGCTGAAAGCGTTGGAGGCTTCGCACTCGTATTTGCGGCAGTTCACGCCCAAGGTGTTGGCAGCCATTGATTTCCGAGGTGGCCCGGGCATGTCCCAGCTCTTGGACGCGGTGGCGGTGCTGAAGGAGTTGAATCGGGCCGGTGACATCAACGTCCCTGAATCCGCGCCTGTCGGTTTCGTGCCGAAGCGATTCGCCAGCTACCTGGATCAAACCCTCAGCGACGGAGACGAAGTCGCCCACCGACACTATTGGGAGTTGTGCGTTCTGCTTGGCCTGCGCGACGGACTGCGATCTGGAGACGTGTATGTGCCCTCCTCACGCCGCTACGCCGACCCGGCAACGTATCTATTCACCCCAGAACAGTGGCAGGGCCGACAGAGCGAGTTTTGTGCCTTGGTCGGCAAACCAGAGGACGGCAAAGCGGCCCTGGAACAAGGCAAAGACGAGCTGAACACTGCCCTGAACGCGCTGGACCAGGTCCTGGCCGATACCGACCCCGAGGACACCGGAAGCGTTCGATTGGACGTTGATGGTCAGTTGGTGATCCCACCTTTGACCGCTGAAGATACTCCCGTTGAAGCGAAAGCCTTGAGGGAGGAACTGGCCGGGATGCTGCCCAAAGTATCGATCGCTTCGGTGTTGATCGAACTTGATCATCGGACCGGGTTCTTGTCGTCATTTGTTCACGCCAGCAGCCGCAGGCCACCACAAACAGCTGAGCTGAAGCGAAACGTCTTAGCCGTACTGATCGCGGGGGCTACGAACCTTTGGTTGACCAAGATGGCCGATGCTTGCTCGGTGTCCTACGACACCCTCGTTTGGACCCAGGAATGGTACGTGCGTGAAGAAACGCTGCGCGAAGCCAACACCAAGATCGTCAACCATCACCACCAGTTGGACCTGGCGGCCGTTTTCGGTGGCGGCACCATGTCCTCCTCAGATGGTCAACGATTCCCAGTGCGCGGCAAGTCATTGACCTCGCGGGCGATGAACATTCACTTCGCTGATCGAGGCTTATCTGCCTACACCCACGCATCGGACCAGCATTCCACCTACGGCACCAAAGTGCTGGTGCCCACCGTCCGAGAAGCTCACTACGTCCTTGATGAGCTGCTAGGGAACGCGACCGACCTACCGATCAACGAGCACGCCACAGATACCCACGAGGTCACGTTGATCAACTTCGCCCTATTCGATCTTGTTGGCAAGGCTCTCACACCTAGAATCCGCGACCTCGGCAAGATCACCTTATGTCGTGACAGCACCAAGAAAGCCGCTCGCTCTCTCTTCCCGAACGCTGGCACCTTGTTGACCAGCCGATTAAAGGAAGACCTGATCACCGAATGCTGGCCCGAGCTACTACGCGTGGCCGGATCGCTCAAATACGGCGAAACCACCGCATCACTAATCGTCGGGAAATGGTCAGCGGCTTCACGACAAAACGTCGTCGCCTCCGCGCTGAAAGAATGGGGTCTACTGCGTCGAACCATTCACGCTGCCCGCTACCTATCCGACCCCAACTATCGACGTCGAATCTCCCGTCAACTCAACAAAGGTGAATCACTGCACGCGCTGAGGCGGGACCTGCACTACGCCAACCACGGCAGCATCAACCGATCTCAACTGCACCAGCAAACTGAGCAGGCATGGTGCCTGACCGTACTCACAAACGCGGTCGTAACCTGGACAACCGAGTACTACTCACTCGCGGCCCAAACCCTCCGAGCCACTGGACGCGACATCCCCAACGAAGTGCTTGCCCACATTTCCCCAGCACACAGCGCCAACATCAACTTCTTCGGAATCATCACCCTCGACGTCGACGCAGAACTAGCCAAACTCGACTCTCACGGACTCAGACCGCTCCGTCGAGAGTCCGGTCGATCCATATCCGTTGAATCCTGCGCCGGGCCATTACGGTCGACAGTTGCTCGTCCGAGCACCCTCCGCGCATAAGGGGCGCGCAGATCATGGCCGTTCGTCGCGAACAGAGACGTGAACAGCTTGCCCTCCGTGGAGATCCGCACCCGCGTGCAGGAATGGCAGAACGACTGGGTGACCTGGAGATCACACTGATCTCGCCACCACCATCCCGGTAGCGCCATCTCGGCGTTGATGCGGCCGATGACCTCCGCCGACGGCACCACCTCACCCATCTTCCAGCCATTGCTGGTGCCGACATCCATGAACTCCATGAAGCGCAAAACATATGGCGAACCCTTGAAGTGCCGTGCCATCGCCGCGACGTCCCGCTCATTCTGACCGCACTTCACCACCATGTTGATCTTTATTGGACCCAGTCGACCTCATGGGCCACGTCGATGCCGTGCAGACCTTCGCGACCGGGAAATCCACGTCGATCATAGCTGTGAAGGTCGCGTCGTCCAACGAGTCGAGCGAGACGGTCACCCGCTTGAGACCGGCGCCGTCACCCGCGCCCAACGGGTGTTCCAGTCATCGACGGCTGAGCTTTCCGGTGAGTGCGGCGATGGGGCTCAGGAGTAGGGGTCGGGCTGCGATCCAGACGACGACGACGACAATGAGCGATACCGCGAAGATCGCGAATCCGACCCAGCTCGCGCCGTCGCGCATCGCATACATGTGGTTGAGGTTGCGCAGAACACCCGTGGCCGCCACCAGGGTGACGTGGACGATGATGAAGCCGACAAAGTAGAGCATGACGGGGTAGTGGATCGCCCTGGCGACTTCGATCGGGTAGGCCCGGTTGAGTTTCTTCGTGTTACCCGGCCAGGCTCCCGACATGCGGATCCCGCTGATTATTGCCAGCGGCGCGGCAATGAACACGGTGGTGAAATAGGCCAACAGTTGGAGGCTGTTGTAGTTGACCCAGCCGTTCTCTGTCGGCCAGTTCAGCGACGCGTACTGGATCGCAGTGGATAGGGCGTTGGGGAATACGTCCCAACTAGTCGGAACCAGGCGCAACCACTGCCCGGTTGCGAATATCAAAATGTAGAAGACGATGCCGTTGAACACCCAAAGCGAGTCCAGGCTGAGGTGGAACCAAAGGTCCAGGCTGATTTTCTTCGGCGGGTTCTTGGTGCGGATCACGCCTGTGTTGTTACGAGTCCAGTAAGCCCCCGGACGCTGGTTCGTGCGCACCATCCACCCGGATCGAATGATCAACACGAGGAGTAACGTGTTCAGGAAGTGTTGCCAGCCCAGCCAGGCAGGGAACCCGGTTGGGGCAGCTGCTGACAGGTGGGACTCACCGGGGAAGACCGTCATGAACGACTGCACCTCGGGGACCCGGCGCAACCATTGGGCACCCAGGACGACAGCCAGCAGGAGTACGAGCGCAGCCGCAATGATCCAGACAAGCTTGAACCACTTGTTCGACGTGATCGCAGACACCTTCGTCGGCGTGGACGTCACTAAAGATCCCGTCGGCGAACTGATCTGGTGGTTGAGGTCGCGGCGGTCATGCGACTGACCCCGGTTAGTACATGCCGAGTTGGAGTCGGGCGGCCTCAGACATCCGGTCTTGGCCCCACGGCGGATCCCAGACGAGCTCGACGTCGACACGGCTGACGCCGGGAACCGATTGGGCCGCGGCTTGGGCGTCTTCTTTGAGCACGTCACCCATACCGCAGCCCGGCGCGGTCATGGACATTTCGATCTCGACCCGGTGGGTGCCATCGCCGAGTGGCTCGGCCTGGCAGAGGTAGATAAGTCCCAGATCCACCACATTGATAGGGATCTCCGGGTCGAAGACGTTTTTGAGCTGTTCGATTACTTGCTCCAGTTCGAACGGTGCCCCATCAGTCACCACCACTTTTGCGGCAGGGTCGCTCAGTCCGAGCGCGGCGGTGTCCGCAGCGCTGATCCGCACGAGGTATCCCACATCGGTTTGGACTGTGACGCTGTCGCCCAGGGTCTGCGTCACGACGACCGTCTCGCCGCTCTTGAGCAGCATCGGCTCCCCACCTGGGATCACCGTCGCTTGACAGTCTTGCGTTAGTTCAATCGTCTGGTATCCGCCTGAGTTCATGGTTGTCTACTCCGTCTCGTCCTGGTGGCTGGTGTCTTCGATGGCGCCGGTTTCCGCCGCACTGGTTTCCAAGGCGCTACGAAGCGCCTGCCAGGCCAAGGTGGCGCATTTGACCCGCATCGGGTATTCCCAGACGCCTGCAAGTGCGGCGAGTTTGCCGACGTCGGCCGGTGGCGCATCGCCCTGGGATTCGGTGGTGAGCATTGTGTGGACACGACCGAAAAGGGCGAGAGCTTCTGCTTGTGGCAAACCCTTCACAGCCATGGTCATCAGCGATGCGGAGGCTTGCGAAATTGCGCATCCGGCGCCCTTGAAGGCAATGTCGGTGACGGTGTCGTCGGCGACTTGCAGGTAGAGCGTCAGCTGGTCACCACACAGCGGGTTGACAACCTCAACCGTGTGGGTCGCGCCCTCGATCTCACGGAAGTTTCGCGGGCTGCGGGCATGCTCGATGATCACTTCCTGATAGAGACTCGTAATATCATCACTCATAGCAACAGCCGACCCAACCCCGTTCACGGCTCGACCGGATGGTCGCCCTCGGCGAACCGGGTGGCCACGAGTGCCTCGAGTTGTGCCCGCAGCGGCTCCAACTCGATCCGGTCCACCATCTGGTGGACGAAGGCGTAGATGAGCAGACCGCGGGCCGCCTCCAGCGGTATTCCGCGGGCCCGTAGATAGAGCAGCGCCTCCTCGTCCAGTTGACCGACCGCGGCACCGTGGGTGCACTTCACGTCGTCGGTGTAGATCTCGAGTCGCGGTCGGGTGTCGACCTCGGCCCGGTCAGAGAGAATCAGGTTCTTGTTGTTCTGATTCGCATCGGTTCCGTCCGCCCCGCGACGAACCATGATGTGCCCGGTGAACACTCCGTGCCCGCGCCCATCCAGGACACCCTTATATAACTGGTGGCTGGTGCAGTTCGGCGCGGCGTGATCTATGAAGATCGCGTTGTCGTGGAGTTGCTGACCTTGGGGCAGGTAGACGCCATCGAGACTGACATGGGCGTCCTCACCTTGGAAAAGCACGCGTACCTCATGACGGGCGACGCTGGCTCCGAGCATGACAGAGCGCGAGGAAAACCGACTGTCGCGTCCTTGCCGGACATCAAGAAGTGCCAGATGAAATGCGGTCACGGGCTCGGCCTGCACCTTGTAGTGATCGACCTGGGCGCCATCGCCAAGAACGACCTCGGTAACGGCATTAGTGCAATACACCTCACCGTCGACCCCGGCGTATGTCTCCACGATTGTGGCGCTACTGCCTGCCTCGGCCAAGATCACCGACCGTGGGCTGGAGATGAGCTCGAATCCGGCGGTGTCTGAGAAGAACACGAACTGGATCGGTTCGCTCACCACCACCCCAGGCGCGAGGTGGACGAAGGCACCGTCCTCGGTCAGTACGTCGTTGAAGGCGGCGAACGCGTTACGCTCCCCCGGCGCATGCGCGAAAAACGGTTCGAGACGCTCAGGCCCGGCAGCGAGCACCGAGGCCAGATTCGTCACCTCGGCACCCTCTGGTAACCCGGTCAATCGTGATAACGCCGGAGCAAAATGGCCATTGACGAAAACCAACCGCGGACCCCCGAGGTCAACCGCGGCGCCGTCGATCTCGGTGGCGGACACCCGGTGATCCGACACCTTCGTGGCAGCCTCGAAAGGCACCGCCAGGATCGGGTCGAGCGCGGTGTATTTCCAGTCCTCGTCCCTGCTGGTCGGGAAACCATGCTCACCCACCCAGCCAAGGGCGGCCAGGCGTGCGTCGGTGAGCCAGGCGGGTTCACCGTTGCCACGCTGGGGTTCGCGGCCCGCTAGCACTCCGCCGGCAGCGGTCACGATGGTCATCGAGTCACCCCGGCTAGTGCCTCGCGGCCTGAGTCCGCGTAGCCGTGCTCTTCGAGTTCGACAGCAAGGTCCTTGTTCCCGGAGCGCACGATTTGGCCCGCGGCCATCACGTGGACCCGGTCGGGGACGATGTAGTCCAGTAGCCGCTGATGGTGGGTGATGACCAACATGGATCGACCCTCACCGCGTAGGGCATTGACGCCGTTGGCCACGACGCGGAGCGCATCAATGTCCAGGCCAGAGTCGGTCTCGTCCAGGATGGCGAGTTTGGGCTCGAGGATCGCCATCTGCAGGATCTCGTTGCGCTTCTTTTCCCCGCCGGAGAATCCCTCGTTGACCGCCCTGTTCATGAAGGACGGGTCCATTTCGACGAGCTTCATCCGTTCTTGGGCCAGCGCGAGAAAGTCCATCGGGTCCAGCTCATCCTGTCCGCGTTCGCGGCGTAAAGAGTTCAGCGCCGTACGCATGAAGTACATGTTGCCGACGCCGGGAATCTCGACCGGATGCTGGAAGGCCAAAAATACCCCCGCCGCAGCGCGTTCCTCGGGCGCCAGCGCGAGCAGGTCCTGACCCTGGTAGGTGACACTGCCCGAGACGTCGTAGCCGTCGCGGCCGATCAGCACACTGGCCAGAGTGGACTTGCCTGAACCGTTCGGGCCCATGATCGCGTGTACTTCACCCGCATTGAGTTCAAGGTTCACCCCTCGCAAGATTTCCTTACCCTCGATACTTGCGTGTAGTCCTTCGATTTTTAGCATCAGCCGACACTTCCTTCCAGGCTTACGGTTAACAGTTTTTGCGCTTCGACAGCGAATTCCATCGGCAGCATTTTGAATACTTCGCGGCAGAAGCCGTTGACGATCATCGACACCGCCTCCTCCTCGGGAATACCCCGCGCCCGGCAGTACAGGAGTTGCTCCTCGCCAATCTTGGAGGTGGAGGCCTCGTGTTCGACTTGCCCGGTCTGGTTCTTCACCTCGATGTAGGGGAAGGTGTGCGCGCCGCAGTCCTTACCGATCAGCAGCGAATCACACTGGGTGAAGTTGCGCGCACCCACCGCCGAACGGCGAAAGTCCACCAGCCCCCGGTAGGTCATCTCGCCGTGGCCGGCCGATATCCCCTTGGAGATGATGGTGCTCTTGGTGTTCTTACCAATGTGCACCATCTTGGAGCCGGTATCGGCCTGCTGGCGCCGGGCAGTCAGGGCAACCGAGTAGAACTCTCCGACCGAGTTGTCGCCCTTGAGAACGACACCGGGATATTTCCAGGTGATCGCCGAACCGGTCTCGACCTGGGTCCAGGAAATCTTGGAGTTCCGGCCCGCGGCCAAACCCCGCTTGGTCACGAAGTTGTAGACCCCGCCGATGCCGTTGGCGTCACCGGGATACCAGTTCTGCACAGTCGAGTACTTGATCTGAGCATCATCGAGGGCTACCAGTTCGACGACCGCCGCGTGCATCTGGTTCGTGTCGCGGACCGGGGCGGTGCAGCCCTCGAGGTAGCTCACATACGAACCCTCCTCGGCGATGATCAGGGTGCGTTCGAATTGGCCGGTATCAGCCGCGTTGATACGGAAGTAGGTGGACAACTCCATCGGACAGCGCACACCCTTGGGGATGTAACAGAACGAACCGTCGGTGAACACCGCCGCGTTCAGGCAGGCAAAGAAGTTGTCCTTGATGGGGACCACCGAGCCGAGGTATTTGCGCACCAAGTCCGGATGGTCGGCGACAGCCTCGGAGAAGGAACAGAAGATGACACCAACATCGGCCAGTTTCTCTTTGAACGTCGTCGCGACAGACACCGAATCCACGATCGCGTCCACTGCCACGGTCACCCCGCTGAGACGTTCTTGCTCACCGAGTGAGATTCCGAGCTTGTTAAACATCTCCCGGATCTCCGGGTCGACCTCGTCCATGCTCGCAATTTGCTTCTTCGGCTTGGGAGCGGCGTAGTAAATAATGTCCTGAAAGTCGACCGGCCCGTAGGCTACGTGCTGCCAGGTGGGCTCGGTGAGCGTAAGCCAATGCCGGTAGGCACTGAGGCGCCACTCCAACATCCAATCGGGCTCATTCTTCTTGGACGAGATCAGCCTGATGGTGTCTTCGTTGAGCCCCCTGGGGACGACGTCAGTCTCCAGGTCGGTGACGAACCCGTACTTGTAATCCTGATCCGCCAAATCACGGACCTCATCAGAGATACCAGGCGTGATTGTGGGTGAACCCATCTTTGTCTCCATGTCAGTTGATGTCAGTTGATGTCAGTTGACGCTTCTTGCGGCGGTAATGCCGCCACCATCGGAACGTCGCGCGGGATCAATCCGAGCTTCGCGGCGCTGCCGGGCGATCCGATCTCATTGAAGAATTCGGCGTTGGCCGCGGTGTAGTCGCGCCATTCATCTGGTACGTCGTCTTCGTAGAAGATCGCTTCGACCGGGCAGACCGGTTCACACGCACCACAGTCAACGCACTCGTCGGGGTGGATGTAGAGCATCCGGTCGCCCTCGTAGATGCAATCGACGGGGCATTCTTCGATGCAGCTCCTGTCTTTGACATCGACACAGGCTTGCGTGATGACCCACGTCACGGTGCGCCTCCTTCTCCTACGGTCGGCGCTAGAAGGTACCGGATGGTGACGGCGGCGAAGACCGCCATGGAGTTCGTGTGGGCGTGAGTCCAGCGCTGGGGTCGGTTCACGATAATCTGCGGAAAGAGTTGCATCAGAGTGCCACCCCAAACACCGCGGGTACCCGGTCCAGGGCACTCAACAGTGCGTCGACCTCAGCAACCGTGTTGTAGGCCGCGAAGCTTGCTCGCGTCGTGGCCGCCGCGTTCATCCGCTTATGCAGCGGCATGGCGCAATGGTGACCAACCCGAACGGCGACCCCGGCATCGTCGAGGATCTGGCCGACATCATGGCTATGGACACCATCGACGACGAAGGCGACCGCCCCGGAACGGTCCGTGTCATCGGCCGGTCCAATGACACGAACCCAGGGACGTTTCCCGAGACCGGTTAGCAGGGCCTCGGTCAGCGCGTGTTCATGAGCCGTCACCCGGGCCATCCCCAGGACGGTCAGGTAGTCGCAGGCCGCAGCTAGGCCCACGGCCTGGGCCGCCATCGGAACACCCGCCTCGAAACGCGCCGGTGGAGCGGCGTAGGTCGAGCCCTCCATCTGGACGACTTCGATCATGGAGCCCCCGGTGAGGAACGGCGGCATGGCCGCCAGCAGGTCATAGCGGCCCCACAGGACGCCGATGCCCATTGGGCCGAGCATCTTGTGACCGCTGAAAGCCAGAAAGTCGACCCCGAGATCGACCACATCAACGCCCATGTGCGGCACCGACTGGCAGGCATCCAGGACGGTCAACGCACCAACCGCCCGTGCCCGATCCACAATGGCAGCAACGGGATTGATCGTTCCCAGGACGTTGGATACATGGGTGAACGCGACGACCTTGGTGCGCTCGGTGATGACCGTGTCGAGCTCACTCAGGTCAAGGCGGCCGTCGTCGGTGACCCCGATCCAGCGCAGGGTGGCACCAGTGCGCCGGGCAAGCTCTTGCCAGGGAACGAGATTGGCGTGATGCTCCATCTCGGTGACAACGATCTCGTCTCCCACACGCAGAGCGAACCGCGCCGCGACATCCGCGTCAACGCCGTCCATGGCCCCGGGCGCTCCGGAATTGCTGAAGGCATAGGCCACGAGATTCAAAGCTTCGGTGGCGTTCTTGGTGAACACCACCTCCTGGGGCGCCGCGCCGATGAAACGGGCTACCGTCTGGCGAGCGGACTCGAAGGCGTCGGTAGCCTCTTCGGCCAGTTGGTGAGCACCGCGATGGACCGCCGAGTTGTGTTGCTCGTAGAACGCCCGCTCGGCATCCAGCACCTGGCGCGGTTTGTGGGACGTCGCACCGGAATCGAGATACACCAACGGATTCCCGCCGCGCACGCAACGGGACAGGATTGCAAAGTCGTCGCGGATAGCGGCCGACTCCGCCGTGGTGAATGCCCTACCCGAGCTGGCATAGGACCCCGAGTCGGCATAGAACTTGGTCGTCCCCAGCGAAACCGAGTTGAGCTCGTCAACGGTACTCATGGAGAAGACATTTCATCTGAGACGGTCATTGCTGATCGTTCGTTTATGGGAACGGCGGTCGCGGGGATGAACGTCGTGCAGACGCGGTCGCCATGGGAGCGGGTAGTCACACGTTGGACGTCGACCCCGAGCAGGCGCGAGAACGCGTCGGTCTCGACGTCACAGAATGCCGGGAACTGGTCAGCCACGTGCTGCAACGGGCAATGCCCCTGGCGCAGCTCCACACCCGCCAAGGGTGTGCCCGCTCCTACGGGTCGGGTGGAAGCGGCGAAACCTTCTGCGGTCAAAGTCGTTGCCAGTGCCTGCGCGCGGGCGGTGACGTCCTCGCCCGCCGCCGCGAGCGCTACCGCATGCCGCACTTCGAGCTTCGCGATGCGTTCGCGAGCGAACGCATCCACGGCATCGGCACCGGCATGTTCGGCAAGGAAGCGCAGCGCCGAGGTGGCCACGTCGTCGTAGTCACTGTCCATGTCGGCGTGTCCAGTCTCGGACAGGACGTAAGTGCGGGCCGGTCGACCGCGACCGCGCCGTGAACCGCCGGCGGGCTCATGTGCTTCGATTGCGCCTTGTTCGGCGAGCAGATCGAGGTGGCGGCGGACTGCAGCGGGCGTCAGGCCCAGAAACGATGCAAGCGCGAGCGCGGTGACCGGGCCATCCTCGGCGATCGTCTGCCGAACCCGGTCCCGGGTCCGCACGCCGAGACCTGGCGGACCGGGGTTGGACCCGTCCGCAACGGCGGATAAGCGGTGCTCAGCGATTAACACAACATAAGTGTTGCTTAATTCGTTCAAATTAGCTAGTCACGGTCGCCTTCCGCTCGTCTTCTACGGGTATATCAGTAGTCAAATAACGCGAAATCCCACGTGTTTTGTGTCACTAATCTGGCGTAGAATGCCTGATCAGAATTTGGTCGGAAGTGTCGGCGGCACCTTGCCGGCTGCTGGTGGGGAAAGGTCTTGGCCTCCCTGCGAGAGGCACCGCAGAGTACGCCGCTTCTCGATCAGTTCAGGTCTGCGGACAGGGAATCGGTGTCTGGACGGGTGAAGGGCGGCGTCTGCAACCTCTGCGCCAACCGAGTACCGTCATATTTATCTGACACCTAGCGACACCTAAGGAGTGATCATGGCTGACACAACTTTGATTGACACCACATCCGAAATCACGGTGGCACCAGCTCACGGTCTTAGCTTGAGTGAGGCCGCTGAGGCGAAAGTCCGCAGCCTGTGCGAGAAGGAGACTCGAGACGATCTGCGCCTGCGCGTCGCCGTGCAGGCTGGAGGATGCTCCGGCTTCACCTACCAACTCTTCTTCGATGACCGTTCACTCGACGGAGATGCGACGGTTGACTTCAGCGGTGTCGAGGTGGTGGTCGACAAGATGAGTGTTGACTACCTCAATGGCGCCACTATCGACTTCGTCGACACCATCGAGAAGCAGGGTTTTACGATCGACAACCCCAACGCTAGCGCCGGTGGAGGCTGCGCCTGCGGAGACTCCAGTGCTAGCGGAGGCGGCGGCTGTGGAGACTCCAGTGCCAGCGGAGGCGGCGGCTGCGGAGGCTCGTCCCACTAGTGGTTTGTCAGGACGAGGGAACCTCCACCGAAGCGTGGGCTCGCGCACATGTGATGCGCCAGCAGCATTTGGGTCACGCCCGCAACAGATCTTGCGGGCGTGACCGTCGGCATCGGCTAGCATTTCCTTGCGAGGTACCCTCGCAGTGAGTCTGAGATTCAACGACGAAGCAAGGAGTGATCATGGCTGACACGACACTGATCGACGCCACCACTGATGGCACCGCGACACCAGCGCACGGCGTTGGTTTGAGCGAGGCCGCCGTGGCGAAAGTCCGCAGTCTACGAGAGAAGGACGCTCGAGACGACCTGCGCTTCCGCATCGCGGTGCAGCCTGGTGGATGCTCCGGATTGACCTACGAATACTCATTCGATGAACGTCTACTCGACGGAGATGCGACGGTTGACTTCGGCGGTGTCGAGGTGGTGGTCGACAAGATGAGCGTTGACCACCTAAATGGCACCACCATCGACTTCGTCGACACCATCGAGAAGCAGGGTTTTCAGATCGACAACCCCAACGCCAGCGGAGGCTGCGCCTGCGGAGACTCGTTCCACTAGGACCGGTCTTTCAGGACAAGGAAACCTCCGAAGGTCGAGGGGGGGGGTCTGCGCAGATGTGGTGCGCCGGCAACGTACGGGCGCAGAATTTGGTCTGCCGGTGCAGATTGCCCGCCGGCGGTCACAGCGCTAACTCTGCTGGTAGTGCCGAGCCCACCACGAAATCCACTCGTCCTCAAGCGCCGTGAAAGCGTCATCGGTCAGTCCGTAAGTGGTCAGGGTCGCTGATAGCGCACCGAATCGCACGGCGCCGTTTGGCGTGTAGGCAAGCAGTAGCAGGCCCGGGCCCCAGTCGTTTACCTTGACACCCACCTGGGCCGGGGTGTGAAACCAGACCTCGCCCGAGAGCTCAGTTCCCGCACCGAGTGCCTTGTACAACTGCGGGCCGCCTGCGCTTGGCTGCGGGGCGAATGTCAGCAGCTCCGTGACCGGCAGCGGCACGGTCGCCCGCGCCTGGCCCGTCAGGTGCAGCGTGCGCCGGGCGTGGCCCTGATGGTGCGTGAGATGGAATCGCAACTGCTGGACGAAACTCAGCCAGCCCGCCTCGATTTCGTCGCGAGCAGCCTCGAATTCTTCTCCGTCCAGCCCGGCCCGAAGCGCCCGATCACTGCGGGTAATCCGGATCAAAGTGCCTGCCTCGCCGCGGTCCAGAAAAGCGAACATATGCCCGCCGATATGCAGCGTCTGCGCCTGCTGGTCAGTCGTCGTTGCATCGAAGTAGATGAGCTGGATTTCGGCGTCGAGGTCCGGGTGCTCCCAGCCGTGCCATTCGCGGACAGTTTCTGCTTCCCGGAACGCCGCCCAGACTGTCTGCAGCGCAGCCGGAATTGTCAGCTCGATGATGGGCGTGGTCTCGAGCAAAGGTCCCTCCCAGGCACTTGGTGTTGGGAGAAGGCTAACGGGGCCGTCCCGACGGTGTCAGCAGCGTTGCAAAATTGTTCGACAACCCGGCCCCACCCTGTTGACTCATGTCAAATTACCCACTTGGAGGTTTTGGCGATGGTGGGTTTTGCCGGGCTGCGGATATGACGACTGTGAGCGTGAGTAGCTCAGCTGTGAGTGCCTGAATCTGGAGCTTGATGGCCCCTGGGTTCAGATCTTTGTGCGTTTTAGCAATCGCCTTCTTGGGCCTTCGCGAAGTCGTCATCCCCGGAGCAGCCAAGCCTCGTGGAGATCGTCTTCTTCGATCATCCCAAGGGGACCCAAGCGGCAGTGGAACACCGTTCGTGGGAGCACCAAGGCCTAGATGAAATCAGTTACCGCAACGACTTTGAACACGCTTGGCCTATGGCACTAGATCGCTTCCGTCAGCGAACAATGGAGTTGGAAACCTCCAGAGGCTCACCCTGCGCGCGACACAGAAGATCCAGGTCTGGGTTGCTACGGGGTGTTTAGGCGGCTGGGAGCTTGCCGAAGCGATCGCGGGCGGCCTGCCTGGAGACACCCATTGCGAGGCCGATCATTGCCCAACTACGCCCGTTGGCTCGAGCCTTAACCACGGCGCGCACCAGTGCACGCTCCCCGCTCGCGCGTGCTTCAACGAGGAGGCTTATGTCGCGCAGGTCGGTGGCATCGGTGGTTGGGTCATCTGCGGTTAACTCAAGAGCGTCTAAGGCGGCTCGGGCCTCCTGAGCTGCCTGCTCTAGTTCCGCTGTGGTTCGTGCCATCACTCTCCCCATCCCTCCAGATATTTACTAAACGTCGGTGTAGGACGTTGACGATGAACAGGCCGCCACCGATCGCACGAGGAACACCTGTTCTCGGAAACCGTTCTTAAAATACTATTCTCGCCCCAATAGCCTGGCAGCGAGTTTCGAGAAGGAGCGTCATGGAACCGCTGGATCGCATCACCCGCCAGCCAGACGTCATGGGCGGGCGGGCATGTCCGCGATCGTCACCGAGCTACGGCAAAGCCGCTTAGCACTGTCAAAGATCCTGCTGGACTTGCGACTACCCTCGAGCGACACCGAAGCCGCGCCGCCTATGTCTACGGCTTCGATGAACGCATCTAAGGCCGCGCGCGTGCGATGGGATCTTCAACGTGAACGGGAAGGCAGGACTAATGGCTAAGGCTCGAGCGAAGACACCGACCACCGCAACGACGGACCGGGGCGCTGACATGTTCGCAAGATCCACTTCTGAATGGCAAGCACTATCGGCCCCGTCGTTCATGGTCTCCGACGTTGCCGCCGTTGCAGCGTTCGACCGATGGTGCCCCACCGCTGGCGATTCCCGACTCCGGTTCGCCGTCACCGGAATGCTCCCGATGGACCCGGCGAAGATCCCCGCAGCGAAGGCCCGCTGGCTTCGCTCCTACGCCGCGCCTCGAATCCTGTGGGCGGCTGGATCTCTCGAACCTGCCGAAGCCGCCCAGATAGCTCGCTGGGCTGTGTGGAGGCGTGGAGGCGATCGCAGCATGACGTTGTCCGCGCCGGACTGGCTTCGCTCAGCGCCGCCGTGGGAATCGCTGGAATGAGGACCGTCGGACACTCGTTCGAAACTGCGTTTGGACAGGGTTTGGACAGGGTTTGGACAGAAACGAGGTGAGAGGCTATCCCCCAGGTCGGGAAATAGCCTCTCACCTGCGAAGACACCTTGTCGGGCTGACAGGATTCGAACCTGCGGCCCCTTGACCCCCAGCCAAGTGCGCTACCAAGCTGCGCCACAGCCCGCGACGAGCATCGGTACCGTACCGCACTCCTACTTCCGGCGTTTACGCTTGGCCCTGATTCGCATGTCGACGCGAATGGGGCTACCTGTGAATCCGAACTCCTCGCGGAGTCGTCGCTCGATGAAACGACGGTAGTTCGCCTCAAGGAATCCGGTCGTAAACAGCACGAAAGTTGGTGGTGCGACGCTTGCCTGGGTCCCGAACAAAATGCGCGGCTGCTTTCCACCGCGGATCGGGTGGGGATGAGCCGCGACGATTTCCTTGAGGAACTGATTGAGTCGGCCGGTAGAGACGCGCGTATTCCACCCGTCGAGGGCAGCTTCGAGCGCGACGGTGATCCGATCGAGATGTCGCCCAGTTGTAGCGGAGATGTTGACCCGCGGAGCCCAATCGACATGGTGCAGGTCACGGTCGTACTCCCGGTCGAGCATGTAGCGGCGATCCTCATCGACGAGGTCCCATTTGTTCATCGCCAGGACGACTGCTCGCCCGGAATCAACCACCTTCGACACGATCCGGACATCCTGTTCGCTGAGCTCTTCGCTGGCATCAAACAGGACGATGCAGACTTCGGAGCGCTCGAGGGCACTTTGGGTACGCAGACTCGCGTACCACTCCGGACCGCTGGCCGTTTTTACCCTGCGGCGGATTCCGGCGGTGTCGACAAAACGCCAGATCTTGCCGGCAATCTCGACCAGTTCGTCGACAGGGTCGACGGTGGTTCCGGCAACCGAATCCACGACCGATCGCTCGGAGCCAGCCAGCTTGTTTAGCAAACTTGATTTGCCGACATTGGGCCGCCCGAGCAGCGCAACACGCGGGGGGCCAGCTTCGTGAGCGCGCCCCGAACCGTGCTCTGGGAATGCATTGACCATTGCCTCAAGCAGGTCGCCACTCCCACGGCCATGAAGCGCGGAGACACAGATCGGCTCGCCTGCACCTAGCGACCAAAGGGCGGCCGCCTCACTCTCCAAGAGCGCAGAATCAACCTTGTTGGCGACCAGGAGAACGGGCGTGCCGCTCTTGCGCAACATCTTCACCGCCTCGGCGTCACCATCGGTGATACCGACCCTGGCATCGACCACGAGAACAACGACATCGGCATCGACTGCTGCTCGCCGGGCTTGCTCGCTGACCTGCGATGCCAGCCCCTGGCTATGCAAATCCCAGCCGCCCGTATCAATGATCCAAAACTTCGTTCCCGCCCATTCAGATTCGTAGCGAACTCTGTCACGCGTGACGCCAGGAATATCCTCCACGACGGCCTCACGGCGGCCCAGGATCCGGTTGACCAGGGTTGACTTACCAACGTTTGGGCGACCGACGATCGCCACGACCGGAAGCATCTCCTCGGGTTCAACGGCGACGTCATTAACAACGTCACCCTCGCCGAACTCAGCGACAGCTGCTGCTTCGGCAGCTGCGAGGTCATCTTGGTCTCTAGCCACATCGAAAGTGGCGAACGCGTCTTCGTCCTCGCCCATATCTTCGGAACTCATGGATTTACTCCCTTTGCCCCGATCGAGACATCGTCTGTTGGAAGCTGGGACCCCGTGAGCTCCAGCGCGTGCGTCAAATGGTCGGCGAGCTTTTGCCGAATCGACTCCCCCATTGCGGCCAGCGTCGAGCGAGTATCAATATCACCGTACGCGGCAACCGTGAAGGGTTCGCCAAAGACCACAATGAGTTGCGAGCGCAGCTTGGGCAGATCGTTCTTGCCCATCCCGGTCGCCCTCGTCCCAAACATCGCAGTCGGCACGATAGGTGCGTTCGTTCGACTATGGAGATAGGCAATCCCGTGGCGAACACGCGCGAAGTCCCCCACGCCGCGATGAGCCTCGGGGAAGATGCCGAGGGCACCGTTTCGCTCAAGAACTCCGAGTGCCGACAGAACCGCTGCCCGATCTGGTGCCTCATACTCAACCGGGATTTGACCAGAGCCGTGCAGCAGACGATCGAACGGTGGTTGGAACAGTTCTGACTTAGCTACAACGTTCAAGGGACGAGGCGCGGCGCTGAACAACAACGCGCCGTCGAGGAACCCGATGTGGTTGGACGCGACGATCACTCGTCCGCTATGCGGGACGTGCTCGCTACCGATCACGTTGAGTCGGTACAGCCCCCGGAATAGCCACCGTCCGATGTTGCGGCCATTCGCCGCGCCACGAGCTGAGGGGATGCGCAATTCGACGGCACTAGCGGAAGTAGTCACTGGCCAATCCCTTCGCTGACGAGCCGCTCGACCTCGGACACGACCTGATCGAAGCCCAAGGTGGTCGCATCGATTACCACCGCATCGTCGGCCTTGGTCAACGGCGATACTTTGCGAGAAGAATCCGCGGCATCTCTTGCGGCAAGGGCATTCGCTGTTTGTCCTACCTGGGCCGCGCGTCCCTCTTCGTTGTCCTGCGCTGCTCGGCGTGCTGCTCGTGCGGCGTTATCGGCGGTAAGGAAGATCTTCAGGTTCGCGTCAGGCAGAACAGTGGTCCCGATATCCCGGCCCTCGACGACGATACCTACTCCGTCCTTTTTTGCGGCAGCAACTTCCGCTCGCTGCGCGTTGACCATCGCCTCGCGAACGTCCGGTACGGCACTGACCGCACTCACCGCGGAGGTGACGAACTGCTCGCGAATCTCGCGCGACACATCGGTGCCATCAATCATGATGTAAGGGCGTGCAGGATCCGTTCCGTTCTCAATGACAACCTGCGGGATTCGAGCAGCGACCGCATCCACATCGTTGACATCGACGTCGTTTCGTAGCAACCACCACGCGACTGCGCGATACATCGCGCCGGTGTCGAGGTACCGGAAGCCGAACATCGTGGCGATACCGCGTGACACGCTCGACTTTCCCGATCCCGATGGTCCATCGATGGCGACAACAAAAGCAGAGCGTCGCTGCAGGTTCTCAGGCATGGGGGTCAGCCTAACGGTCACCTGAGTGCGAGTCGCGGCCCGAGGCACGCGCGAGCGCTAGCCGCGGATCTGCCAACCAGATTCTTGTAGCAGTCTGCGCAGACGTTGACTCGATGCGGGGTCTACGTCGAGTTCAATAATGGCGCGCAATCGCCCAACGGTGTGTTCAATCCGAACATCTTCCAGGTTGACGTCTACCTCCCCAGCGGCGGCGAAGAGCCGGGCCAACTCGCCGGGCTTATCGTCGACGACAACGGGAATGACGTCGTAGTCGTGAGCTGTTCCACCGTGCTTATCGGGCAGCGCGGTCCGCCCTTCATTGCCTCGCTCCAAGATGCTGCGTACGGGTGCGATATCGGGTGGCAGGTCTCGCCGGTAGTCAGCATCAGCAACCCGCTCCAACGACTCGATGACCAGCGCTAGCTCCTCAGTCAAGCGGTTGAGCACTCTCAGGACGTCTGGTGCATTGCTGGCCAATATCTCTGCCCACAGGTCAGGCACCGAATCGGCAAGCCGAGTCGCATCACGCAGACCTTGCCCAGAAACGGCAACATCGCCGGGGTCAGCGTCTGCGAGCTGAGCGGCGAGAATTGACGCCAACAGTTGTGGGGCATGCGACGTCAACGCGACAGCTCGGTCGTGTTCTGCCGGACTGAGATCTACCACCAACGAACCACATTTTGTTGCCAGCCAGCGAACCTCTCCAACCCGCTCGACAGTGTTGGCATCAGTTGGGGTAATCGCCCATAGTCGGTCCTCGAATAGGTCCGATCGGCCCGACATCGGTCCGGCCACCTCACGGCCCGCCATCGGGTGTCCCCCGACGAACCGGTCAAGCTGATTTGGGGCAATCTCTGCGAGTCGGGTCAGTGGCAGCGTCTTCACGCTCGCGACATCGGTCACGGTGGCGTTGGGGAAGAGCGTCAGGTACTCCGCCGCCACGACTGGCACGGACCGTGGCGGAACAGCGATCACAATGAGAGTGGGCTTCGCATCCACGCCGAGCACCTCACCCGCGCCACGATCGCTCGCGACCTGAGCCGTCTTGGCGTCTCGATCTGTGAGCCAGACGCGTTGGTCGGCAGCGACTAAGGCGAGCCCAATCGATGTGCCAATCAGCCCCGTTCCGACCACGAGGACTTCTCGGGGCGCCTCATCGCTCATCGATTGAGGTCTTCTCGAAGCACCTGTGCTCCGCGCAGGAATACGTGCTCAATCTCGGATCGCGCGCGGACGGTATCGGCGTGGACCATCACCCGGACGACACGGGGTAAGGCACCTGCGACATCGATCTCTTGCGCACACATGAGTGGGATGTCACGAAAGCCAATCGTTCGAGCTGCCGACGCCGGGAACCCACAGACCAAGTCCGGGGTGGAGGTGAACAGCACACTGACGATGTCTTGCTCGTTGATGTCGTTGCGGCTCACCATCTCGGTCAGCACCTCCGCGACCGCTTCAGTCATCTCGGACTGATCGTCAGCGGTCAAACAGGTAGCGCCTCTAATCGCCCGCACCGCCACAGTTCTCCCCTTTTCGTCCCGCCAGCGCGATCGATAGGCCGCCGACGAGTCAATAATGCCACGACCGACCGCCACCAGGGCAGGAGATCTACGTGTTGAGAGATTGCCCCTCGTTGGATTCATTCTCCACCGAATCGAAGAGCGCGCTAATCTCCCCGTCGTCGAGTTGTCGCATCGCCCCGTTCGACAATCCCACAACGTCGACCGAGCCGAACTTCGTCCGCGTCAAAGTGAGCACAGGGAATCCGGCATTGGCCAATAGGCGTCTGACGACATGTTTACGACCTTCGTGAATGGTGAGCTCGATGACGGACTCCCCTGTCCTGCTGGCTCGGAGTCGCGGCTTACTGACCTCCACGACGCGGTCGTCAACGAGGATACCTTTGCCGATCTTCGCGATATCCGCGGTGCGCAACTCACCCTGCACCTTCGCGACATAGGTTTTGTTGACGCCGAATGACGGATGAGTCAGCAGGTGCCCCAGGTCCCCGTCATTCGTTAGTAGCAGAAGCCCATCAGTATCCGAATCGAGACGACCAACGTGGAAGAGCCCCGTCGCTAGCGCGGCCAGCGGTGAGTCGGCGAGCAGGTCCCCGACGCATCGTCGACCGCGATCATCGGACATCGCGGTGAGGACGCCCGGAGGTTTGTTCATCGCGATGACGACTGTTCCCATCGGCGCGGCGATCCTCTTCCCGTCCACGCGAATCACGTCGTTTTGTGGATCGACCCGCATCCCCTGAACTTCGACGGGCACACCGGCAACGCTCACGCGGCCATGGTCAATTAGCTCCTCGCACTTGCGTCGACTGCCGAACCCGGCGCCAGCAAGAACCTTCTGTAGCCGGACACCTCCGGGCTCCTCGTCAGACGAGGGGTTCGATGAATTCATCAAGGACAGACATATCCGGCAGGTGATCGGCGATGGGTGGCAGTTCGTCGAGTGAGGTCAATCCCAGACGTTCCAGAAAGTACTCGGTCGTCCCGTAGAGAACGGCTCCCGTGTGCGCATCGATATCTGCCTCGGCAACGAGTCCTCGGGTGATCAGCGTCCGCATCACACCATCGACATTCACTCCGCGGATGGCGCCAATCCGCGCGCGACTCACTGGCTGCTTGTACGCAACCACGGCCATCGTTTCTAGCGCGGCTTGGGTGAGCTTCGTGGAGCGTCCGTCGGTGGCAAACTTCGTGACGACCTCAGCGCACTGGGCGGCTGAATAGTAACGCCACCCGTCACCGAGGCGGCGCAGCTCGAACCCTCTCCCTTGCTCAAGGTAGCCCGCCACCAAAGCCTGTAGCGCATCTTCAACATCGTCCGGGGGTGCTTCCACGAATGTTGCGAGCTCAAGAGTCGAGATTGGTTCATCACTGACCATCAAGAGCGCCTCAAGAGCCGCCGACAGGGGCGGTCGCGGGAGAACATCCACGGTATCGCCTTCTGTTGCACCGGCGACATCCAATGCGTCAGCGTCATCCGCGCTACTTACGCGCCCCTCTGTGACATCAATGACACCGTCGGCTTCAACGTTCGACTCGTCACTCGCATCCTTGTTGCTCTGCTCAGAATCGACGTGCGCAGCTAGCTGCTCAATCTCATTGGCCATTGGTTGGCGTCTCCTTGCTCGAAAGGTCTGCTTCGTCGAACTCGCTCGCAATGCCATCAAGAGCGGGGGCCTCGGGCTGGCCGGTCCATCGGATGTGGAGGTCTCCGAGTGCACCAGCTTGATCGAGCGCGATCCGACCTTGCCGGAACAACTCCAAAAGACTCAGGAATCTCGCGACGATGACGGCGATCTCCGATACGTCGCTGATCAAACCGCGGAACGTCGCCGAACCTTCCCGCTCTAACCGAGCCGCGACCAACACAGTCTGCTCCGCAACGCTAATAGCCGGTGCGTGGATGTGATCGATGGAGACCGTCAAAGGAGCGGGAGGTGCCAGCGCCGCAGCTGCTAGCTCAGCGAGGCGATCCGGGCTGATTGAGATGATGACCTCGGGCAGCAAGGTCGCGAACTCTGGATCTAGCCCGATCGTCCGTGGGATGCGGCCGGTGTTCTGGGTGATCGTGCGACCGAAGATGGTGGCCATCTCCTTGAATGCTCGGTACTGCAAGAGCCGGGCAAACAGCAGATCTCGCGCCTCGAGCAGTGCAAGATCCTCTTCGTCGTCAACTTCTCCGCTGGGTAGGAGCCGGGCAGCCTTGAGATCCAGAAGTGTGGCAGCTACGACGAGAAATGATGTCGCCTCCGCAAGGTCCCAGTTGGCGTCTTGCGCACGAATGTAGGAGCAAAACTCCTCCGTCACCTGACTGAGCGCAAGTTCGGTGACTTCAAGCTTGTGTTTGGCGATCAAGCTCAGCAACACGTCGAATGGCCCAGCGAACTCCTCAAGGTGAACCTCGAATCCACCCGTCGGCTCTGCTAGAGGTTCCGTAACAGCAGGCCGAGCCTCCAGGATGGCTGCGTCGGGCAGGTCAATGACGCCAATGTCCGTGCTCACGAAACTACGGTAAGGGGCGAGAGCCGCGATCTAGCCGAGGGCACGCGGGTGAGCCGTGACATAAACCTCACGAAGGCGATCGACGGTCACCAACGTGTAGATCTGTGTCGTTGCAACAGACGCATGCCCGAGCAGTTCCTGCACCACGCGGACATCCGCACCCCCGTCGAGTAGGTGAGTAGCAAACGAGTGGCGCAGAGCATGAGGTGACACAGGGGAAGTTATTCCAGCAGATTCAGCAGCAGTCCGAATGATCAACCAGGCGCTCTGGCGTGAGAGTCGTTGCCCGCGTTGGTTGAGGAAGAGCGCCGGGGTCGCCGTCCCGGTCTTCGCACCGGTCAGCAGTTCTGGACGCGATCTCACGACATAGGCATCGAGTGCCGCGAGCGCAAAACGTCCCACCGGCACGAGGCGCTGTTTACCTCCTTTGCCGCGCACAACAACCATGTCCAATTGCCGATCGAGGTCGTCAACGTCGAGGTCGAGGGCCTCGCTAATTCTTGCCCCGGTTGCATAGAGAAACTCCAGCAAGGCGCGGTCCCGCAACCCCACTGCCGACTCCACCGGCGGCGCGCTGAGCATCGTCAAGACTTGGTCCACGCTTAGTGCCTTTGGCAATCGACGCGACGGGACCTGAGGTTTGACCTCGTGCGCCGGATCGTCGGACGTGATGCTCTCGGTCAGCATGAAGCGATGAAACCCGCGTACCGCACTCACGGTTCGACTCACGGACGTCGACGCCAGCGGTTGGTGCTCCTGCGGGTCAGCGGCTGGCCGCATCAACGATGCAGAGAAATCCGCCACCACGGCCTTGTCAATGTCGACGACATCGGTGATTCCTGCCGCCCGGCAGTACGACTGATAGCGCGACAAGTCCCGCCGATAAGCCACGACCGTGTTCGCCGACAAGCCTCTCTCAACCGAAATATGGCTCAGGTACGACTCGACCTGTTCGGCTAGTGCGACAGACTCGTTGGGGGCGTGACCATCGGCGCCGTCCGACGATTCAGTGCCGTGGTGCGACATCGGTTCGGACGCGACCGGCGTCGAGCAGATGCTGGCGGACCGGCCAATCGCTATCACCAGGACGTAACGATTCCCAGCCGGACGCGCGCGCGGTAACGGCCGCCAAGATGCTGACCACCGTCGTTGGATTGCCCAGACTTCCGTCGAAGACGCGGTTGGCTGCCTCGTCCAGATCCACCCAGCAGCCAGGCATATCCGCCTCCTCAGCCTCTCCGGTGAGGACGCGGCCCCCTTCGCGTGCCCGCAGGTCGCGAGCGAGGAAGACCCGGATCGCCTCGCTCAGGCCCCCAGGTGAGGTGAAGAAGTCAACGAGTACGTGCCACTCGCTGGCTTCCAGACCTGCCTCTTCGGCGAGCTCTCGCTTCGCGGTGTTCAACGCATCTTCACCCGCGACGTCTAACAAACCGGCAGGAACCTCGAACATCATCATCGCGACCGGGTGACGGTATTGACGTAGTAGATAGATGCGGCCCTCGTCGTCGATCGCGGCGACCGCAACGGCACCGGTATGGACGACGAAGTCGCGGTCGACCACATGCCCATCGATATTGACGGTGTCCGTCTTGACGCTCCAGACCTGTCCGAGGAATCGATTAACGGATCCGACAACCGGATAGTCCACCGGCTCGTCGCCGACCGTGCCGACCCACTGGCCCCCCGGGTAGGGCGTAGCCGTCACGTCAGTGCCGCGGCCGATTTGGTCGGTTCCTGAGACACATCGACCGCTTGGTCAGCTTCGCAGCGTTCCAGAGCTGCGCGGACAAGTCCAGCGAACAACGGGTGCGGGCGCGTGGGACGGGACAAGAACTCCGGGTGGGCCTGGGTCGCGACGTAGTACGGGTGAACGTCGGCCGGCAACTCGACGAACTCAACGAGGTCTGCGTCAGCTGCCCGACCAGATACGACGAGACCGGCAGCTTCCAGCGTCGGAAGGTACGCGTTGTTGATCTCAAACCGGTGCCGGTGACGTTCTTTCACTGTTGACTTTCCGTACGTCTGCTCGACGACTGAACCAGGGACGAGGTCCGCCTCCCAGAGGCCGAGGCGCATCGTTCCGCCCATATCGCGCTCACCCGCCACGACATCGAGCTGTTCTTCCATCGTCGCAACCACCGGGTAGCTCGTGTCGGGGTCGAACTCTGTTGAGTTCGCTTCAACTTCGCCCAGCACGTTGCGAGCAAACTCAACGACCATGCACTGCAGGCCAAGACACAGCCCTAGCGTGGGCAGCTTGTTCTCCCGCGCATAACGCAGGGCACCAAGTTTGCCGTCGATACCGCGAACCCCGAATCCACCGGGGACACAGATTGCGTCCACGTCACCTAGTTCCGCTTGTGCGCCTTCCGGAGTCACACACGCATCTGAGGCGACCCACTTGATCGTGACGCCACAGTCATTCGCGAAGCCACCTGCGCGCAGTGCTTCGGATACCGACAGATAGGCGTCGGGGAGGTCGACGTACTTTCCGACGAGCCCGACGGTGATCTTGTCTTTGGGGAAGTGAACCCGTCGCAGCAGCTCGTCCCACTCGGTCCAGTTCACATCACGGAAGGGCAACCCGAGGGTTCGAACAACATAGGCGTCGAGACCCTCGGTGTGCAGCACCTTAGGAATGTCGTAAATGCTGGGTGCATCGCAGGCGGCGACGACCGCTTCGGTCTCGACGTCGCACATCAACGAGATTTTGCGCTTGATACTGGCTGGAACCTCTCGATTCGCGCGCAAGACGATGGCGTCAGGTTGGATACCGATACTGCGAAGAGCGGCCACCGAATGCTGGGTTGGCTTGGTCTTCAACTCCCCCGCCGGACCGATGTACGGGAGCAGGGAGACATGGAGGAAGAACACGTTGGTTCGACCAACTTCGTGACGAACCTGGCGTACCGCCTCAAGGAAGGGCAACGACTCGATATCTCCGACTGTTCCACCAACCTCGGTGATAACGACGTCGACGTCGGGACCGGCCATCTGCAGAATCCGAGACTTGATCTCATTCGTAATGTGCGGAATCACCTGAACTGTGTCTCCGAGGTACTCACCGCGGCGTTCCTTGGCGATAACGGCCGAGTACACCTGGCCGGTCGTCACGTTGGCCTCTGAGGAGAGGCTGTGATCAAGGAAGCGTTCGTAGTGACCGACATCAAGATCGGTCTCGGCCCCGTCGTCGGTGACAAAGACCTCGCCATGCTGGAACGGGTTCATTGTCCCGGGATCAACATTGAGGTACGGATCGAGTTTCTGCATTGTCACCCGCAGACCTCGTCCAACGAGCAGGCTACCGAGGCTCGAAGCCGTCAGTCCTTTGCCTAGTGATGATGCGACTCCGCCGGTCACGAATACATGTTTTGTCTGCGTTTGGCCCACGGAATGCCAGGCTAGCAGCGAACGGACTGTTCGTGACTCTCGGACTCACTTTGCTTGGGCGTGTTGAGCTCTCTCATGGGCAGCCAGGTTGAGTAGTTCGTGCGCATGAGCGGCTGCATGCTCGGATTCTTCCTGGCCGGCGAGCATCCGTGCGAGTTCGCGAACTCGTAGGTCTTCACTGAGGTCTTGGACACCGGAGGACGTCACATGGCCATCATGCTGCTTGGAAACCACGAGGTGGTTGTCAGCGAACGCAGCAACCTGCGGCAGGTGGGTCACCACGAGGATCTGGGCGTTGCGACTCAACCGGGCGAGCCGTCGACCGATTTCGACTGCAGCCTTCCCGCCGACACCGGCATCAACCTCGTCGAAGACGAATGTTGGCGCGCTCGCGCTGTCAGCGAGGACGACCTCGAGGGCCAGCATGATGCGGGACAACTCGCCTCCTGATGCTGCCTGGGCCACCGGTGCGGGATCGGCGCTGGCGTGCGCCTTCAGCATGAACTCAACCTCGTCGATTCCTGATGCACCAAATGCGACCGGACCATCGATACTGGGGACGATGAGTCCCTCATCCGGGGATGGACTCCGCCGTTGGCGAATATCGATCTGCAGCTCAGAGTGCGGCATCGCCAAGCCTTGAAGCTCGGTCGTGACCAACCCACAGAACTGCCGGGCCGCATCGATTCTCAACCCCGACAGCTCCCCGGCTAGCCGCCCCAAGTCAGCGCGGAGTTCCGCGCGGCGAGTGCCGAGGGCCGTCAGATCGCTGGCCCGGGTCAGCTCCTCGACCCGAACTGCTGCTCGTTGTGACCAGCCAAGGACATCGTCAACGGTCGGCCCGAACTGACGAGTGAGCGTCGCCAACTCTGCGCGTCGGCTCTGAATCCGTTCCAGCTCCCCCGGCTGCGCGTCGAGGTCAGCCAAATAGCGAGCCAGGTCTAACCCGACTTCGTTGAGCAGAACCGATGCTTCCTTGAGTTGCATTGCGATAGGGGCGAGCTGCGGGTCCAGATCGGCGACTGCTTCAACAGCATGTCTCGCGCGGTGGACATCACCGACCGCGCCGTCTGGGTCAACGCCGCCGGACGAATCGTCTCCGCTAATCGATCCCAACGCGGTAGCGGCTGCTGACTGCAGCTCGGAGAGGTTTCCTAGTCGCGCCGCCGAGTCCGCGAGCTGACCATCTTCCCCGGAGACGGGAGCCACCTTCTCGATCTGCTCAAGCTGATCGGTTAACAGCGCGAGTTCGCCACGCTGCGCCTCGTGGTTGTCCGTCGCACGGCCATATTCGTCATCGATCTCACGGACAAGCTCGAAGAGTTCCTGGTAGCGCGTCTTGAACGCACCGAGCACGTCGCCAGCGAATCGGTCCAACACCGTGCGTTGTCGCGACGGACGCCGAAGCATCCCCTGCTCGGCTTGGCCGTGGACCGCAACGAGGTCATGTGCCCAGTCGGCCATGGTGCTCTGGGTGACAACTGTTCCATTGACTGAACAACGGCTGCGACCGTCGTGCGGCATCGTCCGGTTGACCAGGAGTTCGCCGTCCTCGATCGCAACCCCCGCCTCGCGCATCTGCGCGAGCAGATTGCTGGAGGCCGCGATACGCCATCCACCTTGAACGGCTGTGTCTTTCGCGGCTGCCAAACCTGTGGAGGTCTTTCCACCTAAGAGCAGGTTCAGGGCCGAGAGCACCATGGTTTTACCTGCGCCGGTCTCGCCGGTGATGACTGTCAGCCCTTCGCGCAGTTCGATCTGGGCGTCGTCGATGATTCCTAGGTGCCGTAGTCGGAGAAACTCGATCACGTTGTCGGCCCTTCAAACTTGTCGCGTCCGCGCCAACCCTCGACGGGGAGGTTGAACTTCGCAACGAGCCGCCGAGCGAATCGGCTGTCGTGAAGTCGCGCCAGCTTCACAGATACCGCACTTCGGCGGACCTCTAGGCGCGAACCGGGCGGTACCTCGATTTGCCGGGACCCGTCGCACCACGCCAGCCCCGGGGATGATTGAGCGAGCAGTTCAATGTCGATCTCACTGCTCGGACTGACGACGAGCGGGCGGCTAAAGAGCGCGTGGGCGCTAATCGGGACGACAACGAGCGCCTCAACTTCAGGCCACACCACGGGGCCGCCGGCTGACCAGGCATATGCCGTTGAGCCCGTCGGAGTGGCGCAGACAATCCCGTCCGCTGCCCACGATGACAACGGCTCATCGTCAATCGCCAGGACAAGCTCGACCATCCTGCTGCGTTCGGTCTTCTCTAACGTCACATCATTGAGCGCCCAGCCCGTGGTGCAAGTCCCCTCCGGGGTTCGCACGACGACCTCAAGAGCCATCCTGGGTTCAACGTGATAGTCGCGGTCGATCGCGGCAGCGAGGACGGCGGCGAGCCCATCTGGCTCCGATTCGGCTAAGAACCCCATATGGCCGAGATTCACGCCCAACAATGGAACGTCATAGGCGCTCGATAGGTAAGCCGCTCGCAGAATCGTGCCGTCGCCGCCAAACACCATCGTTAGTTCGCAGCCCTGCGCCGCATCGTTGGCGCTCACAACGCGCACGTCGGGATGATCGAGCTTGTCCGCATCTTCGGCCAGGAGGCAAACCTCGATACCCGCTGCGCGCAACCCGTCGACAGCCGTCGCCGTTATCTCGACCGCGTCGGCGCGCCCACTGTGTGGGACCACAAGGATGCGTCGCTGCGTCAAGTGCTCGTCCGCTGATGGCGCCATCTCTCCCTCTCGCGTGACTCGTCAGCCTTCCGAAGGCTAGTCAGGGCCGTTGGTAATCGCTGCTTGCACGTCATCTTCCACTATCGGCGGTGCATCTGCGTGTAGCCACAGGAAGAATTCGACGTTTCCGCTCGGACCAGGTAGAGGGCTGGCGGCGACTCCGGCACATCCCAGTCCAAGGTCCAACGCGGTATTTGCCACGGCTATTACCGCTTCGGCTCGGAGTTCGGGGTCTCGAACGACACCGTTCTTCCCGAGCGCATCACGGCCCACCTCGAACTGCGGCTTCACCATCAGGAGTAGGTCGGCCGATGGGGTGGATGATCTACGCAGCGCCGGGAGAACAGTCCGCAAAGAGATGAAACTGAGATCGGCAACGACGAGATCCGGCAGCTCATCTAAGTCTTCCGGCATCAAGTTGCGGACATTAAACCTGTCGCGCACATCGACCCGGGAATCCTGTTGTAGCCGCCAGGCGAGTTGGCCGTAGCCCACGTCGACGGCGTAGACCAGGCGTGCTCCTCGGTCGAGCAGGATCGCGGTGAAACCACCGGTCGACGCGCCTGCGTCTAGGCATACTCGGTCGACAATCTGGATTGATGGGAATGCGTCCAGTGCGCCGATGAGTTTGCCCGAACCGCGGGATACCCAATCAGGGGTCTGTTCATCCGTCACGATGATCGGGTCTGCGGTACTGACTTGTCGAGCAGGCTTCTGCGCCGCCGCCCCCTTCACTAACACCGAACCGGACTCGATCAGTTCTCGGGCAGCATCCCGGGACCGAGCCAAGCCGCGACGGACTAGCTCAGCGTCGAGCCGACGAAGATTAGCCACGTCTCAGTAGCTACTCACGACCGCTATCGTCGGAGGTGCGCACAGGAACGACCCCGGACGGCAGGTCTGATCCTGTGCGGTCCCCGACACTAGGTGGCACGGCGGAGTCATCGCGAAGCTTCGCTTGAAGCTCGTTGAGTGTCGCCTCCAGCTCGTCGGCTCGCTCCTCAAGCGTGAAGGTCGAGTCGAGTTCCTCCTGCTCGCCGCCGCGTTCGCTTACCACCGCGACGCCGTCGATCTCGAACTGCATCAGGACGATGTCTTCTTACTTGCCGTGGTCGTCGTGACCGCTGCCTTCTTGGCTGCAGTCTTCTTAACTGGAGCTTTCTTCGCAGCTGTCTTCTTAGCTGGAGCCTTCTTCACCGGAGCTTTCTTCGCAGCTGTCTTCTTAGCTGGAGCTTTCTTCACCGGAGCTTTCTTGGCTGCGGGCTGCTCGACGGGAGTTTGCTGTGCGGAATCCTCCGGCGCGAGCGACTTGGCCGCGGTGGTGGACTTCTTCGCTGCCGTATTCGCCGCAGACATGGCGGTCGCCGCCGCATTCTTCGCACTCTCGGTTGCGACAGAAACGGCAGCGTTGGCCGCACTATTTGCAGCATCAACAGCCTGGCCGGAGCGACTTCCGATCTGGGTCTCTAGTCGCTGCACGTGGCGACGTACTGCTGCCAGCTCCTCTTCGCGAACAAATCCCATCCGGCCGACGGCGCGATCCACCTCGGTCTTCACGAGTCCGACAAGCATCTCGGAGTTCGTTCGACTCTGCTCGACGAGGTCTTCAGCCATCGTCTGCAAGCCTTCGGCGAATGCTTCGGGAGCCTTTGACGGGTCAGCCGTCTGATTCGCCAAGTTCGTCGCCGTCTCCTTCGCCTTAGCGGCAGTCACCTCGGCTAAACCGGAGGCGAGTTGTAGGTAGCTTCGTAGTGCATCAATCACGCTGTGCTCCTCGTTGTGGTCTCCACGTGCGACCAGCGTCCACACGTCAGACGATTATCTGGCGATTCAATACAGTGACATCGAATACCAAAAATCTCTATTCGGTGACACCTGGTAGCCAAACGGTACCGCGTGTTCGGCGTGTTCTCGACTCCCTCCGCCGAATCGGTCAGGATGGTGGGTACGGTTCGGTTCGCAGAACGAACGACATCAGCTAGATAGGAGTGATTGGTGGCCTCGGAAGATGAGTGTCGCGAGGCTGTCCGTGAGCTGGTTAAAAGGCTTCAACACGTCGATCACGACAAACGCAAGAAGCACCTTCCTGAACGCACCTTGGAGTTGACTTTACTGGACCTGGATATGAGCTTCTGCGGAACGCTGCATGACGGAGAACTCGTCGACGTGCTGGAGTGTCAACCTGACGAGAAGCCGAATATCCGCCTAACCATGGATAGCGACGTACTGATCGACATGAATGAGGGCCGCCTGAAGTTCGCTCATGCGTGGGCTACCCGACGGGTCAACCTCGACGCAGGGATCCGCGATCTCCTTCGGTTGCGATCACTACTCTAGCTGGCAGACTCGGATTTGAGATCGCGCTGCAGCTGATCGATAAGCTCTAAGGCTTGGGCACCAATGTCACGGCCTGCGTCACTTTGCTGCCAACACGCCATTGCGATCGCCCGCACACCCTGGATTGGATCGCTGCCTCGATTAGTGACCGCTAAATGATCTGCCGCTAGCTCTAGCTCCCACCCGCCTAGGCGAACGCGGTCACCATCAGCTTCGGGGGCGAACTCGGGGGCAAACTCGGGGGCAACATAGTCGTGCAGAAGTCCGCGCAGATCGCGGCAGATATAGGTTGGCCGGTGCTTCTCAACTGCGTGACACACCTGAGCAACGTCAGTGACACCGGTCAACACCAAAAGGCTCGGGTAGCCAGCAGCGAATGCGGCCTCGATATCGGTATCGAGGCGATCACCTACGACGAGAGGACGTTGCGCCGACGAACGCGCGACTGCCTCAACCAGAGCGGGTGGGTACGGCTTTCCCACCACCTCTGGGTATCGCCCAACTGCCACCGCGAGGGCACCGATCAACGCGCCATTGCCCGGGGCAATCCCCAACTCGGTCGGCAAGGTCATATCTGCATTGCTCGCCACCCAGGGCAATCCGTCGTGCAGCGCACCTGCCGCCTGTGCTAAGTCCCGCCATCCGATATCAGGATGGAAACCCTGGACCACCGCAACCGGATTCTGTTCAAGAGATCGAACTGGTATTAGCCCGACGGCGCGCAGCGCAACTTCGAGGCCTTTACCGCCCACCACCAAAACGGGCTGGCCAGCATCGAGTTCTTGCGCGAGCCTGGCCGCGGCCACCTGGGCTGAGGTAACAATCTGATCCTGATCGGCGACCACACCCACGCCTGCAAGAACATCAACGACATCGGCCGGCGTGCGACTTGCATTGTTTGTCACATAAACGATCTGGGTGCCAAAGTCTTCAGCGCAACGCGCAAGCGCCTGGGCAGCAAAATCCACGGCGTTACTACCGATGTAGACGACGCCATCTAGATCCATCAACAGGACGTCGAAGGACGCACAAAGTGCTGGCTTCGAACTAGTCACGGGCATCCAACTCATTGATCCGGTCGGTAGCGTCGGTCTCACCTTCGGAATCGGCTGCGGCGCTGCGCATGAACCAATCGCGCGCTACTTCATCATCACCAGAAGCGAGGAGCGCATCAGCGTATCCGTAGTAGAGGCGCGCGGACCAGGGAGCCGACTCAGGGGTCTGAGCGCACGGCCCGCGCAACAGCGCAACGGCAGCATCGGTCTGCTCAAGGTCTAACCGGGCACCCGAAGCAACAAGAAGGAGCTCGGCCTGGGTCTCCCCCCGCAACCGTTTGCCTTCAGGACTCGCTGCGAGCTCTACAGCTTTGCGCGGATTGCCCATTGCCCGTTCGCAATCGGCCAGTAGGGGGATCAGGTCATCGCGCCCACCGATCCGTCGAGCCGCCTGCAACTCCTTGCGGGCGGTTGCAAACTCTCCTGCGTGATACGCCGCGATTCCAACCGCTTCCCGGACCACCGAACTACGGCCCCCGATGCGGCCTGCCTGCTGGGCATATTCCAGCGCCTGTTCCGGGTCATCTTCCAGAGAAAGCCTCGTCGCGGCTAACCAACGCTGCACCCGAGCGCGAACCCCAGGGTTCAACATCTCCAGATCGCGCACGACGTCGCGCGGCAGAATACTGACATCGATATCGCCTAAACCGTCGCGGAAGTCTTCGGCCGACATATCTCCCGGCTTGGAGCTACTAGCGCCCCGGGGGTCGCGACTACGCGAGTCCGAGCCACCGCTCGGCCGGGAGCCCGACTCGCTAGGACGGCGATCACGCGATGGCCCAGTCTTGTTTCCGGATGAACGACGATTGCGATCACTCGGAGGTCGTGAAGAACCTGTCCCGGTCCGGCTCGGTGAGTCTTTGGATGACGATCGGCGATCTTTACCAGAATCTCGGCCTCCGCTAGAGCTCGACGATCGACTTGATCCCCCACCGCTGGGTCGAGAAGAGCCGCTACGTCCAGAGCCACTACCCCCAGATGACCTGGCACCGCTACCGCGGTTGTCTGAGCGACCGGCAGTCGACATGTGTTGCTCCGTTCAAATTGGCGAAAGTATGGATCTCGTGGGTGAACATAGCCAGTATGACCTACCCACAATGACGAACACGAAAAACAGAAATGGCCACCGTCTCCGGTGGCCATTTCTGAAGTATGTTTGGCGGCGTCCTACTCTCCCACTCCGTCACCAGAGCAGTACCATCGGCGCTGAGAGGCTTAGCTTCCGGGTTCGGAATGGGACCGGGCGTTTCCCTCTCGCTATGACCACCAAAACAATATGGAGATATCAATCGATGACTCACCCTGACACCACGCCGAGGCGTAGTCGCAGGGGAATCGGTTCCCGACCGTATCTCGGGAACCGCACAGTGGACGCGTGCAAAAAGTGTGTGAGGTCAAGTCCTCGGCCTATTAGTACCGGTCAGCTGCATACATTGCTGTACTTCCACTTCCGGCCTATCAACCCAGTGGTCTACTGGGGGCCTTACCAGGTTAACCCTGTGAGAGTCCTCATCTTGAAGCGAGCTTCCCGCTTAGATGCTTTCAGCGGTTATCTCTTCCGAACGTAGCTAATCAGCAGTGCCCTTGGCAGGACAACTGACACACCAGAGGTTCGTCCACCCCGGTCCTCTCGTACTAGGGGCAGGTCTTCTCAAGACTCTTACGCGCGCGGCGGATAGGGACCGAACTGTCTCACGACGTTCTAAACCCAGCTCGCGTGCCGCTTTAATGGGCGAACAGCCCAACCCTTGGGACCTACTCCAGCCCCAGGATGCGACGAGCCGACATCGAGGTGCCAAACCATGCCGTCGATATGGACTCTTGGGCAAGATCAGCCTGTTATCCCCGGGGTACCTTTTATCCGTTGAGCGACGCCGCTTCCACATGCCAGCGCCGGATCACTAGTTCCGACTTTCGTCCCTGCTCGACTTGTCAGTCTCACAGTCAAGCTCCCTTGTGCACTTACACTCGATACCTGATTGCCAACCAGGCTGAGGGAACCTTTGAGCGCCTCCGTTACATTTTAGGAGGCAACCGCCCCAGTTAAACTACCCACCAGGCACTGTCCCTGGTCCGGATCACGGACCTAAGTTAGACAGCCAATACAATCAGAGTGGTATTTCAACGATGACTCCACTCGAACTGGCGTCCGAGTTTCATAGTCTCCCACCTATCCTACACAAATTGAATCGACCACCAATACCAAGCTGTAGTAAAGGTCCCGGGGTCTTTCCGTCCTGCCGCGCGTAACGAGCATCTTTACTCGTAGTGCAATTTCGCCGAGTCTATGGTTGAGACAGCGCCCAAGTCGTTACGCCATTCGTGCAGGTCGGAACTTACCCGACAAGGAATTTCGCTACCTTAGGATGGTTATAGTTACCACCGCCGTTTACTGGCGCTTAAGTTCTGAGCTTCGCAACCGAAGTTGCTAACCCGTCCCCTTAACGTTCCAGCACCGGGCAGGCGTCAGTCCATATACGTCGTCTTGCGACTTAGCATGGACCTGTGTTTTTAGTAAACAGTCGCTTGGGCCTGGTCTCTGCGGCCAATCCCAGCTCGGAAAGTAAATCTCCTCACCAGAACGGGCCCCCCTTCTCCCGAAGTTACGGGGGCATTTTGCCGAGTTCCTTAACCATAGTTATCTCGATCGCCTTAGTATTCTCTACCTGATCACCTGTGTCGGTTTGGGGTACGGGCGGCTTTAACACTCGCTAGAGGCTTTTCTTGGCAGCATAGGATCATCCACTTCGCCATAATCGGCTCGGCGTCAGGTCTCAGGCGCATGAGATACGGATTTACCTATATCTCGCCCTACACCCTTACCCCGGGACTACCATCGCCCGGGTTGGACTGCCTTCCTGCGTCACCCCATTGCTTGACTACTACTAGTTCGGGTCATGCGCTCCACTCGACTCTTCCCGAAGGAATCATCGAGCTTTGGGCACTTAGCATTACTAAGTTCGTCATGGGCGTGTTAATGCCGGTACGGGAATATCAACCCGTTGTCCATCGACTACGCCTGTCGGCCTCGTCTTAGGTCCCGACTTACCCAGGGCGGATTAGCCTGGCCCTGGAACCCTTGATCATTCGGCGGACGGGTTTCTCGCCCGTCTTTCGCTACTCATGCCTGCATTCTCACTCGTGTGGCGTCCACGGCTAGGTTCCCCTGCCGCTTCACTCGCCACACGACGCTCCCCTACCCATCCAAGCTCCTGGACCTGCCTAAGCAGGCCGGGATAGTGCTTGAATGCCACAACTTCGGCGGTATGCTTGAGCCCCGCTACATTGTCGGCGCGGAATCACTTGACCAGTGAGCTATTACGCACTCTTTCAAGGGTGGCTGCTTCTAAGCCAACCTCCTGGTTGTCTATGCGACTCCACATCCTTTCCCACTTAGCATACGCTTTGGGGCCTTAGTTGGTGGTCTGGGCTGTTTCCCTCTCGACTACGGAGCTTATCCCCCGCAGTCTCACTGCCACGCTCTAACTTCCCGGCATTCGGAGTTTGGTTGATTTCGGTAAGCTTTTAGGCCCCCTAGACCATCCAGTGCTCTACCTCCGGGAAGAAACGCGTGACGCTGCACCTAAATGCATTTCGGGGAGAACCAGCTATCACGGAGTTTGATTGGCCTTTCACCCCTACCCACAGCTCATCCCCTCATTTTTCAACATAAGTGGGTTCGGTCCTCCACGACGTCTTACCGTCGCTTCAACCTGGCCATGGGTAGATCACTCCGCTTCGGGTCTAGAGTGTGCGACTGATTCGCCCTATTCAGACTCGCTTTCGCTACGGCTACCCTTCAACAGGTTAACCTTGCCACACACCGCTAACTCGCAGGCTCATTCTTCAAAAGGCACGCTGTCACAGGTCCGAAGACCCGCTCCAACGGATTGTAAGCAAATGGTTTCAGGTTCTATTTCACTCCCCTCCCGGGGTTCTTTTCATCTTTCCCTCACGGTACTTGTCCGCTATCGGTCACCAAGGAGTATTTAGGCTTAGGGGGTGGTCCCCCCGGATTCACACGGGATTTCTCGGGCCCCGTGCTACTTGGGATATTGTTCGGGAGTTCGAGTTGTTTCGTTTACAGGGGTCTTACCTTCTATGCCGGCCCTTTCGCATGGCCTTCAACTACAACACGAATTTCTTACTCCCTTTCAGATCAGTAGTTCTGAAAGAACAATCCCACAACCCCACACATGCAACGCCTACTGGCTATCACGCATATGTGGTTTGGCCTCTTCCGCGTTCGCTCGCCACTACTTACGGAATCACTATTGTTGTCTCTTCCTGTGGGTACTGAGATGTTTCACTTCCCCACGTTCCCTCCGCTCGACCTATATATTCAGTCGAGGGTAACTGGGCATTACCCCAGTTGGGTTTCCCCATTCGGACATCCCCGGATCACAGCTTGGTTGACAGCTCCCCGAGGCTTATCGCAGCCTCCTACGTCCTTCTTCGGCTCTTGGTGCCAAGACATCCACCATCTGCTCTTAATAACTTGACCACAGAATAATTTGATGCTCGCGTCCACTGTGCAGTTCTCAAAGTACGGTCGAGATCCGAGATGATTGTCGCTGACCAGCGCACGCGCTGACAGTTCGACAGTCTCGGTCCTCAAACGTCACTGGTGCTATGACCAGTGACGTCCATGAAGGTGGGCGTTAAGCCCGATCCCTCAGGACCCAACAGTGTGCCTAAGAAAATCCATCTAACCGTTCCTGGTCCACGCTCCCTAGAGAGCAGTACTGAGGTGGTGTAGATGAAGTAACCAACTGGTCGATGTTCCACATTCTTGAGCTACCTCCCAAGAGACATTCGCTCTTGGCAAGGCTCTGGGCACTAACGATTGCTCGCTAGCGCCAAGTGCTCCTTAGAAAGGAGGTGATCCAGCCGCACCTTCCGGTACGGCTACCTTGTTACGACTTCGTCCCAATCGCCAGTCCCACCTTCGACGGCTCCTTCCCAAAAGGGTTAGGCCACCGGCTTCGGGTGTTACCGACTTTCGTGACGTGACGGGCGGTGTGTACAAGGCCCGGGAACGTATTCACCGCAGCGTTGCTGATCTGCGATTACTAGCGACTCCGACTTCATGGGGTCGAGTTGCAGACCCCAATCCGAACT
>Ga0335398_10001634_pt1 | contig 37711 bp, 26 predicted proteins | sample BON03_FD_205742 | JGI IMG/M metagenome (GOLD analysis project Ga0335398, IMG submission 205742) | Freshwater microbial communities from Lake Bonney liftoff mats and glacier meltwater in Antarctica - BON-03 (spades assembly) (version 2) | ecosystem: Environmental > Aquatic > Freshwater > Ice >... | reverse complement strand
CATTAAGAAGGTCTTGCCCGCTGTCATGAGCAGCTCAGCCTTCCTGCGCGATACCTATGGCAAACCAATATATGGCGCAACCGAAGGAACGGGCGCAACCGGAGTAACTGGAGGCATACCCAGCCTCAACTATCACAACATGACGTGGTGGGAGCAGGACGCCAACGGGCAGGTGATGGACCCCTACGAGCTATTAATAACCAAGCTAGGCCCCATAGACGACTTGAGCCTTCAGGCCGAGGCCATCAACCAAGGCGGGGCCGCCAGTTATGCCTACCTGCGACTACAGTTTGAAGACCTACAACCCGAAGAGCGGCAAAGCCTGCGCGATGGGCTGTTGCGCTACTGCGAGCTCGATACGCTGGCTATGGTATTTATTTTGCAGGGCTGGATGAAGGGGTAGGGGTGCAGGGAAGTGTTTCACCTCGACCGCCTGCTTTTCTTGATTGTCGGTTTGGATCTAGTCAAATTTTTAGACAGTATTGACTTCTGAGTATTGATGGTATTTGTGCTCGAATTGAACTGGACTGAGCCAGCCGCTTCGTCGAAGCCTAGCACCAGCCTTCTGTGCTCACCCCCCTTGGTTCTACCCGATGAGGTGCGAGCCGCGTTGCCGCCCTGAGTGGCTCACGCTGTGATCTTGGAAAAGCATAGACTGGTAATTAAAGTGATAACTATAAAACAACTACAGGAGACAACTCCATGCTGAAGCAATACGTTGGGCGCGCGATGCGAGCCCTATCTTTTGGCCTGAGTGCCGCCCTTATCGCCAGCCTAATCGCTTGCTCCCCCCAGCCCGATGATGCAGCGAACAGCGGTGATGCAGGTAACGGCGACACGGCAACCTCCGCGACCGAGGCGGTGTTGACTGCGTTTGAGATGGCACAGCATGTGGTGCGCCAGGCTCCTGACCTCGAGCTGGCCGATATTGGCTTGGACGCAGCAAACCTCAAGAGTGAGGTGGGTTTGAGTGGCTCTGGTGCGGTGGGTGCGTTTACGGTTACGTTTGCCTCTGACGGGTTCGCCATAGCTTGCGCCAAGGTGCAGAGCACAGCACCAGACTTTATGGAGTTTGTGCAACTAACGCCCGCGGCGACCCGCATCGAGATGGCGCTTACGGATCAGCAGTTTTGCATACGCAACCTAGAGAGCGGTAAGGACTACGAGCTGCAACTCTTGGCGGGTGTACCGTTCGTGACGCCATCTGGGCAGGGCTTTAAAAATCGGGAAATCATCACTCGCAAGATTGAGGTGCGTGACCTGGGTACCGCCCTGTCCTTTGCCGACAGTGGCTTTGTGCTGGCGCGTGGGTCAAGCAAAGGGGTGCCGATTTTTACGACCAACGTGAGTGATGTTGATCTGGAGTTGGTGCGCGTGTCTGAGCGCTCTCTAGATAAGTTGATCGCCCGCAACGACGGCGGTCTGGGTAGCCTTGACCGCTCCGACCTCAACAGCTTACTGAGTAACGCGGCTGTGCCAGTTTGGAAGGGACGCTACACCCTGAACACCTCGCGCAACGTGCGCGTAGAAAAAGCGTTGCCCATAGACAAGGTGTTAGAGACATTGCCTGAGGGTTTATTTGTATTGGTAGCAGCCGATGCGCGGGACGAAAAGGCGGTGTTGCCTTCTCGCATCGCCCAAGGTAGCGAGTTGCACTACGAGGTGACAGCGCAGTGGATTTTGAGTACCAATCTCGGTGTTTCAGCCGCCAAGTATCCCAAAGGCATGTCAGTTAACGTGCGTGCGTTAGATACCGCCATGCCCGTTCGCTACGCCAAGGTCGACCTGGTGACCAAAGCCAATGATGTGGTGTTTAGCGGTGAGACTGATAAGGACGGTGTGCTCAACGTGCCGGAGCCCGCCGTGCGGGGCACGCGTGCCAATGCGCCGTCTCATTTGGTGGTGCGCTCTTCCAAGGACTTCTCGTTCTTGGTACTTGATTACGCAGCGCTTGATCTGTCGTCCTTGGACACCCATGGGCGAGTGCTTAAAACAGCGCTAGATGCCTACCTGTTTACCGACCGCGGTATTTACCGACCCCGCGAGACGGTGCACTTAACCGGCCTGGTGCGTAACCAACTGGCGACAACGGCCGGAGTGCAAGCTGGTGTAGGCGCGGTAGATCTTGTGATCACCCGCCCCAATGGCAGCACGTATCAAACATTGACTCCTACGCTGTCGCGTACAGCCTCATTCAGTCAAGATGTGCAGTTGCCTGCGGATGCCCCTCGCGGCAGCTGGCGTGTGGATGTGAGAGGTAAAAGTGACGGTGCCACCATTGGCTATGTCGAGATAGACGTGCAAGACTTTGTGCCTGAGCGCCTAAAGGTAGAGGTCACCGCCAGTGATCGGCCTGTCAAGCTGGGTGCGGCAGTCACATTCCCTGTAGTAGCCAAGTTTCTGTACGGTGCACCAGGTAGCGCCTTGGGCGTTGAGGCTGAAGCGGTTATCCGCGCCATGAGCGGCGCTGAGCTGAGCGACAAGGGCGCCAGTGCGTATGAGTTTGGTGATGCCTTGCAGCCCTTCCGAGGAACGAGCTTGCAAGCGTCTAGTGACCCCACCGATGATGCCGGTCGATCCAATGTGGTGGCGCAGACCTCAGGTGTGCGTTTTGCGCGCTTAGACGGGTTTGGTGAGGCTGTCTCGCCCCTCGTTGCATCGGTTTCCATTGGCGTGCAAGAGCCTGGTGGACGCACAACCAAGGGCCAAGGTCGTCAGGTTTTGCTGGCTGACAAGCCGCTGCTTGGGGTTCGCAGCCTCATGGGAGACTGGGTCGACACCAGCACCTCTGCTATCTACAACGTAAAGCTGTGGGACAGTGCGCTCATCGCCTTGCCTGTGGCGCCCTTGATGTGGCAAGTGCAAGAGATGGACTGGGACTGGTATTACGACCGCAGTGCGAGTCGCTGGCGTTACCGCGACACCATCTCGCCGCGCATTGTCGCCAAGGGTGCTGTAAATACCAAGCAAGGCGACATACGTGTTGGTGAGATCAAACTACCAAACCTGTCATGGGGACGCTATGTGGTGACCGTGTTTGACGCGGCATCAGGGACCTACAACCGCCAAACCATTTACTCCGGCTGGAGCAGCAACGCGAATGCCTCAGAGCCTGACTTCTTGGAGGTGAAGGCCCAAGGAAAGACCTTTTTGCCCGGGGCTTCAGTAGACGTGGGCGTAAAGTCGCCGTTTGCTGGCTTGGCCCGCATCAGCGTATGGACCGATCGTGAGGTATTCGCGGAGAACGTCAGCGTGAGCAAAGGTGATAACCGCTTTGAGATCAAGACTGATAGCCAATGGTTCCCAGGCGCCTACGTCGTGGTCACGGCTTTCCGCCCGACGAAGTCAGATGAAGAAAACGTGTTGAGTGCAGCGCACTACATGCCTGTGCGTTCCATGGGGCTCATTTACCTAGAGGCAGACTCCAATCGTCGCCTCAAAGTAGCGATACCTAACGAGAAAACCCTAGCGCCTAGGTTGCGTGAGACGCTACAAATCAAGGTGCCACAGCTAGCGGGCAAGCAAGGGTACGCGGTGGTGCAGGCAGTGGATGAGGGCATTTTGCAACTCACACGATTCAAAACACCTGCACCAGAAGACTACTTCTTTGCCAAGCGAAGCCTGAGCCCTGACTTCTTTGACGACTACGGCAAGTTGCTCCGAGGTGATGGCGCCGTGGGGGACATACGCACGGGTAGTGACCAAGCGCAGGGCAGTGCCGGAGGACAGTCACTGCCGGTGGTGCCAACCAAGTCGGTGGTGGTTTATACCGGTGTTGTGAGTTTGGATGCCGACGGTAACGCCGATGTCCCCATTAACTTGCCTGACTTCAACGGAACTTTGCGAACCATGGTGAGTGTATGGAGCGAGGACGCGTTTGGCTCCGCTTCGGCTGAGTGGATTGTGCGCGACCCCGTTGTGGCTGAGATGGTGCTACCCCGCTACGTGGCGCCAGGTGACACGACGGTCGCGACCTTGCTGCTTGCAAACACCACCGAGGAATCGGCGGAGATCAAAACCGCACTGTCAACGACTGGCGGGCTCAACTTGCTTAGCAAGGCAAGTAGCGTGGTGACGCTCAAGGCTGGTGAGCGTAAGCAGGTGTTTGTGAAGTTGCGTGCTGAGGACACGGGCATCGGTGGTGTCTCTGTTGATGTGCGCTCGAGTAATGGCTTTGCGCACACCAAGTCTTGGGAGATCTTCTCGCGCTACGCCGGACAGGGAACGACCTTGCGCGGGGAAGTGGCGAGTATTGCACCCTATGCAGAGCAACGCGTGACACTCAATATGTCGTCCTTACAGCGTTTTGGACGAACGGGAGAACTGGTCATTAACGATGAGTCAGCGTTTTCAGCGGCAGATGCGCTACGTGAGTTGATTGCCTATCCATGGACCTGCTCCGAACAAACGGTTAGTAAAGCAGGCCCTACCATCCGTGCGTATCAGGTAGACCCAGCTTACGTGGATCGCATGGCTAAGCGGGTGCACCGCCAGACGGCTAAAGAATGGTTGCAAGCCAATGTGGACCGGATTGTGAGTCGCCAAGCCGCTGACGGGTCTATTGGACTATGGCGTGCAGGGGATGACTTGGTTGACCCGCAACTGTCCGCCTACCTAGTTGACTTCCTTGTAACGGCGGAGCTCACGGGCTTTACGCTGCCAGCCGATAGCGTGGCAAGCGCCTATGCGTGGTCGTACAAGATTACCGAGGACTCAAACCTGTCATCCACTGAGAAGCTGTACGTACTGTCTGAGTTGGTAAAGGCTATCTCGCCCCATACCAAGCGTGCGGTGCGTCTGGCAAGGGCCTTGGCCGACCGTTCCGCAGATGGCAATCTCTTAACGCTATCTAACCTAGCGGTTGCCCTTCGCCGGTTTGGTGACAACTCACGCGCTGATGAGCTCATAGCGCGTATGAACGGCATGTACCGCAGTAATCCGCTGGTCAACACGCCCGGTTACTACGACAGCGATGTAGCGCGCCAGGGAAAGTTGGCAGAGAACCTCTTTATCTTAAAGGACACTAAGGCTCCAGAGATATGGCAGGCAGCGGTGACAAAGATGAAGGGTTATCGCCACTGGTGGCACTCATCTGTGCATGAGCAGGGCAGTATGCTCCGGGCCAAAGTTGCGCAGAGTAGTGCAAACCCCGTGAGCGTTGAAATCAAGGGACGCTCCTATACGTCGATGCTCGGTGGTATATCTTTGCCACTGGACGCCGATACGGTTTTTGGTACCGCAGCAAGTCTGGTTGTGAAATCTGCAACCGACCGACCTGTGTATGCAAGCATCAGTGTGAAGGCTCCACCACAACCAGGTGTTTCATTGGCCGAGGTCAGTGGGGCGTTTCGGATTGCGCGTCAGATATATGACTTCGAGACGGGGCGGCGCATTGACCGGTTTAGGACAGCCAGAGTTAACGACCGCTATGTTGTCGTCTTGCGCGGCTCAAGTGCCGCTGACGGGGGACGCACCCAAGTGATGATGAAGGACCCCGTGCCCGCTGGCTTTCAGATTGAGTCAGTTATCACGCCTTACGTGCGCGAGGAATCGTTTGACTGGTTGCCCCGGCTCAGCGATGTGGACGTGACCGAGATCAATGACGACGCGTTTTTTGCGGCGAACTTGTCCAACCTGCAGCGCACGGACACCATGACAGTGGCATATGTAATTCGTGCTACCACGCCTGGGGCTTACCTAGCCACGCAAGCGGTGATGGAGGACATGTATGCGCCCGAGAGAACGGGTAGCTCAAGTGGCATGCCCGTAACGGTGCTTCCATAAGCTGTGGTGATGCACACGCAACAGATCATCGTCAGCGCCAAGCACCGTGTCCGTGTCCTTCTCTATGGTTGCCGTGGAGGTGGGCTGGTCGGCATTGCTTTAGTCACATTGGCAACCGGTCTCCTAGCTGTGGTGCTCACCTATGCGGCGTTGCCACGCTTGGACCTCACGCGCTACGAGCAGGTGTCTACGACCGTGCATGCTCGGGACGGTGAGTTGCTCAATGTCTTTTTGTCGCATGACCATGCCTACAGGCTAGATACGCGGCTGAAGGATGTGGACCCGCGCTATGTGGAGGCGTTGCTGGCACTTGAGGACCAATGGTTCTGGTGGCACCCAGGCATCAACCCCTTGGCGTTGGTGCGGGCAGCTGGGCAATGGGCGACAACGGGCGCTGTGGTGTCGGGTGGTTCCACGATCACCATGCAAGTGGCTCGCTTACTTGAGCCTAAGTCGCGAACGGTTTGGCACAAGTGGCAAGAGATGGTGCGTGCGTTGGAGCTAGAGCTGCGCTACTCAAAGCGCGAGATCTTGCAGATGTACATGACCATGCTGCCAATGGGCGGTAACTTAGAAGGGGTGCGCTCAGCAAGCTTGCGTTACTGGGGCATAGAGCCTAAGAACCTGTCGCTGTCTGAGGTGTCTTTGCTGTTGTCTGTACCCCAAAGCCCTGAGGTGCGCAGACCTGATCGCAGACCAGAGAACACCTTGCGCTCAATCCAATGGGTAGGACGCCTGTTGGTGGATGCAGGTGTGTTTCCAGTTTCTGATTTGGATGAGTTCAATACGCTGCCGTTCGACGCGCTGCAGCCCCTGCCCAACGTGGCGTGGCACTTTGCCAGGCGTGCTGTGCAAACGCACGGTACTGACAAGCACGGCGGCGCAGTGCAATCAAGCCTCGACTACCGCTTGCAGCAAAGCGTGACCCGTAAAACTGCGCAGTTTGCAAAACGCTTGTCTGCCAGGGAGAACATATCGGTCATGGTGACCAATGGTCAAACTGGTGAAATACTCGCCTATATCGGTAGCCTGGGCCTGAACTCAGATGCGGGCTACATGGACCTGACGCGCGCGACGCGTTCACCCGGATCAACTCTCAAGCCTTTCATCTATGGCATGGCGTTTGACGATGGTTTGCTTACGCCGCAAACCCTGTTGCATGACACACCTAAAGCTTACGGCGACTATGCGCCGAGTAACTTTGACAAGGGGCACCGCGGACCTGTGCGCGCTGGCGTTGCGCTACAAGACTCGCTCAACATTCCAGCGGTTGCGGTGTTGTCAGACTTAGGAGCTGACTTGTTTTACCAAGCATGGAAAGATGCTGGGCTCACACTGACGCTACCCAAGGGCGCAGATGCCAACCTGGGTTTGGCGCTTGGCGCTGTGGGCACGCGCTTACAAGATCTTGTACAAGCCTATGGTGCCTTTGTGAACGAGGGAAGGGTGCAGCCACTAAGCTATGAGAAGACGGTGACGGCTCCCGTAGGTGTTCGCCACGCCGTTGGCGCGAGCTTGCTAACGGGCGGCAGTGCCACACAAATTACCCAGATATTGGGATCTGCCCAAGCCATTGATGGTCGGGTAACGCGCGCGCATACGGCGGGTGGACTGCAGGCCTCGTTCAAGACGGGCACCAGCTATGGCTACCGTGACTCATGGGCTGTAGGCGTTAAGGGGCAATACGTGATTGGCGTTTGGGTAGGTCGGCCTGACGGTACGCCAGTGGTCGGCCAAACGGGTCGCACGGTTGCGTTGCGTCTGGCAAACGATGTGGCGGATGCTTTACGCGTTGATGTTGCCCTGGCTGGTGCCCTCGCGCCCTGGACTCCAGACCCTATTTCAGACGTGGCTATCGAGCTAGAGCGTCCACCGGTGCGACTCATTTACCCCAGCAACGGCACCAGTGTGGTTGTAAGCGATAGGCCCAACCCAAGCCGTGAGCTAGAGGTTAAGTTGTCGGGCGCAGGCGATGGACTGCGGGTGTTCTTAAACGAGGTGGCAATCGATGCATCACAGCTACGCCGCGCCAGGTTGGCGATACCCGCTGATGGCACGTATGAGCTGAAGGTGCTTGACGGCGGCTTGTTGCAAGACATCGTGAGCTTTACGGTGATTAGCCGCTCACTGTGATGCTTGTTACACGCACCCAAACGCTGTTTGTTGATAGTTACCTCACCGATTTGTATCGATCTTTTTAACCCAATCAGAAAACCTCGTGCAAAAAGACAAATAACCAAGCATAGGTTGTGTGGCAAACTAAGATATGAAATACCATTCTAAAATTGCAATCATAAGAAGCTCTTTTTCAGAAGAAGTAAAGGCAAACTTCTTAAGCGCATTTCCAACTATCTCTAAATCACCATGGGGACAAATGCGCACGACAGCCAAAAGTTCATGGCGCGCGAGTATTAAGAGGCTAATGGTTGATAGATAGAATCGTAGAGTGCCTAAAGTGAGGTCTCTCTAAGAATCAAGTTTGAGTAGTAAAAATATAGGGGTGGAGGGTAACAAACTTTGCTTTAACACTTGCCCTAAGATTACGAAGTGAGCCTGTAGGTTGGGAACAAGGCTCATACAGCTTACTTTTTAAACATCGTCCTACCTGTAATCGATTGAGTAAACAAAATGAATGAACTTCTCAGTGCTTTGAAAGAGCTGACGGTATATGACCTAGAGCAATTAGCTGGGCAAACTATCGTTCGCGCAGTACAGGGGGCATACGAGACTAACCGTGAAAGAGCTCTGGCGCAATTAGTTATTGATAGATTTGGCGTTAATCTGCTTAAAAATAAAGAAATTAGATGTGCTTTAGTAGATGTATTAAATTTACAAAAAGCCGCTGACGTATGTCAAAAGCTAGGAATCAATGTAACGAATAAGTCGCCTCATAAGGCTTTAAATGACAGATACAGTGGACCCTTCGGACAGTCGCGGGCTGAGGAGTTTGTGACTGTATTTGGATTGTCTGAGGATTTAATTCCACCGCAAACAACTGATATGAGAGAATCAGTAGTTGATATTTGTAGCTCTTACAACCAAAAGCTGGTATCAAAAGGAGTGTTACATCCGTATCAAAGGAGGGTAAAAGATGCACTTAGAAATCATTTGGACTGGGGAAGAAGAAAAGTGATGGTGCAAATGCCAACTGGTGCGGGTAAAACAGTAACTGCGTTAGAAATACTAGTGGATTATTTGCGCAGTCCAGATTTCAATAATTTAATAGTTTGGATAGTTGATTCAAACGAATTGGCGGATCAGGCGCTTGAGTCCTTTAGCTCATTATGGACATTACGTGGCGATCGCCCAATTAAAGCATATCGATATTTTTATGAATTTTCATCTGACTATCAAACATGCCAGCCTGGAATAGTTTTTACTAGTTTCTCTAAAGCCTGGGCTGCGCTAGACGGAGCTGACAATGAGCGCAGAGAAAATTTCCTTAATTTATGCAAAAGAGCAAGTCTCGTTGTCGTTGATGAAGCGCATACATCGATGGCTCAGACGTATGAAGCTGTAATAACTAGGCTTACAAGCCACGAAGCTTTTCTGATTGGTCTGTCTGCTACACCTGGACGTAATGACCCGTATCAAACTATAGAATTAGCCAAAATGTATGGGCAGCAGTTGGTTTCTATTACAGACGATAAAAAAAATGAAATTTCAGATGCAGTTGAATACTTAAGAAAAGAAGGATATTTAGCAAGCGTAGTGTTCGAAGAGCTAGAGAGTGGAGCCTTAGTTACTGAAAGGGATGAAGGTCGAATTTGCTCTGAATTGGCAGAGAATCCAACGAGAAATGAGCAAATTATCAAGCAAATTGAAAGGGCTATTAATGAGGATCAATCAACTATCGTTTTTGCATGTACGAAAGATCATGTTCTAGCCCTCACTGCTTTATGCCGAACTCGAGGAATTAACTCAGGATTCATTATTGGAGAGGTGCCTCAATCGGAGCGAATTAATTTGCTCAATAAATTTCGTTCGGGAGAGCTAAGAGTACTAATAAATCATGAAATACTTTCAACAGGCGTTGATTTACCTAATGTTGATAAGTTGATAATCACTCGCCCAGTAGGCTCTCCAATACTTTATAGTCAAATATTAGGTAGGGCTTTGAGGGGCCCAAAAAACGGCGGAAATTACACAAATTATATTGTGAGCATTAGTGATAACTTACTCAATTTCCCAAGTGCTTCACATGTGTATAAGTCTTTTAAAAATAATTTTTCACTCTAAATAAGGTAAAGACATGGCAACATTTTTCTCGTATAACGCTCTTGTTAGTCAACGTGCTGCAGGATATAAAAATACCGCTTATGCTTTAGCTGAGCTAATAGATAATGCATTTGATGCAAACGCAAATAATGTTCAAATTATCTTGCTTGAAAAATATATATCAGGCCGAAGAAAGGTTGAGGAAATATTGATTCTAGATGATGGAGTTGGTATGAATTCTGATGTGTTGCAAGGCGCTTTACAGTTCGGAAATACAACTAATAGCAATATCGAAGAAGTTGTAAAAACAAAAAGAAAAGGGAAGTTCGGCTACGGACTACCTAACGCCTCTTTAAGTCAGTGTAAAGATATCGGAGTGTATTCTTGGAGGAAAAAAAATACACCTAACTTCGTATATTTAAACTTAGATGAACTGAAAAAAATAGAATCAATTGAAATCCCACCAGTAATTGCACAGGAACTTCCAAAGCATTATAAGGAGCTATTCGATGAATTCCCAGATACTGGTACTATTGTTTCATGGAAAAGCTGCGATCGGCTTTCTCATGTAAGAGGCGATTCGATAATTAAAAATAGCTCAGATATTCTTGGGCGAATTTATAGATATTTATTATCTTCTGAAAAAACAATAACTTTATCAGTATTCGAATATATATCAACAAAACGTGCATATATAAATCAAAGTAAAGTCAAATTACGAGCAAATGACCCTCTTTTTTTAATGGAGGATACAGTAATTTCATCTGTTCTTTGGAAAGAGTCCATACAAGGTGGTTCTAATGAAATTGAGGCTGAGTATTACTCAAAATTTGTTACCGCTATTGATAAATGCAAGCCTACAAGTGCGCCACTAAAGGATTATTGCAATTCGTTTACTTTCCGTTGGATGGGAAAAGCATACAACTTTGAAATTAAGACGTCTGTGGTTTTGCCTGACATCTTAAAACCAGGAGTTAGAAATGGTGGTGGAACAAATGTTGGTAAATTCTACGGAACAAAAGAAACGGTCGGAAATATTTCCTTTGTCCGAGCGGATCGAGAAATTGCTGCAGGTCATTTTGGCGGGTTTTATAATAGAACGGTGTTGCCGCAACGATTTTGGTCGTTGGAAATTAAATTTGATGCAGATGCTGATGATTTATTGGGTGTTCATAATAACAAACAAGGCATAGAATTTACAAGCATGAACAAAGATCTAGGTGAGGAGGAGTTCGATGAACATACTGCAGACCTATTACAGGCCAGAAATCAGTGCTGGATTATGTTGACCCAAAAAATTGCTTCCGCCGTAAAAGCTGCCTCTGCTTTAGTTAGAAAACAAGCTAATGATTGGGATTCCGTCCATATAGCTCCAGGAGGAAGTGTTACTAAAAAAGCAGGTATTCCAGTTTCAACTGACACTACGAGAAAAATTATAAATCTAGTCGAAGGTAGGAGAACAAATAAACTTCCTTCTAAGGAGCTTCTAGCTCTTGAAGAACGGTTAATTGAAAAGTATCCTGGTATCGCGGCTGATGATATTCGAGCTTCAATTGTAGATCTTGATCAATCTCTAACTAGAGCGTGTGTTCTATATGCACCCTCAGAGTCAAAACAGCTATGGTCATATACAAAGGTGTATGACTTCATAGTTGTTCTTGTAAATTCAAATCATGAATTCTATAGAAAAGTCTTGTTAGAGCTTAGAAATAGTGGGCAAGAAGGGGCTCTAACTGCTATGGAGTTGTTCTTGAGCAGTTTGGCAATCGAAGAAGAAGACTTTGTTGGTAATGACACATACAAAGAAATTATCGAAGTTTTTAGAGAGTCTGTAGGTTCAAAACTTCATCGCTATATGACTAACCTCCCAGTGGAAGTTACTATGGGTTATATCTCTCGTGTAAGAGATGAAGAAGATGAAGATGATGAAAATTGAAAATCAAGAAATAACTTCGGAGTGGTTATTCTTTAAATATAAGGGAGTGCCATCTCCTTGGGAATTAATTACTCAGTATAAAAGATTCGGTTTTAAATGTATAAAATACGCTAATTGGTCAGATGTTCATGTTTCAGAAAGTAGTCGTGACCTTTTGAAATTAGTAGGTAGTTCGCTAATTGATTCCAAAGATTTTGATATATCTCAATATGGCGAACTGTCACGAATTTGGGAGCGTGTTCAACGTTGGCCTAAAGATAAAGAGAATTTTTCAATAGAACCGGATATACTTCTCGAATACGAGAAAATTTCTAGGCTTATAGATGTTGGTTCGAAGAACCCAGATGTAATTGATCTTATAATTAACGAATTTGGGTTTGACTCAAATTCTTTAAGTATTGATGATCGTTGGTTAGTATTTTTGGCTATTTCTGTGCATAATTTTTTGCATGCAAGTAAGCGCTATCAATTAGTACTAGATGCAGAAGATGCAAGAGACAAATCTAAACTTTCAGTTTTAGAGTTTATTGATAATGTTACCTCAACTGTCGTTCGGCTGTATCTACATATTGGTTTTGAAATGTCGGCCAATGAAAATAAGGATGTTATTACCTTATTTGTCAAAGAACTTGGATTTATTGATGCCCCCACGGTGACAGTAAGAAATTCATCAGGAAAAATTAAAACCTTACCTAAGGTTTGGGTAGAAAAATATGAAGGCAGTCCTTCGGAGCTCGTTAAATTTAACTATGCCGACGGTAGCGTTATTGTTAAATTGAATAAGTCTAATAAAATTTTTAACTCTAAATCGCAATTAGGAAATTTGCTATTAGAAGAAAAATTTTGGAGTTTGATTGGTCATTCTTTGCACACGCATGTCAATCAAATTGATGATATCCAAGACTTTTTCGATACGTTTGCTAAGCATATTAGACTGAGTGTTTGATTATGTTACGCTTATCAGGTGAGTTGATAGATGGAAAATCTGCGTACTCGTGGTTAATTGATAATTCAAAAAATGTTTCTGATGAAATTTCAATTTGTAGTGCTTTTCTTCGTTCATCAGTAATCAAAGATTTATCAGCTAAATTCATTAATAAATCATCTGTTCGAGTTATCGCTAGATGGCAATTGGGTGATTTGTTAGCAGGTGCTTCTGATTTAGAATCTTATAAATTTTGCTCAGAGTTAGGTTGGAAATTTTATGTTTGCTTGAACTTTCATGGGAAGGTTTTTCATCTACCGGCACATGGTATTCTTGTTGGTAGTGCTAATGCAACAGAGTCTGGCTTTGGTTTGCTTTCTCATTCGAATTTAGAAGCGTGTACAATTATTTCTGAAAGTAATTCTAATATTGAATTCATCAATAATTTATTTGATAAGTCTATTGAAATGAATGATGAACTATTCACTAAAATTGAGAAAATATTTAATAATTCATCTGTTGACATGTCTCTGCACGAATGGCCTACTCAACTAATTAAAGAATTGACTGTTTCTAACATTTCAGAAAGAATTATATTTTTATCTGAATGTTTTAAATCTAACGGTGAGGAGTTACTTGCTTCTACTTTCTCTTCTACTTCTACTTCTGTACTGAGCGATGATGCTAGATTTGATTTAAGTTTGCTTGGACTTCAGGAGCATCAGTATAATGTTGATTCGATAGCTCGAGGGTTTAGAAAAACCAAAATATTTTTACTCTTGTATATGTTGCTCGAGGAGATAGGTGGTGAAATTTATTTTGGAACACTAACTGCAGCTCTTCATGATTGGCTAGTGGAAGATCCGGTTCTACATCGTCGAGATGTTAAAGTTCTAGTGAAGAATTTGTATAGTTGGATTGCACGTTTGGGTTCGAATAACATAGGCCTGATTGTTGATCGACCAAATCATTCGGAGAGAATACGTTTGGTTTAGCATATAAAAACTAGTGCGACATTTATTTAATTTTTTACCGTACATTTTAAAATTTAAATATTTTTTAAGGTGGTGTTCCTTATTTTCTAGATTTTCAGAGTTGCAGTCACTTAATGGGTTGGTTCGGCGATTGTCAGACTTTCTTTTTCTAGCGGCGAAGTTTCGCTTGATTTGTTCAATGCATTAGCATCATTCCTGCTCTGCCAAAGCTTTATTTGAGACCCAGTGTGTTGAATTACATTCCAACTTGACTCCGCAATCACTAGCTACAAATTAGTACTATTTGTGGCAGACTAGACAGGCCCCGCCGCCTTCTTCATCAAGGTATAGGTCATCGATATCAAGGTTTTCAGGGCTTTTCATCCTGAGTGGATTTAGCTTCCGGTTCGCAAGCTCGCGTTGGCGGCGTTTTTCAAAGTCTTCTTTTATCTGTGTCACCCTTTCTGGCTTCTCTAAGTCTGAAAGAGGCTCGTTTTGTGACCATGTAAAAGGTGTCCCGTTTTCAAGTGCCGTCTTCTCCATCTTTTTAGCATTATCAAAGGCTTCAGGGTGACGCTCTTTGAGGCCCACCCATTCTATTTTTTGTTGAAAAAAGCAAAAAGTACATCCGCTGCGTGAACGCCAGTCATAGTACTTTGGTAGCCCTATTCCTGAGGCCTCCAAGATGTCAAGAATGCCTTCCTTAATGATCCCATGGTCGCGAAAGGGTAGTTTGACGGTTAGATTCTTGTGATGCGATTGCATGCCTTCTCGGTGCTCCTCATCAGCGCGTATAGCAACATATGAGATTACTTGATCTCCAGCATCTAACCATGGGTTGACCCAAGTCTTGAACGGGGCCAGTTTTAATTTAATAGTGCACCAGCGTGTCTGAGGTGACGGTAAAAAATTACCGTTATGACGCAGCCAAAATTTAAAGTCTCGATCGGGATTTAGGTAGTTAATTTTTCGACCTAACAGGCCTTCGAGTTTTCCCAAAAACTCGTAGACTTCTGGCAGTTCCTCACCCGTGTCGGTAAAAAAGTACTGAATATCTAACTCCGGATGGTTTTCTCGCATGTAAATGGCAAGCGCGGCACTATCCTTGCCACCTGAAATTCCTAGTACGTGATGCGTATTAGTCATGTGAAGTCTCCTTCTTTTTGCATGGTTGCTCTGCCGATATTGGCTAAGGTAGCAAGTATTAAACGTGGTTCTATACCCTCAAAATTTGGTGATAGCTTAGCTACCAGAGCGTGAATTTTTTCCTCATCATTTATTGATATTTCAAATGTTTGCGATATGTCTGTCTCATCGCCGCTAGCCATGATGATGGACATGGTTTTTCTATTGGATTTCCGCCCTTGCAGGCTAACAACCGCCTCTGCTTTACGGAATTCTGTTGCGAGACTCCCAAGTTCTATAACGGCATGATCAAGGTCACGGTCGACCCAGGTGTGTGCCGGTTTACTAATGGCATTACTAATCAGAGATTCAACTGATGCTACCGATCCGTCAAACTCCTCAAGTCGTGTCGCAAACGACTCAATATTGAATTTACCCGCTACGCCTTTGACAGACCTTGCTCGAGTTACGAGATCCGCTAGGCTATCCGCTCTGTGCTGCAGCGAAGTAAGAATCATGTGTTTGATGCGCTCTATTTCTGCTGGGTAGGCACTACGCAGCTCACTGACTGCGCTAGCAAGCAACGTTGTAAGAGCTTCTTCTGAGTCAGTCTTTAGGATAGTCGGGAGATCCGTAAATAATACTTTGTGTGGATCGCTGGCCTTTAGTAACATGTTGCGCACTTGCTGCGCTGCTTCTGATACTGACGATGTGCGCTTGGTCCAGTTAGGAAGGGAAAATACCATGCTTACTAATCCCCTTGCGGTGTCCAGCGGGGTGTAAGTTGTAGATTGCGAGTTCTCTATGCTGCTCGAAAGAACCTCTTTGCCGATCCGTTCAGCTAAGTTGTTTTTATGCTTTGCAACATCCACGAATTTCAGTCTAATTAATTTAGGTGCGTTGAGAAGTTCATCTACGATTACCTCTGTTAGCTCAGGAGTAAATATCCCGTCCAAGTAGATCGCGAGGCGGGACTTGTTAGCCAAGATATACGCAAAGGCAATAATAGGCATTACCCCCTTTTTCATACCAATCGGTTTATCGGCCCACAGCCTGTAAACCTCATCCAGGCCAATATCGCTTCCCGCAAAATTCAAAAACTGCTCTGTTACTCTCCAAAGATTCAGGTAAGGGCCACTTGTATCCATCCCCTTAGCTGGTTTGCCAAAAGCCCAACCCAAAGGTCCTCTTCGCGTGTGTAGGCCGGACGATTTCAGTACTGTGTAATAAAGGCCTGCTTCTGCGGGATATCCCTCAAAGGAAAGGTCAGGGTGCCCTTCATGGCTCAGCATCTTATACATGAGTAACCGCCGCGCTTTCACCACATTCCTGGAAAGTTCGTCCCTGTTAATTAGCTCACTTTTAATGTGCAGGGCTTCGAAGAATATTGCCTCGGCAATGTCTGCTGCAATGGCTGGAAGTGATGTTCTTTCTGCTTTATCGATCGCTTCTCCGCCCATGAACCAGGTAGCGCCTTGAAAGGCAGCCGCAAGTTCTTCTTGTAGGTTCGCTTTTAAAGTGGTGAGGCGCGAGAGTAGCTCCTTACGAGCGACAGGATCGCCTTCGAGTTCTGCGCGCGTTGCCATTACATACTCCGCAGCGGATAAGTCTTGCGCCAGCTCTGTAATACGCCCAGCGTTTTTTGATAGGCCTAAAAGAAGAGGTGTTTCTGTCTGTGTGCCTGACGCACGCTGCAAAGCAGTACTCATATGCTTTTCATTCCGCGGGGTATCCGGCAAGCAAAGAATGAATGAGCCCACGCTACCTGACGAGGGTTCGTAAGTTTGTAAATAAGCCTCTAGTGAACTAAACGGCATCAGTCCTTTTTCAAACCAACGCATTGCTCCGCTTTTATAGTAGGCTCGTTTTGCGATTACCGGGTTGAGGTCACTAAGCTGCTCTAAACTTTTCGTGTTGATTGCAGCGGCTTCCCGGCGTACGTCCTGTATGGCTTGATCAATATCAAAGTCACTACCAGCAAAAATGCCGAATGCATCTAAGTGCTTGCGCTCAATGATGACTTTCCAGTCCTGAAGATCTGTCAGTGCTTGAGCCACCTCCTCGTTGGTAGCTGCAACGCAGCATGCAATAGTGGCGTGATCCGCTGCAAGAGATGAGCCCGCTCTAAACATCTCGATCAGTGCGATAGATTTGGTAATAACGATGTGAACTACGCTGCCTCGCGCCTCCGCTCGTTCTACTGCGTCGACGGCTATGGCCCAGCGATGCCCATCTGGTGAAGCAAGTATGGCTGGCTCAGCGTTAGTCCTCAGGTAGTCCCAGTAATGGGATGGGCCGTACATAGCATCCCAGCTGATTGGCGCCACCTGGAGGTGATCCGAAAAAGCCATGGGCTCTCTAGAAGCTAAGAAGCCAAATACACTTCGCTCATTTTGACCAAATTTCCGTCGAGATATGGGACCCAGCAGTGCGGCAATAGTGGGATGCAGAGGCCAACAGGCGAGTAAACTTTGAGCTAAATTTTTCGGGCTAGCGGGACGTCGTTTTTGAATGTTGCTTGCGACGATAGAACAGACTTTTTCAATAGCTTTCTTGTCGATGTTAGCGTTGACTTCGATTGACTTTCCAATCAATTCAATAACTTCATCTGTTGCCGTGTTGAGTGGAATGTCAATATAGCGGCCTTGTATTTTCGCCCAATCATCCTGCATTTGACGTCCGAGCGAGGTGGCATATGCTTCAAAAGGCTGGTGCAGAATACCGACGATGATGAGTTTCCCCCGCGCTCTGCTAGCGGCTTCGGCTAGTTGCTGGAAGAAGTAAATATCTTCGCCGCCCTCTAGCGCAGAGTGCTCCAAAAATTTACCTAGCTCATCGATAACGACAAGTACCCCTTGAGGGTTGTTGTCCGCGAGTGCAACAAGTTCTTGGATAACGTCTATCGAGCCCTTGTTCGGGTACAGGCGGCTAGTTTGTGCTTCCACTGCAGACAGCAGCTGGCCACGCACGTTCACGCGCCTGCCAACTAATGGCAGTACTGTCCAACCTTGAGCCCGTGCGTTAAACGCCTCGTAGACAGATGACTCGGCAGGTAGATTGAGAATTTCCTTAGCCTTAGATCGAAGTTTCTTGTTGGGGCCGACTAGCGAACAGAGCATTAGTGCTAGTGATGACTTTCCCCCGCCATAGGGCCCAGTCCAGGTAAATGCGCGCTGCGCTGTGCCGATAATTTGACCCGACATACTTTCCAAAAGAGCGCGGGCTGTGCCCTGGCAGACGTAGCCCGCTAATGCGTCCTCTCGGCCAAAGTCGTCTTCGATTTGAATCGATCGCAAAAATTTGCGTGATATTGAAACGGCCAAACTGAGAGAGTCAAACGAGGTCTGAGAGTGGTTCGGTTGTACTTTAGTCATTTTGATAGGCGGCCCGTAATAACTGCTTTTTCAGGGACTGTTTCGAGTCTCCATCATTGTTCTTTAAGGTTACTTGCCGCAGGCCTGCTTGCTCAGTCCACTGTATTGCGCCGTTCGTTATTTGCTCTAAAGCAATAAGCCTATCCGCGATACTGCTTTCCTCAAGTTTGAATACGCGACCAAGCGAACCAAACCCGTGTGCAATTCTGTCAAAAGCCATTACTGAGCCAGATGACTCTAACCGTTCCCAATAGTCGATAAGGGCATAGCCAAAGATACCGTTGTGCAACGAGCGTTTCTTTCCTCGACGAAATTCGAACGAATCTTTGGAGGTGTGAACGATGAGACCAAGCTCCCCTAGCAGGGGCTCACTGAGCTCTTCCGGTGAGTCACTGCTTGTACGCGGCGCATAGCCTCTGATACAGCATTCAACGTCTCGTTTTAGCGTTGCTTGTGCGAGCTTTATGTTGAGGTCTGCTACCGCACTTGATATCGCGGAAGCTATTGCCTCTCTATTAAATACGGGCAGTGTGATGTGATTGAAGAGGTAGTACCAAGTAGTCGTTTTGTCGGGCGTACTCGCTAAAAACCAGTGCATCAGCCAGGCAGTCGCAATGTTTTCACAGTACGGATCTAGCCCAATGTTGTCATTGAATAGTAGGTTTGCCGTGTCGGTGACCTTGTATTCGTCGCCATTTTCTTCTAAGACGCCGCAAGCTACGGCCCAAAATCTAATTGAGGCAACCATATTTTTGCCCACACCGAAATCTACTATGGCTTCGTCCTTTAAGAAAATATCCTTAGGAGCATTGCCGTGATGAGGGTGTGCTAACACGGCATCGAAAGCTTTTTTTAGCCATAACTGCCTGAGCGGAAAGGTCTCATGTCCAGAAAACTGAGGCTTTGCCCCCATCAAAATTTCATTCATCTGTAGATCATAACCTCCGAACTGGAGCATGTAACCAGTTTGAAGATAAGCATACGATACTAACGTTTCACACAGTGTTTTTTATTAGATCTAGCCTCATGAATACCGCACATAATCCGATAAAAAAGAATACTTTAATATTATTATGGTGCTAATTTTCACCCCGCAATGTCACCATACCTAAAAAATTATCGACAGTTAATGTCTTGGGTGTGCGTCTGCCGGAGCGCGGACTTTCAAGCATTAACGTGATCTGATGGACGGGGCTTGTTGAGGCACTGACATGAATTGGCTTGTCTCGACCATAAAAATAAAGGCGATCAAAGCTAGTATTTTTTGCGATCCATTGGGCGACTTCGAGCATGTCTTCGTTCTCTACGATAAAGTCGGCGGCGATGCCCCCTCGGCTGCAAATTGGGTTACCCTTTTTATCGCACTCATGCCCAGCGTGCTGGTCTAGCTTTGGGGCGATACGGTTAGGTATCTTCACTGCTAACGCGGCGGAGCAAAAGCCATATGTTAGTTGTACAGACCCAAAATAGTCGATCACGGGATCTAAGACTTCAACGGCTAGTTGGTACATCGCGTTAAACGTAGCTGGATTTTTAGGTGCGTTTGCGGGGAGCAGTTTTTCGAAAGTTTCACCGCACTCTATAAAGTCGCGATAGCGAAGGGTTGCGCCGCAGCTTTCATCGATCGCCGGAACTATCGTGGAGGGGATTATGGAAAAGCCTTTAACTTCCAGACGCTTCGCGTTGATCACGGACATCAAGTTGTTTTCAGCCTTTGTGCTGAAGTCGCTGTGAAGTATGCCTGCTTGTGTCAGCGATTCATCAAATGCATATTGCTCGGCATAACCTCCGAGGTCCTCATGCATGAAACGGCTTTTTTCTATCAGCACTGTTGCGGGATATTCTTCAGACCCGTATTCAAACACATCAATATCTTGGGTCCTGAGGTTTATTTTTATTCGCTTGATTAGTTGAGGCAAGGGGCTTTCATAAAACTCTTGGTACTCTAGAAGAGTTAGCTTCCCTGAGCCGATGTGTAGTTTGATGACATGAACAGGACTAGATGACTCCCAAAGCAAGAGCCCGCAATTTACGAAAGCCCGAAGTAGGACTGATAGTCGTTCGAGGAGCTCGTGTTGAAAATGTAGTGAGTGGCCTCCGTCTAGCCAACCCAAGCCATTATCGGCCGCCACCTTACACGCATCAAAAATTTCAGTTGTGTTACCGACCTTTAGTAGCAAGCGTACTGCTTCCTGTTGCGCCGTTTTGTAGTCGCCAAAAAAGTACTTGATATCTCCCTGGATACGAGCCTCGAGGTCTTTGTAGGGGGGGCGCTTTTCAAATTGGAGTGAAATAAGATAAAGCAGCAACTCATCTGCCCGTGCTGAAGATGCTATCGCTAAGACACTTAGGTCATAGTGGCTCTTCAGGAGTCGGGTCGCACGCGAGTATGTACCAACTGTGGGCAATAAGTCATTTAAGAATAGGACCTCAATAGGACTTGGAATGCGGCCCAGATCTAGTGCTAAAGACCAGAGTTTGTCGAGAGCGGGTTTCGCGTCTAAGAATTGCTTTTCTTTACGAGAAAAGGATGGCCGCGTTAGCCTTTCTGCCTTTATTCGCTTAGGTGGCACCAAGCGGACTTGCATCAGGCGTGTTGTTAGTTCATTGCTTCTAAATCTTCGCGAGTTGAATCTTTGCTCAAGCGATTTATCTGAAAAAATGAGTGCAACTCCCGGGCCGACCATGTAGACCTGTTGATGCAGAACGTGCTCAAGAAAGTCTTTTAGTTCGCCTTGTGTGAAGTACTTTTGAAAAGTGTTTCGAGCAGTCAGAAAACCATCTCCAAATGGTTTCCCTGCCCTATCTGGACCGTACAGCATCACCGCAACGGATAACACTTGCCTTGTTATTTCAAATGCTTTTGTAATAGCTTCAACACGTTCTGCTGGATCCTCAATCACGTTGACAACAAAACCGAGATTCACAACATCAGCTGAAAAAATTGGATTTTTTTCTGCGAAATGTGGGTCCCAGCCAGATGCTTTCAATCCGACTTCTGAAAGCGCTGTGATGTCTGTTCCACGACCACACCCATAGTCAAAAAATGTTGTATCAGAGGATAGGAGCCCATTCTTTAATAGCAGTTGGACAGGGGCTGATATTGCAGTTCTATTAAGCGCCGTCAAGTGGCGCTGAATTTTTTTTGAGGCCGTTTCTCCTTCACCTGCTACCTCTGATTGGTCGTTTCCTATTGGAAAAAACTTATCACCGATCAGTTCAAACCCACTTGAAAATATCCTGTCTTCCCAATTTTTTTTGAACCCAATGGTCCGCACATCCTGAAATAACCCAATTTCCTCAGCAGTTTTTGTGATGACAGACCAGTCGTTGTAGCTAGGGTGCGCAGGTGCAACTAGCAGCTCCTTTCGGTGGAGGATTGGTGGGTTCAATGACTCTCGGTATGAACGAAATGTCACCTTCCTTGACGGATCGACGGTCCAGCTGCTTTGCAGGACCGGGAAAGCTGAGGATTCGAAATCTTCGTAATGGAGCAACGAAATACTACGCTTGTCAGTTGATGTCTTTATTACGTTGACCAGCGGCCGTGATTCTTCTGGAAGCTGTTCTAGCGCCTCCGCTATAGATTGCCTTTGCGGAAGATCATTAAGGTCACTCAGAATTGATATGTGGAAATAACGGTCTTTAAAGACTTTTTTACCGGGACTTTGCATAGTTAGTGGCTTTTAAGGTTGCAGCTTTGGTCCCAGGTCACGTGTAAAGACTATGAGCTTGTAGTTGTGAGCACTGTCGATGTTAAAACACTTTCTGGCTTCTCATTACTAATCACAGCTGTTACCCCGTGCAACTTCGCCGCCTCCCAGACTAAACTCAATTCAATCCCACTCCCTTTTTGTCACAGATCTGGTCTGGCGGCACCTACAAGGCGTGACGGCGCCGAGGCTACATTGCGTATGTGACGTTTAAGGATCCTGCCAGTGAGAAGAGGCAAATACTGGGTAAGCAACCGCGCAGGGGCCAAACGTATGAGGTGTTGATTGCAAACATTCGACAGCTGCATTCAAACGACACTATCACGCCGTTTTATTAACGGTAATGGCCAGAGTGCGAGCCGCTGGTAAGCTATCAAAAAGATATGTATAACAACGTGGGTCGCAAGCTCATATGGTGAGCCTGTGCATCCATAGAGTTGAGCTCGTCAACCTAACAAGGAAAGCCGTAGCGGCTGGCCTGGAGAAAAAACTGCATGAGTGAAACTGTTCGCCTTTACAAATACCGGACCCTTCTATCGGGCAATCGCTGCGTAACCAAAGAGCGTCTGATTAGCGAGGTGGAGGTGTCTGAGGCGACTTTTAAACGCGATATTGCCAAGCTGCGAGACCAGTTTGGCGTACCCATTGTGTTTGACCGTGACCGCAAGGGCTACGTGATTGTGGAGTCAGGCGAGGTGCGTGAGTTACCAGGCGTTTGGTTTAGCCAGCAAGAGCTCTTGGCACTGGCCACCATCCAAGAAATGATTGAACAGCTGGAGCCAACAATGCTGGGGCCACAGTTGGAGCCGTTGGGCGTGAAGCTGAACCAGGTGATGAAAAAACAAGGCATTGGGGCGGCAGAGATGAGTCGGCGCATCAAGTTGCTGTACGTTGGCAAGCGGCCCATTGACACCAAAATATTTGAAGTGGTTTCAAGGGCAACATTCGAGCGTTGCCAGATAGAGTTTGATCACTTCAATCGCAACACGTCCGATACGATTCGCCGGGCGGTGTCCCCCATTGAGATCGTTCTGTACCGGGGTAACTGGTATCTGAACGCATGGTGCCATTTGCGCAATGGCCTGCGTCGGTTCTCTATTGATGCCATAGAAGACGTCACTCGCTTGACCGCCCCAGCGATGGATGTTTCAGAAGAGGAGGTCGCTGCCGTTCTTGGCTTGGGCTACGGAATTTTCTCGGGTAACACGGTTAAGACGGCTGTGTTGCAGTTCTCAAGAGACAGGGCACGGTGGGTACAAAACGAGGTCTGGCATCCAGATCAGGTGGGCGCACTGAAGCGCGATGGGTCTTACCGGCTAGAGCTGCCTTACTCAGATGAGCGTGAGCTACTGGCGGATCTGATGAAATACGGGCATACCGTTGAGGTAATTGGCCCAGCAAGTTTGCGTGCGTCCATCAAGCGGGCATTTCAAGGCGCTTTGGGACTGTACAACTAGGATACCGTGATGACGCAAACAATCTATTACCTCCCAGGACACGGTGGCCGTCTGGATAGGGGACTTGGCCCCGTAATCAGTGCGCGAGGGTTCGACCTGACTGGGCGAGAGACGCGCGGTGAGTTCAATGACCTCAGCTTTTCGGACCAGGTGAGTACGGTCATGGACGACTTGCAGGGGCACTTTTGGCATGCAGATGCGGCGGTGATTGGCAATTCATTTGGTGCCTACCTCTTCTTGCATGCGCAGTCGCACTTGCCGTCGTTTCCAGGACGCGTGTTGCTGCTGTCTCCAATCGTTGGCGGCTTCGCAGATGAGGCAACAGGCCGTCATTTTTCGCCTCCTCAACCTGAGCGCTTGAAAAAGGCCTCGACGGAAGGGCGGTTTAATGCGCCAAGGCTATGCGCGATGCACGTTGGGGAGCAAGATTGGCAAAGCCACCCACCCAGTGTGTTGGCTTTTGCTGAACCGCTTGATGTGCCCGTAACCGTGTGGGCCGGTCAAGGCCATAATCTCGAGCATGTGACAGTTGCAGGAATTTTGGATGAGTGGCTACCAGCGGTGTAATGTGACGTTGGGGAAAGCTGCTTTCAGCGCTTCGTAGCTTGCAATCACCGCACCTTGGTCTTTCACGTCGCCATATTTCCGAACTTTGTTCAGCTGACTCACAGGGATGCTTTTGCCGTTGGTCGCTGCCAGGTTGGGATGCAGCAGCATTTCAAGCGCTAATATAAAAATAGCGAAGGCTTGATCCGGCGTCTCGGCATCTTCATGGCAGGCGAGCCATATCCGCATTAACGCGCGATTGCGCCCAATGAGGTTGGGTTCAAAAGGCAGCCCGCTTACGAGGCTGCTGAGAAGCGTGGTTAAAAGCTTGTAGGGCTTTTCTGCATCCGTTTCCCCTATCTCCTTTAGTAGCGGGTCCATGTCGTGAGCCACAACACCTTGATCAATTGACTTTCTTAAAAACGAAGGCACTTCAAAATCCTCCATGCCCCCAGAGGACAGCGCGTCAATCCGAGCCGTGGCGTGAGTGCGGTTGGAGTGCCAGATACGTGGGGCCAAATCGTAGCTTGCCCTGTGCATAGACGCGTCAACAACAAGGGAGGCAGAGACGGACTCATCGTCGTAACTCGTCGCCCCCCAGCCCTTGGGTAGCATCTGCATAATTTGCTTCAGGACGGGTTGGCCCTTTGCCTTTTTTTCTTCCTCACGCTCATATATCAACAGCAGGTTGGTGGTGTCGCTCACCAATTGGTAGTGAACGGCTAATTTCTCCCGCGCTTTTGAGTTGGTTGACTCCCGTAGTTTGCGGGCGGCGGTGAGGGGGGTGACTGTGTCGCATGCTTCATAGGCGGACAAGCTGGCGTTGCCTGAGGCGTTGCCTGCCTTCCAATGCAGGCTGGGCGTCTTGGTGGGCGCTGTTTTTAGTTGGGCATATAGGTGTACGGTTTCGCCAGGTACAGCCAGCTTTGGTGGCTTGCTCGCCCAAGTAGTTTTGCCTCCCCAGTCCACATCGAGCGCGAGGTTTTGTCCAAGGCGCAGGCGTTTGAGTAGGCGCAGTGTGGCCTGAGTCATGTCTTCTTTTGCACTGAGCAGGTCACAAGCGCCGCCTGTGTAAGTGGCGAGGTCGGTTAGCAAGCTTTCGCCGGGTGCGCTTCCCACACCCAATGCAAAAACACGGTGACCGCTGGCGACGGCACTAGCGGTGATGGCATCGATTGCCCAGACGTCACCGTCGGTAATCAGGAGGACATCGCAGGCCCCGTTACCCGCACCGGTCGCGGGGATGGCGTATGTGAGTTCTAGGGCTTCATGCATCTCCGTACCACCCAGGTCCGCATCAATTTGGTTGATGAGGGGGCATAGTGTTTTACGCATCATGGTTGGCGTACAGGCGGTGAGGGTGGCGATCTGGTGGTGAGCTGTTGAGCCAAATACCGTGAGCGATATGTTGTCGGCTTCGCTTAAGTTTTCGCTCAAAGACTTCAGTGCACGACGCGCTTGAGCGATGCGTTCGCCGCCCATGGATCCAGAACAATCGACCAAGATTTTTAGGTTGAGTCCTCTGGGGTGCGCATCGACAAAGGCTGGCGTAAAAGAGAGCATGCCCATGAACCCTTTTCCGTCAGGGGCGAGGAGGCTGTGTCCCATGTCAGGGGCGAGGTCATCGATAACCAACACAAAGTCTCTATCAAGAACGGCTTGCTTTGTGAGGTTTATGCGTAAGTCGCCCGCTTGTTGTTGCGACTTGATACGGTGGGTTGGGCTGCTGATTGACGCGCTGGCTAAGCACCCCTTTAGCGTCATAGTTAAATCAAAACCATGCTCTGCCGTGATGCTGGTGCGCGGCACTTGGTGTGGTGACAGCCCGCCGTCTAGACCCGCATCGCCATAGTTAGGCGCTATAACGGTTGGTATACGAACACGCACCTGCGTGCCCGTTTGTTGGAGGGTCTGTGCGACGCTCAGCTCAATGGCGATACGCTCGCCAGGCAACAAGTTGCCAATGTTTGCGGTGTACAAGCCCCGTTTGGCAGTCTCAACCATAACGGGTGTGTCACCCGACTCGATGGCCCGCTCGTAGTCTGATGACGCTTTTGCCTTGGGTAAGACGTGTGCGGTGAGCGACTTGCCGTTGATGCTGACACCCAAGTGGGTCAGCACGGCGTCTGAGCCCAGTGGAAAGGTGTAAGTGATTTCTATTTCGTCTTCACTGTCATTGATGTAGCTCTGGCGCAGGATGCTCTGCATGACCAGGCCACTGATGGTGGCATCAACGCTGACGGACTCGAGCAAAGGTCGTTGCTCGCTATCAGTCGAAATGTAAGGGGCAGCAATGGTGGGTGCGATTGCTTCAGTCATTGTTGATCTCCTGGTTTGCGATTTGTTGTTGTTGATGGGTTTGCATGAAGGCGCGGATGAGGGCGCGCAGCGCCTCTGGCGTTAACTGTGCTTCTTGGGGATCAATGACCACGCTGATGCCTGGTGCAACGAGCACATGGCTTCTTACCGAGACTGAGCCCACAGCGGGCGGGGCGGCTGGGACAGGTGCAGCATCTCCAGCCAAAACCATGCGGATACGGTCTAGAGACACGCCGGCGTCGCTCAACTCGCGAATGCGCAGCAACTGGCTTACATGACGCTGTTCGTAGTAGGAGCCTCGTTTCTCTCCCATGGGCTTGTCTATGAGGCCCATTTGGAGGTAGTAGCGCACAGTCCTCTTGGGCAATGCTGCTAGGTTGCAGAGGTCATCAATTGACCAGCGGGTTGGTTCTGGGTTGTGGTTGCTCATTATTGATACAGTGTTAGTGTTTTAAATTACTGTATCATAAAATGTATAAACATAAAAGAAAAATTTACGTCTTAAGATGTTTCTTAGTACACACACAAAGGGGTAACCAGTGGCGAGACTCCATCCAAACCTGCATCGGCAGGCCTACGACACACTCGGCGCCAAGGCGGAGTTGCGGGTCTTGGACATCCTTGAGCAGGGCTTAGACGGCAGCTACGACATTTTTCATGGCGTGGATTGGTCGACGATCTACAGGGGAGACCAGCGTTTCGGTGAAATCGACGTGGTGATCGTGTCGCCAAGCGGGCACGTGTTGCTGATGGAGGTGAAGTCGGGGGACCTAGAGCTCACTGACGGCAAGCTCTACAAGGTGTACGAAAACGGCCGTCGCACCAAGGACGTCGCCGCGCAAACGGGTGGGCAGCACTCGGCTATGTTGAGCCGTCTACCCAAAGCGGGTTTTCCAAATGTGCATGTTGGTCATTTGCTGGTGATGCCTGACTACACGGTGCGCAGTGAGGTGCTGGCGTTTCCCCCGGAGCGCGTGGTAGATGCGACTGAAATGGACGTGCTCTGTACGCGGGTCATCGCTTCATTTACCAAGTCGCCAATCGATACAGAGGAGCATTCAAGGCTCATTGATTTTTTCAAGAACGAGATGAATGTCGAGCCCGATGTATCTGCAAGGGTAGGGCTGTTGGAGAAGACCTCACGCATTCTGGCCTCTGGCCTAGCCACTTGGGTACCACGGATATCGCATGCGGGAGAAACTTATATCGTTAACGCTACCGCAGGGTCCGGCAAGACACAACTCGCTCTTAAGCTGTTGAGAGATGCTGTAGCCGGCAACCAGCGTGCGTGTTACGTTTGTTTCAATCGTCCATTAGCTGACCACATGATTAGCGTGTCTCCGTCAGCTGCACAGGTGAGCACGTTTCACGAACTTGCCAGAGAACTTTACGGGCGTCAGGTGGGCACGCCAGACTTCACGTCGAATACTATTTTTCAAGACATGCTTGGCCACTTTATCGCGCACTCTGCGCAGAGGAAGCCTTGGTTGGACCTGTTGGTGATAGATGAATCACAAGACTTCGATGCGGAATGGGTTTTGGCACTCGTAGAACAAGTAAAAGACAGTGGCCGCATCTACGTTCTCGGTGATCAAAGCCAACAGATTTACAAGCGGGAGGCGTTCGACATACCTGAGGCCGTAAAAATTGATTGCAACGATAACTTTAGAAGCCCAGTAGAGTTGGTGGCTGACATCAACCGCTTCAGGCTGACGCGAGAGCCGGTCGTTGCGCGCTCAGGCTGGCAAGGCGTTGCGCCCTTTTATCACACCCATCCGCCAAACGACCGGGCGTCAATCAAGCAGATTGAAGTTTGCGTAAAAGCACTGTTAAGTGAAGGCTACAAGCCCGATCAAATCGCGCTGGTGTCATTCTCCGGTGTAAAAAATTCAAGATTACTAGCCCAAGACCGTGTGGCTGGACTCGCGCTTAAGAAACCTACAGGTGCCTACGACGCGGCGGGTAACGCACTCTGGACTGAGGGCAGTTTATTAGCGGATAGCGTCTACCGATTTAAAGGTCAAAGCGCACCAGTCGTGGTTTTCTGTGAAATTGATTTTGAAGAGTTAGACGACCGCACGAAAGCAAAGTTGTTTGTCGGTATGACAAGAGCGCAGGTGAGGCTTGAGGTGGTGGCCACCGAGGCGGCTGGCAATTGCTTAATTGGGGCGCTTTAAAAGTTAACTAACTAGCGCAAGCGGTGATCCGCCGATATCAGCTAGTTCAAGCACGTTGAGGTCAACCTTACCGTCTTGTTTACTGATTCTCATAGCTTGCCTCTCAACGCATTGTTCAAAATACTTACGCACGTCTCGTCCGTTGGCAAAGCGGTGCCCCTTAGTTGCTCTCATCTCGGCGCAGGTCTGTCTTACGACCTCTTCAGCCGCAGGTGCTAATTTCAACTTGTAGCTTTTGCACATACCTTGAAAAATTTCCACGAGGTCGGCAACTGAGTAGTTGTCAAACGTGATGGTCTTTTTAAAACGAGACTCAAGGCCGGGATTGCTGCGGATGAACTCCTTCATCAGATCTGGATAGCCAGCGGCGATCACAACAAAGCGATTTCGGTGATCCTCCATCAGCTTTAAAAGCGTATCAACTGCCTCATTGCCAAAGTCTGAGAACCCGCTATTGCCGTGATAAGCGGTTAGCGTGTAGGCCTCGTCTATGAAGAGCACGCCACCAAGCGCACGCTTCACCGCTGCTGTCGTTTTAGGTGCTGTATGACCAATATATTCCCCGACTAAGTCAGCTCTGCTAACTTCCACAACATGTCCTGAAGACAGCAGCCCTAAGGATTTGTAGATTTTGCCGAGTATGCGAGCAACACTCGTCTTGGCCGTGCCGGGGTTACCTGTAAAAACAAGGTGAAAGGCTGGGCTTGATACAGGCAACTTCAGTTTACGCCGCATGTCTCTAACCTGAGTTAGAGCGATCAATGACTCTATCTCGGCCTTAACCCCATTAAGACCAATGAGCTTGTCTAAGGGGGCTTTAGCACGATGCAGCGCCTTGTTTTCTGATGGAAGAGGTATCGGTGGCAAGTTGGGCAATTCGCTGCCAGTGCTCGCTCCACGGGCTAAGCGCTTTCGTTTTCCCTCTGCTGACTCCTTAGCCTCCTCCAATTGCTTTTCAAGGCTGTCAACCCTTAAGTACGGGTATTCATCCCAAACCTTGGCACTAATCATCTTGGCTCTGACTGAGTCCTCCGACACTTCAAACTCCATGGCCATCTCATCAATTGAGCGTCCATGAGTCACCATGTTGAGAAGACGATCGGTTCGCTTCTTGTTCCAGCCGCCTTTGTCTACTTTCGCAGGCTCAGTTAACTTGTCTATCAACCCATCCGCACCACGAGCGGTAGCTGTTAGCAACAGGCAAAGCAGAAATAGCGAAGAGTCGTCCAAGTTAACCAGCTTTATATCAGTGATGACAAAGCGGTCAAGCACGATCACAACCGCCCAGAGCAAGCCTGCTTTGATGGTTGTCCAACAGATTAAAAAGAATAAGGTGAAACGGTTGCCGTCTATGTCGCTGCTGTTCATTGGTGTTCTTGCTATCTTGTTATCTGCTTAGTTTGTATATTTCTAGCGCTCGATAAGCCTAAAAACTCTGGCGTGGAAGCCAAGGTCATTTAGTAAAGACAGCTCAATTTTTTGCTCCGCTCTAACAGGTTCGCCAGGCTTTTTTACCTCAACAAATCTCGCTATTGAAGTTCTGCCGGTTGCAGTGTGCACAGCGTAGAGGAATAGGTCAGGAACACCCGATTTCCCTTGGTGCGATTCAGCGTTGTGCCTTTCTAATAACGCCATGACTCGGTTCTTTCCGCAGTGCTCAGCTAAAGCTAAAACCGCACCTGCCTCTGGTAGTTTGAGGTGTCGCGTGTCCCGCTCATCTTTTGTATTCGCAATTTTTTCTTTTATCAGGTTTTCACTGAGCTTCGCGACATCGGTCTTACCAAAAACGACGAACCACGCACGCCACAACGTTGAGCTAAGTTTTGCGCCCTTGAACACATAGCCGTCAAACGTTCGTTGGCGCCAACGTTTTAGGACTAGTTTTTCAGGAATTTTGAATTCATCCCCTTGTCCTTTTGGATCAACCAAATATTTAACCTTATTGCCCACGCTTTGCCTGCCATGAGCGATGTGGCTTATGCGTAGAGAGGGTTTCTTTTCATTCACAAGAGGCATATCGAATCCTTTGATTATTCAAATGCATTTTATTGGTATGGCTGACGTCGTTGAGTGGGTGACTCTGATATATGTTTTGCGAGTGTTTCTATGTCAGACCTCACGTCGATTGAGCTGTACTTAAGTGGGCGATGTTGCCCCTGTGCGTTATCGCAATTTACGACACGCCTGACCATCTTCTCAGGCAAGAAGCCGTATCCAAGACTGGCACCTACAAGACCACCCACTATGCAGGCGTTGGTGTCTGTATCACCGCCCAAGCACAGGGTGCTCGCAAGCGCTTGTTCGAAGCTGGTGCCTTGGCAAAGGTGGTAGAAGGCATGGGTGAATGCGATGCGTACAAAGCCTATGAGCGGCTCTGCGGCGGGTAAACGGCCAGCCTCGGCATCGTCTAACCAGCCCGATACTTCCGCGTTATCTTGTGCTAGGTATGCGCTTACAGAATCGATTGCGCCTCCTGAGTCGCCCGGGTGGAGAATCAAGTGCCGAATGCCGAGCGCATAGGCGGCAGTTGCTGCTAAGCAGGCTTTATTGGGGTGGGTGAGGGAGGCGTCTAAGTGGGCTGTTTGTATGGTTTTCTCTGGGCTCAGGCTTGCACCCAATAGGCCTATTGGTGTTGCCCGCATGAGGCAGCCATTGGCTTTTGAGTCGCTGTTTACTGCTGCGGCCTGCGCCTGTATTGACTGGCAACTCACTTGGTGGCCGTAGGGCGTGCGCAGCGCTTGTTTGGTGGCGTTACCAATGTCGAACGGGCTGGAATTTGCCCAGTCGCAATAGGCGGCGGCGACAAGGTCGGGTTCGTAAGCGCCGCCGCTGGCATTGAGTGTTCTTAAAAGCGTAACGGTCATTTCACCGTCATCGGTGAATTGCCCGGGAGCAAGCTGAAAGACGCCCCCGCCGGTTAACCGCATGGCGTTGGCCACCTCCGCGTCGCTGGGTTTGTGGCCCAAAAACTCGAGTGTGCCACCTGCTGCATCACCTATTAGGGCGCCCAATACAGCGCCCAAGGAGGCGCTGGTTTGTAGATTGATGGGTTTTTTTTTCATGGCTGGTCAGTGCCCCATTGGTCGAGTACTTGTTGCAGTTTTTGTTTGTACCTCAACGCCTTTTTACTGGGCTGATGGCACGCCCACCCGCCGCTTTTTTGCATCGATTTGTGTAGGCCCATGTACTGCGTAATCAGCTCAAGGCAACTCGCGGCTAAGCGCTCCCCTAAAATGTCACGGGCTTTTTCAGTTTGTGCGCCAATGAATAGGTGGTTTAGTTCTTCACGGGTGACGTGCTCAAAGACACTTTTGGCTTGGGCTGTGGCCTCTGCTTCTATGGAGAGCGTGCATAGATCAGTGGGGGCAAGCTCAAGAGAGGCGTAACGTTTAAAGCGACTTGCGGGGATCTCGACTACGCAGCCCTGTGACAGCCACCCCCAGCTAGGCCCTGTGAGAACTTGTAGCTGGACGGACTTGCTCACAGGATCTACCCGCTGACAGTAGCCACGCATGTAGCCTCGCCACCAAAAGTCCCGTAAGGCGAACTGCACAATATGGTTTTCAGTTGCCCAGAGTGGCCCTGCGCCCCCTCCGTAATTGGCCTCTAGTTCAATGCACATGCTTTTTTGACCATCGCGTAGGCATGTTTCCCCGACCATTGGTAGAGTGGAATCGTCGTAGGTAATGTGATTGCGTATTGACATGTTGTGTCCTTTCCTTTTTTTAGATTGAAGGATTTCTTAGCACGCTGTCAAGCCCAAATTGAGTGCGCTTTTCCCCCTACCTACGGTAGAGAAAAAATTAATTATTTTTTAATGTCCTATATTTCATCCCAATCCCCCAGCGGTGACATTTCGATTTTGTCCTTTGGGCAGAGGGGTGGCCCGTATGATAAAAACTTTCGAAACATCGGCACCTCGTAGCCGCACTTTTTGCACCGAGCGCGTGGCCTTGGCTTGTGCACGACTTTCTTATGACTCACGAGCAGCTTGCCGTGCGGGTAGGAACCTAGCCGAGTTGCCAGCTCCGTCAGGACGACCTTCAGCTCAGGCCCAGCGCCTGCGCTACGCATAGGGCCAACCATGCCCAGACTGAGGGCAATTTTCTTAAACTCCTTGCCGTGCTTGTGCGCACAGTCATCTACGGCGTGAACCAGCTCATGGACCAGCGTATCTAAGACGTCGAATGGCTCTACCAGAGTAGGGGATATGAATATTTGGTTTGTACCGTTTCCGCTGCTCTTGGTTGACCAACACTGGCCGATGTGGTGGCTGCGTGTCCCAGTGCTGGCGAAGCCACAAGACACCATGCAGGTCTGTGGGATGTGGTGTCCCTTTGTCGAAAATATTGGACGCAGGCGCTCGATGGCCCTAAGTAGCCAAGCTTCTCTGGTGTCTTCTTGTTTCATCCTGGGTACCCTTTCGCAGTGGTGGGGCGCCTATATTGCTGGCTCACAGGCTCATGGTGTGAGCCTTTGAATGTTGATAATGGTCTCGTGGATAGTCTGCTTAGAGATGGCACTAACCCATTAGATTTTTGATATAAAGATTACAAACGCTTTGAAAACACACGTTCAAGTTTCATTACATGCAGGTCAGTTGTTACGCGGTGCTGGTTATACAGTGGCGTTTCTGTTTTTGTTGCAAGCGTCACTCGTAGGTGCCAAAACAGCAGCCGATACGTTTAAGGGAGCGAGTGAGTCTGTTTTTACCGTTGAGATACAAACAGCCTCAGACCGGTTGCGCAACTCACAGGGGTCGGCATTTGTAGCGCTCAGGCCTAACCTCTTAATTACCAATTACCACGTGGTGTCTGATTACCTGCATGAGCCGGCTGGATACGTGGTTGTCGTGAAAGACGGATCGGGGCAGATGCGCCGTGCGCAGGTAAGGGCCGTTGATGTTGTGTCTGATCTGGCGCTTCTGAGCACGCAAGAGCCCATTGGTAAGCCCTTGCGTATCCGCCAATCGATGCCTACTAAGGGCGTTAAGGGCTTTGCTCTGGGTAACCCAGGAGGTATTGGGCTCATGGTCGTGGAGGGTAACTTCAACGGGCTATCGGAGAGCGCCTTTGTGCCTGAAATTCACTTTAGTGGCGCCATTAACTCAGGCATGAGCGGCGGGCCTGCGGTAGATGAGGCGGGTGAGGTCGTGGGTGTAAATACGGCCAGCCGCCGTAAAGACCAACTGATTGGCCTGCTCTCGCCAGCCGAGAACGTAACGCGATTGCTTGCGGCATTTTCTGTAGATTTGATGTTCAGTCCGGAAGAGCTTCGTGGTCAGATAGAAACGCAGGTCGTTGGCTTCTCAAACAGGTTGGCTCAGGAGGTACTTGCGTACGCAACAGATAAGGTGGTTAGTGGCCACTTTGACTTGCCATCGAAGTTTCAGGAGAGGGCGCGTTGCTATGGGCAGACCGAGAAAAATGCTACCCATCGATTTAATGTGACGACCAATTACTGCTCGTTACGCGGAGGCATATTTATCAACGACGCCATTCTCGTTGGGACGTTGAGTATGGAGCATCGCAGAATTTACGGCGAGGCGCTGACCCCAAGCCAGATAGCGGCGGTTCAAAACGAGCTATCAGAGTCTGATGTGGAAAACTCAGGCTCCCCAGTCGAGGACAAAACTGGTTGGAAATGCGAATACACGCGCGTTGAACTGCAAGCGGGAACGGTTGGGGGACTACACGCTTGTCAGCGCGGATTTACGAAATTGAAAAAGGTTAAAGATTTTAATTTTCTATTCGCAAGCCGACCAATCCGGGGGGAGGGCTTATTGACCGAAATTAAATTCAATGGCATTACCGACGCCGATGCAAAACAAATGGTGAAGCACTTCCTGCTGCAGATCCATGAAGCTGCCAATAGGAGTGCTTCGTGATGCATGCCGCGCTAATACGTAACCCATTAGTGCGCCATCTGCAGGGTGCAAAAATCTGGGCTCTTATCTTCTTGTGTGTGTGGTGCGCGAGTAGTTACCGCTTGTTTGATAGCACGCACATTCACACAGGAGACTTTGCATCGTTTTTAGAGGCCATGGTCATTCAGGTGTTGCTGCTGCTAGTTTGGGTTGGCGTTTGGGCGGCCGTTGAGCAAGCTTTCAAGGGATACAACTCGGTCGCTTTACACATCTGCATTGGTGCAGGGCTGCTGGCCGGTGACGCAGTGCTGACTGATCTCGTAGCGCCCTGGCTTTTCTACGCATTGGCGGTAGAGTGGCAGGCATGGGTTTCAGATTTTTGTAGCGCCGTTCTCATTACTGTTGCCGTAGAGAGCGAGTTAACGGTTAGCCTCAAGTTACGCTCCAGAAGTCTGCTAGGGAGATTTTCGATAGTTGCGGTACTACTTGGCTGCTTTGCCATTTATGCTTACGCGCAATACCAGCATGATGAGCGTCCGCCCGCCATGTCTTTGAATGCGCACCCAGGTGGCGCGTGGATAGTAAAAAAAGACCAACCCGTAGTTGATTTTTTGAATAGTTACTTCTCTGAGAAAGCAGAATGACGCTGAAGGACGGCTTCAGCAGACTAAAGGTAAACATCATGAAGAAAGTTGCACACATCGATAACAAGTGGAAAACAGTGTGCCCGTTTACGTTGAAATGACGTGTGAGGATGGGTTCCACAAGTATTACCTAGATGGACGATTTAGCGGGGGACCTTTAACCGCTGAGTTTTATGCTTTCGCCAAGCCTAGTCAGCCTGCTACGTGGAAAAGATACCGACATCTGGCAGGTAAACCAGGAATCGAGGTAAAAATCATTGATCCGAATGTTGATTTTTTAGTTGTGAGTTCTGCCGTGCCCGCAATCAAGGAGGAGATGCAATGAGTACACCCTGCTCAATTGAAATGTACGCAGAGCCATTGGAAACATAATAAATCGATTTAGATGGTGCACTGCTAGGGATCATGTTCAAAACACCGGATGAAAGTGCGGCATAAATGAATATGTCCCACCCGATGACATTACGCCACGAATTGCGCTTTTCAAGTGCCGCATCAGGGTGTTTTTCACCCGATTCGCAGCCCTTTGGCTATTTACAGACGCACTCACGCCTGCTCCCTCTGCATAAGTACCTTCCTAGCCATCCAGATGTTGGACAACGCAAACAGCGTGACCAACTGTGCCGTGTTCTTGGCCAGTCCACGATAGCGCACCTTGGTGTGTCCGAACTGGCGTTTGATCACCCGAAACGGATGCTCTACCTTGGCTCTGATGCTGGCCTTGAGTTTCTCGGCCTGCTCAGTCAATGCGCCCCAAGGCGTGTGCTTTTGCTGCTTGCGCTTGCCAGGGCGCATCGCCACATGCCAGTGCACACCCGTGGCTTCAGGCCGCTTGGTAGCGCCCTGATAGCCAGCGTCAGCAAAGACTACGGTTTCCTCGCCATGCAGCAGTGCATGCCCCTGGGTCACGTCGTTGACATTGGCCGCCGTGCCGATGACGGTGTGAACCAAACCGGACTCAGCGTCCACGCCAATATGCGCCTTCATTCCGAAGTGCCACTGGTTACCCTTCTTGACTTGGTGCATCTCAGGGTCGCGCTGTCCGTCTTTGTTCTTGGTAGAGCTGGGCGCGGCAATCAGGGTTGCATCAACGACCGTACCGGCTTTAAGCAACAAGCCTTGGGCCGCCAGCTTTGCATTGATGACTTGCAGGAACTTGGGGCTCAGGTCGTGCTCTTCCAGCAAGTGTCTAAATCGAAGGATACTGACTCTGTCAGGGATGCGCTGGGTACCGCTCAAGCCCACGAAGTCACGATAGAAACTGGTCTCGAACAGAGCCTCTTCAGCGCCCAGGTCGGACAGGCCAAACCATTGCTGAAGGCAGTGAATGCGAAGCATCATTGCCAGATCAAACGGCGGGCGACCCGTCTTGGCCGTCGGTGCATGCGGCATGATCAGCGCCAACAGCTCGCCCCACGGCATGACCCGCTCCATTTCATCAAGCAGGATTTGTTTGCGCGTGCGCCGTGTGCTCAGATCAAGGCCAAGGTCTGTTTGTTTCATGCTAAAAATCACAGCAATTTACGTGCCTTAGTCAAGTCGATTGATGGGGAGTTTTGAACATGATCCCTAGATGTGTTTTCTGCTCGCTTGATCGTGAACCCATTCGTTCCCACGATGGCTTTTGTGGTGGCAGCCGGAAAGTAACAGATTGGACAAGCACTGGTGCCTTTGTTGGCCAGTGTTGTTAAAAACGTACTGCGTCCGTTGTGCCTGTTAGCGTCTTCTAGTCCAGCACCTTCACATGTCAGGGGTCACAGGTTCGATCCCTGTATCAACCAACAGTAATTCTCTTATTAAATCAATCACTTAAGAAAAATATCAGGTCCTTTTTTTATGTCTAATAGTAGGATCCACCTCCTTTATACTTTTCATATGCAGCCACGCTGGTTTTGCTAGGTTTTATACGGATACGTTGCGTGATGGATTTTTTGAAATTCCCGAAAGATTTAATCGTTAAATCTTTTCTTATTGCCATGCTACTTTAATTCTCGCGCTTCATCTGAGTTCTCCGATGCCACGTAAAGTGTCCCGGCGTATTTAGTTATGGTTTTTACTCATTCGCGCTATCGTCGTTACTGTTCAAGGTGATGTAGCATCAATTAGAGGAGACGCGGCCCCCTTCAAAAAATTTCGAAGCGAATAGATCTTATGCTCGTATACGGAGATGCAGATGGAAACAGACCGAAACTGGATGTCACAGACAGCAAAAGAACACGGCCTAGGCGACGCGGTAGGAGCGATCGACGATGCTAAACGATCTCAGCTGAAAGCTCTATTGCTCTTGGGTAAAACACGAGGGTACCTGACGCACGCTGAAATCATTGAGTTCAGGAAGGACAAGTCGTTTGAGACTGAGGCTATGGAGTTAATTACGGCTACCTTGAGCGATATGGGGATTGAAGTCTATCCGCGCGAACCTGATGAAAATAAACGGATACTGAGTAATACCGATTTTTCTCCTGAAGCGGAAAAAGGATCTGTTGGTGCCAGCATCTCTTGGGATGAAGCAATTGAATTTGACATTCTATTGTCGCCTGTCTGCGCCGATTGAATTCTGACCCACCCTGCCGATTTAATATTGACCCAGGACGGATAGTTGCATTTTGAATTAGCAACTGTGGATAAGTGTACTCAGTGTCCGGTTTTTCCC
>Ga0335398_10001633_pt1 | contig 37725 bp, 39 predicted proteins | sample BON03_FD_205742 | JGI IMG/M metagenome (GOLD analysis project Ga0335398, IMG submission 205742) | Freshwater microbial communities from Lake Bonney liftoff mats and glacier meltwater in Antarctica - BON-03 (spades assembly) (version 2) | ecosystem: Environmental > Aquatic > Freshwater > Ice >... | reverse complement strand
AGCTCCTTCCCAGAAACCGTGCCCGAGCAGAGCGTGGTTCTGCCTCCTAAGTAGTTATCGCAGGGCCCTCGTGCCGGCGACCCCGCTAAGACGCCGGTGTAGGCCACCATGGCCTCATCTTGCCCACTGCGCAATGTACGCTTTGTGTGTCGTGTTTTTGATATCGCGTCTTGTACAGTGTCCTTTATGGCTGTCTGGACTTTTTTCACTAACCATGCCCACGTTCTGTTTTGCCTTTCCGCCGACCCCCATGTGAGGCTGCGCGATGTTGCGACCCGAGTGGGGGTCACCGAACGAGCCGCACAGCGAATTGTGGCCGACTTGGTGGAGGCAGGAAACGTCGAGAGAACTCGAGATGGTCGACGAAACCACTATTACGTGAGCCGAGACCTTCCTTTACGCCATCCCATCGAGCAGTCCCATCACATCGGTGAAATCATCGCAGTGCTCGAAGACCCGCAGGGTGCGGCGAGTCATCAGTGACATCCACTGCGCAGTGTGTGGCTTTACCTGGAGAAGACTCGACACAGACGACCAACTACCAAGGGTGCACTGTTGTCTTTGGCACACACCACGGAAAGGAAGGCCAAGTCGCCAAACCCTTCTTCGATATCCTCGGCGCGCACGTCATCGCGCCTCCATCACTTGACACCGACCAGTTCGGCACTTTCAGCGGCGAGATCCGGCGCCTTCTCAGCCCGCTGGATGCCTCCCGGGCAAAGGCGAGGCTCGCCATCGCCGAAACGGGACACCCCTGGGCACTCGCGAGCGAGGGAAGCTACGGATTACTGCCAGGAATCGGATGGCCCGGTCACGAAGAGATTCTGGTGTTTGTCGATGACACCAGAGGTATAGAAATTGTTGAAGGGCATCGCAGTCTTGGAGTGCCAGGCACCGTCTTGGACGTGACTAGCCACTGTGAGATTGGCGACGGTTTGGCTCATGCCGGGTGGCCGGCTCAAGCCGTCATCGTCCGCCCAGCAATCCCTTCGGATGGAGAAGAGACCGGCATTACAAAAGGCATCAGCGACGCAGCTGCTTTAGCCTCAGCAATTGCGAGGGCCGTCCATATATCGTCCAATGGGCGCGCAGTCATCGAGCCGGATTTGCGCGCTCACCACAGTCCTTCCCGTCGGGCGATTCTCTGCCAGCTTGGAGTCACCATGGCCATTCGCCTGGCCCGGGCGTGCCCGGCGTGCGAAAGTCCTGGTTGGGGGAAAACCGGCATTTCCGCAGGTCTCCCTTGCTCCGCGTGCGACCTCCCTACCGACCAGACGCGCGCTGACATCTGGAGCTGCGTCGCGTGTCTCCATGAAGAACCGCTCCTCCGCCAGGAGGAAACAGCAGAGCCCCGCTCATGCGCGCACTGCAACCCCTGACCCACGAACGCCTTTGCACCCCCACTCCCAGTCCCCTCCCCCACAGCAGATAGGTATTCAGCACATGGTCGATAACCGCCCTCACAGCCGCAAAGTCACCACCGGACCAGCACGCGCTCCCGCAAGAGCAATGCTGCGCGCGATCGGTTTCGAAGACGCCGACTTCGACAAAGCACAAATTGGAATTGCGTCTGCGGGCAATGACCTCACCCCCTGCAACGTGACGCTCCAGGACCTCGCCGCGAACGTGGCCGCGGGCGTGCGCACCGCCGGTGCCATGCCAATGCGCTTTTCCACGGTGGCAATGTCTGATGGAATCGCGATGGGCCATGAAGGTATGCGAGCATCCCTTCCCAGTCGAGACATCATTGCCGATTCTGTGGAATGCATGGTCCAGGCCGAGCAACTCGATGCCCTGGTCACCATCGCTGGGTGCGACAAGAGCTTGCCCGCGATGCTTATGGCCGCTGCCCGACTCAATGTGTCGTCCGTTTTTCTTTATGGAGGCAGCAGCCTTCCGGGCCGACACGGCGGCCGAGACATCACGATTCAAGATGTGTTCGAGGCGGTGGGGGCGCATGCAGCCGGAAAAATCACCGATGCCGAACTGGATAGTGTCGAAAGAGCAGCCTGCCCCGGAGCAGGGTCTTGTGCCGGGATGTACACCGCTAATACGGTCGCCGCGGAAGCCGAGGCGCTGGGCCTTGCGCTGCCCGGATCTGCAACGCCACCTGCGACAACGGCTGATCGCATTGCATTCGCTGCGGCCAGCGGGGCAGCCGCAGTCCACATGCTCGAGCAGGGAATCCGTGCCCGGGACATTCTCACCCGACCTGCCTTCGAGAACGCCATCACTACGGTAATGGCCCTCGGCGGATCGAGTAACGCCGTTTTGCACCTGCTCGCGATTGCTCACGAAGCACACGTCACCCTCACCTTGGATGACTTTGATCGAATCAGCCGCACCGTCCCGCACCTTGCTGATCTCCGCCCCGGCGGACAGTTTGTGATGAGTGACCTCCACCGAGTAGGCGGTGTTCCGGCGGTGCTTGACACCCTCCTCAAAGCCGGATTGTTGCACGGCGATGCCCTCACCGTTACCGGCGCCACTATGGCCGAGAACCTCGCCGCCCTGGCCCCGCTGTCCCCCGATGGCACTGTGGTTCGCGCCTTTTCTAACCCTCTGCACGTGCAGGGCGGACTGGGCGTGCTGTATGGCTCGCTCGCACCCGAAGCGGCTGTGGTTAAGCTGGCGGGGTTGAACCGCACACGGTTCACCGGCCCTGCGCGAGTGTTCGATACAGAACCTGAAGCCATGCACTATGTCACCTCCGGTCAGATTTGTTCAGGTGAAGTCATTGTTATTCGTTATGAAGGCCCCCGTGGCGGTCCGGGAATGCCGGAGATGCTGGCAGTCACGGCCGCGGTCAATGGCTCTGGGCACGGCGGGGACGTCGCCCTCCTGACGGACGGCCGCTTCTCTGGAGCCACGACGGGAATCAGCGTCGGTCATATTTGCCCGGAAGCAGCGGACGGGGGGCCTATTGCCCTGGTCCAGAATGGAGACGTCATCACTATCGACCTCCCGGAGCGTCGTCTGGATCTTGGTGTAGACGCGGCCGAACTGAGTCGCCGGAGAGACAAATGGCGTCCCCCGACCGCTCCTGCCGGAAACGGTTTCCTGGCAAAATACGCGCGCTTGGTAGGCCCTGCCTCCCACGGCGCCCTTGTCGGTGCGTCCTAATTGGTATCGCCCCGAGGAGCTGGGGAAACGCCTGCGATGGTGACGGGTCTGTGGTTTGCGGAGAAGCGACGTGGCTCGTTGCGTTTCCCACCGATGCATCAGACGCACTGAAAGCCTTGATGCGTGAGCTCACCTAGACCCGTGGATGTCCCCGATCCTGTGCGCCGGGCCGCAGAAACCCTCCGAGCCGGAGGCTTAGTTGCGTTTCCGACAGAAACCGTCTACGGGCTCGGCGTTGATGCAGAAAATGCTGAGGCAGTGAGACGAATGTACTCGGTAAAAAATCGTCCCCCTGCCCACCCTGTGATTGTTCATCTGTGCGACCAACAAGATCTGGGATACTGGGCACCGGTCGTCCCCGGTTTTGCCACAGCCTTGATGCAGGACTACTGGCCTGGACCCATGACTCTTATTTTGCCTCGCAGCGAAAGAGCCAAAGACTTCATCACGGGCGGGCAAGAAAATGTTGGACTCAGAGTCCCTCAGCACCCCCTCGCGCTTGCGTTACTTCGCCATTTTCGCCACCTGGGCGGTAACGGGGTGGCGGCGCCAAGTGCAAATCGATACCGGGCAGTATCGCCGACGAATGCTCAGGCGGTGAGGGTGGAGCTGCACCAATACCTGGCGCCAACGGACGTCATTCTTGACGGAGGTAACTCCGATGTCGGGGTCGAATCCACCATTATTGACTGCACGCGCGGCAGTCCCATCATCCTGAGACCCGGAGCAATCACGGCCGAGATGATTGAAGAAACTACACGAATGCGCGTTACCACCACACCGGACACAGATCCCCGGGTTCCCGGCTCCCACCAGCACCACTATTCACCCAAAGCCCAAGTACTGATTGGCGGCGTATCTATGCCAGGGGAAGGTCTCATTGCCGGGGATGACGTCCATACTCCCCCCGGGGTCATCAGGCTTTCCGCGCCGGAAACAGCGAAAGAGTATGCGCGCACGCTCTATTGGGCTTTGCGGGAAGCGGACCGGCAGGGCCTCATGGTGGTGCGAGTCGTTCCGCCCAGCGGCGGTGGTCTGGCGATAGCGATTCGAGACCGTATCCTGCGTTCTGCAGCGCAGAGTCTGCGCTAACCCCATCTACAGACGAGCAACAACAGGCAGAGGCCTAAACCCTCTCAAAAATGCTACGTCGAAAGTCCGGCACAGCTCAACGCACCGAAAATGGGAAGACCGAAGACGCATCCCAAGCCTCGGAGTCCCGCGACGCGTTTCGGCAATAGGCCCTCCTTGCCGCCGAGGAAGTTACGTTCCCTTGGGCGGCCATTCTCAGTCCAGCGAATTCTCAGAACCGTTCTACAGGGCGCCGCGTGAACCCAGAACGACGTCGCCCAACGATACGGAGTCTCCCAAAGCTGACTTGCTGCCTGCTTCCTGGGGAACCAAGCAGACGCTGTCCGAAATCCTCGCGGCAGCCCATTCCATTCGGCCCCTGCAAGCCCAGTCATGCTCTGGCGTCGAATGCGGCGATGCGCTCGATGATCTCGCCGAGCCAGTCGCGTGCCACAGCGACATTCGCGAGGACAGGTGTGTGGCCGTTCACCTCTGTCTCCTCACGGGCGTCGGCGTAGGCGAGCGCCCAGCCCTCCATCTGACGAAGCGGCAGTGGCGGCCATAATTGTTGGTTGCGCCAGCCGAAGGTGCCTACGCAGAGACGGTTCAATAGCGGCAGGTCGGGTTCAACATTCCAGAGAATTTGCAGGTCGACCAAATCGTGGGCGCGCTCGTAGGCGGGATCGGTCACTGCGTGGATTTTCTGCGCAATCTGATACTCCAGATCGACCAACTCCACAGGCTGCAGCTCGCCGAAACTGAAATACCCGCCGAACCATGCCAGCTCCCCGTCGATCTCCTTCCGCGGGTGCGCGTGCAAACCAATCTCAGGGTCAGACACTTCAACGTCCAACGCGCCCCACGCGTTCCCCAGAAACGCAATCGACACCCGATACGGGTGCATCACATACTCGGGCCGGGCAAGCCCCGGATCGTGAAGCTTGGCTACGCGCACTGACGCGGTGAAGGCAACACGATCCGGCGCATCGGGGCTGCGCCGCCTCTCACCCTTCGATGGCGGAACTGTTCCCCACCCTTCGGCAAGTCGCGCACGGAATACCTGCTCGAACTCCTCGCCACGACTGCAGGTGGAGAGATCGAGGTCGGACGTGGCTCGGGTGCCACGCTCGCCAAATCGCAGCTTGATGCCCATTCCACCCTTGATCGCGACGGCGTCAGGGAGCATCTGGGACACGATCAACGTGCAGAGCATCACCCGCGCACGCGCAACCGGAATACCCAGTTCGCGCGCGGCTTGCGCGAGCCGGTCATTAAGCTGTGTCACGTTCAACGGTGGCGTCACCCCGCTCACGCCGATACCGCCTTCCACGACGCGACGTCTTGGTCTGTGATCAGCTCACGCCGCAGTGCCTCATCGACCAGCGCCTCCCAACGATCCAGTGGCATCCGATGCTTCATATCCTCCAGCGCGCGGCGGACCGTCGTCGCAGGAATGCCTTCATGGTACGTGAGATCCGCATCGGTCACGTCAGGGCGGTTCTCCAGGTCCATCCATTCCGGAAGAGAGCGTCGCACACGGCGGCAGGTGCCTACGCGCACTTTCTTCGGATTAAACTGCCCAATCCCGGCCAAATTGAGCACCGCCTCACGGTGCAAGAAGGCCCCCTTACCCCCCAGCGCCACAGCAACCGCCGGTTCCGTGAACGGCGTAGTCGGCACCTCACGATGGGTATACACTCCCTGCCCGTATCCCAGGAGGGCACCGCGCGCCACGAGCTTTCTCACTTCAACGGCGGGGACACCAGCATCTTCGGCCTCAGTGATGGTCACGACGCCGTTACGGGGCGCAGCCAATTCCCAGAGATCATGCCGATACCCCATCACGCCACCTCCATGTCAATACTGTACCACTAACGGTACGGTATTGACTTAAAAGGTGTTTCGTCAGCTGAGCAGTACCCGGACAATCACGATGTCGCGCTCATGGTCGTGCAGGATCTTGTCGGCCTTCGCCAGGAACTCCGACTTGTGGATGATGATGAGCCGAATACCCTGCAGCGGCAAACTCTTTTCTCTGTGCTGGTCGTACAGTGGCCCTTGTTCGCCGTGGGGCAGGCCTGAGGTCGTGGCACGTCAAGGCGTTGCGCGGCGAGCCGCTAGCAATCCGAACAGTCCTTGGGTGCTTTTCTTCTCGAAGTCGCGAAACTTCTGGATCGCGTCAATCATGGCGCCAACGTCAATGGCCCCCATCTCCGTCTACTTCCCTTAGGAGCCATGCGAGCGGCCGGCTGAGCGCAGGAACAGCTCGGTGTCGAGCGACTCAATGACGTGCGCGAGGCGCTCCTCGCGCACGTCTGTTCGGTGTAGGAAGATCAGCACCTTCGCGGAGACCTCCTTCAGTTTGGCAGGAATGCCCTTCCTTTTGTCAGCGCTCGGGCCTTCCAGGGAAGCCAGAGCCCCCTGCCACGATAAAAACGAGGTTCCGTCAACTGGCTTAGCCGCCTGCAACTCGGCCGCAGGAACACTCAACGGCCCAAAGAGAGGGCTTCTGTGACTGATCGAACCTCGATTCCAGGCGGACGATGGGCCATGACGGGTGCCGCCGGGAACATCGGTCGACACTTGCGAGCAACACTCGGCGACGCTTTCGACGAGCTCATCCTGCTAGACATCGAGAAGGTCAAACCCACCGCACCCCACGAGCGAAGCATGCAGGTCGACCTCCGAGACGCCGAAGCCCTCCGGCAAGCACTCGACGGGCTCGACGGGGTTATTCACTTGGGCGGAATTGCCGACGAGGCCGACTTCCACGACCTGGTCGACGTCAACATCATCGGCATCTACAACCTCCTCAAAGCTGCTCGCATGGGCGGTGTCTGGAAGGTCGTGTGCGCCAGCAGCAACCGCTTGACCGGCTTCTATCCCACCAACCATCTCGTCAGCCCCAACAATCCCTTCCGTCCCGATGGTTTGTACGGGGTGTCAAAGGCCGCGGCCGAAACGCTGTGCCGGCTCTACTCCGACAAGTTCGGATTGCAGGTCGCATGCCTGCGAATCGGAAGCTTCGAGCCCGAACCTTCCACGTCCCGAGAACTCCACACCTGGCTCAGCCCCCACGACTGCGAACAAGCTTTTCGTGCAGCCATTACCTCGGCCTACGACTTCACAACCTTCTACGCAGTCTCAGCTAACGCCCAACTCTGGTGGGATCTGGCACCGGGCCTCGCCGTCGGCTTCGCACCCTGCGACGATGCCGCAGTTTTCGCCAACCAGATCGCCGGTGAGATTACCGAGCCGCAGGGTGGCGTTTTCGCCACACCCGAGTTCACCCTCTCCAGGCAGAAGCCCAGGAGTCCCACCATCTCCTAGTCGCAAGGCTGGACCGTCCCGCGCATCCACGGGGCCGGCAGCTGCTCGTTTAGGCATCGACATGCTCTGATCTGGACTCGAATGTTTCGCATAACCGATGTGACTCGAAGCGTGTGGTTGACAGGGTTGGTTGACAGGATTCACGACCCCTTGACCCCCAGGTAGCCGAAGCTGCCCGAATCGTTGATTCTCCGGGCCGTAGCGCTGCGCAGTGAGGCCGAATGCACGTGATGCGTTGCATAGCGTGCAGGATCTTTGGTCCCCTTGGTTCGTCCCCGTCACCTCAGATCCAGTCGATCCATCCACCATTGGGAAAAGTCAGAAGCGCGGCGGTGGCGAGGCCCTGGATGCAAGTACAACCGAATTGTTCCCAGTCACGCAATTTTGCCGCGCCATATGGTCATACGCGCTGGGACGTTGTCTGGTCTGCTATCGAGAAACCTTCCTTCGCCATGACGCGTCGACGACGCGAGTACATGCGCTCCAAGAGCGGCACTCTCTTGTCACGGTAGTCATGGACCACAGCTGGGAGTGAGTCCTCCGGCCGCCCCCGGGTGATGCGTCCGAGTTGCTGAATCACTCGACCTTTGAAAGACACGGGGACCGCGAGAAACAGAGTGTTGAGCGTCGGGAGATCGAGCCCTTCGCCAGCGATCTTGTCGATCGCGATCAGCACGAACGGTCGCTGCTCTGCTTCCGCTAGCCCGAGTTCGCGTCGAACCTCGCGACGTTGTGCAGCTGCCATGCGCCCGTGGAGCCGGAACACCGGCGATTCGCACCCCTCGATGGATTGAGCCAGCGCATCGAGATGGTCAAGCCTATTCGTCAGCACGAGACACGTTCGTCGTTGCGTGACCGCGTCTCTGACGTGCTGCGCAATCAGCGCGTTGCGCTTTGCATCCACCGCGAGTTCGGAATAGATCGCCTGGATTGACGGCCCGTCCGTTCCCGGTTCGTCGGTCGTGAAAGTCGTCTCGTGCGTGATCAGCTCTCGATGAACACGATCTGCAACGTCCATCACATGTCGGACGGGACCGCATTGCATCGTGATCAGCCCATCCATCTGATCGGCACGATAGGGGGTCGCCGTTAACCCCACCCAGAAACGAACATTCACATTGCGCAGCGCTGCCTCGGTCGCCGGCGCAGCAACGGCATGGCATTCATCGATGATGATCTGGCCGTACTCCTCCAGCAGAGCGGGGTCTGCGTTCCGGTGTGAAACGGACTGCATCATGATGAGATCCACTATCCCACGCCGCTTTCTCCGACTCGCGCCAAGTTGGCCGATCTGCTCAACCGTCAGGCCAAGGAACTGTTGAAGACGCTCTCTCCACTGGGTGATCAGTTCGGTGCGGTTCACAAGGATCGCAGTGGGGGTCGAGCGCTCGGCGATGAGTGCGCAGGCGATGACTGTCTTGCCCGCGCCCGGAGGCGCGACGAGCACTCCAGTGTCGTGCACGAGGAGCGCGTCGACGGCTTCTCGCTGCCCTTCTCGGAGATCTCCTAGGAACGACAGGCCGAGATGCACGTGAGCCGCTGTATCGGTGTCGAGGGTAACGCCGAAACCTGCTTCCTCCAGCAAAGCCGCTGCCTCGTCCATGAGGCCGCGTGGCAGACGTAGTTCGTGTTCGTCGTGCTCGAAGCTGGTGACGAGACGCGGAGTTCCGAACGTGCTGAATCGCTGGGCCTGCTTGCGATAGAACTCTGGGTTGGATACCGATGCCATGTGCTTGAGCTCGGTGATCACTATTCCGGGAAGGTACTCTGTCGGAATACGCAGGACTGCGTCGCGACGCAGCGCAAGTACCTGTCCGGCTGTTGCGCGGGCAACCGCTCGGATGTGTGCCCGCCGCGGTCGTGCCCCCAGCGATTCCGACGGACCCACACGCGCCTCAGCCGCAGTACTCGTTCCGAGTTCTGTCACGCGTTCGACAGTTACGGGAGTCGTCGTCGCGAGCGCGTCGAACTGGTCCTCATACGATTGCCATGTCGTGGGATCAGCGAACACGGTCGCCCCACGGCGCCGGCAGTCTCCTTGCAATGGCAACCCTATGAGGTTCCCAAGACGCACTCGACCTGATGATCGTTCCGGCAAGGTGTCCTGGGAAGGGAAGAAGCGATCGTAGCTACGGAAATCCATCTGCGGCCGCCGTGCCATCGCGGCACGCAGAAGTCGCATACCTGCCAACCGTGCGGTGGCAGCGGGCACCGGTCCGGCGAAAAACATCCAGATGTGCGCGCCCGCGCCGGAACGCGAGATTTCCGCGAGGACCTCAAGACCAACGTGTGTGCACTCCGCTACGAATGCCGAGGCGTCCAGCCGCCAATCCGCGTCGTCGAAGTCGCAAACCAGCAGGCAGCATCTGTCCCCGTGGAGCATCGGATAAATACCCACGTGGAACTCGCGATCCTCTGGATGCCTACCTCCACGGAGGTGCCTCTCGATGACAGCATCGTCAACGGCAAGATGATCGGCTGCGGTCTCCGAACCGGTGTAAAAGCCGCCACGGACCGCGGGACTCCATCCCGACTTACCTGTGCGGCTACTGGTCCATCTGATCGCGTACACATCTTCCCTGCCGATGTAGCGAGCACGGAAGAGCGCCAGTTTCTCGGCACTCGATGACCTCGCCGTCACGCTCTGAGCTTCGCTGGGCTGGGCGCTTGAGGGGATCCTGGCCCTCACCAGTCTCGCCCGATCGATCTCCAGTTTTCGAAGCGCGGCGCGAGCTTCCACCAGGTCGCCTTCGAGGCCAATGATCAGCGATTGTGCCCTGTTGATTTCGCTTTCGAGCTCCGGACGCTCCACGGTCATCACGCTACCAAGACGGGCCACAGACGTCGTCATCCCCGCACACGTCATCCGCACGGCGCAAGGTACCGGGATCACCGTGAAAGATCACCGTCGCCGGGCGGCCGCCAAATGCAGTCATCCCTCGAAGTGACGAACCGGTATGAACGCTGCCAGGTCTCGAATATCACGCGTTCTGTCGTATTCGCGCAGCAAGCTAATGTATGTTGCTTTGTCAATTTCCCAGTCGTACTGTTGGATCTGTTCGCTTTCCTGGGCCGCCATAAAAACAAGATCGGCGAGCAAACGAGTCGACCGACCATTACCATCGACGAACGGATGGATCCTGACCGCTTCCGCGTGCACGATGATTCCGAGCTCGCGAGCGGTCCAGTCTGAGGTGTGCTCCCAGCGATATCGGATCGTGTCCATCGCCGTCCGCAACTCCACCGCAACGTGCTCGGGTGCCACTCCGATGTTCACATCACTTTTACGCAGCAGACCGGCCCAGGCCCAGAGATCTTGATAAAGCTGTGCATGCAGCTGCCGCAATGTTCCATCGGTCAGTAGCGCGTCCAATCCGACTCTGCCCTCGAACACGGCCATCAGTCGTTCCTCGACGACTTGCTCCTGCACCGCCTGCTCAAAGTCGTAGATTGCGGCCCTTGTGACCGGTTCGCCGAGTAATTCACGCAAGCCTGGCAGCAGCGCGTCCAGTTCATCTCTCGGAACCGGAGTCTCACCGTATCCCGGCTCAAGCGCCATTAAGACCGGTGTTGCCGCTCGGCGAGGAAACGCTCAACCTTGTCTGAGCGCACATAACCCGCAGGAACGTCGCGTCGCTCTAACTGCGCGGATGCCTTAGTCGACTGCACAGCAAACCGCTTCACTGCTTCCTTGTTTACAACACGACGTTTCACGACTTGCACCTCCTCGCACTGCTTCTCAGAATTTCATTGTACCGCGCACGGAATAGAAACCGTCTCTGACTTCGGCTCCCCTCGTATCTGCATGCAACGGCGGAGCCCGCATTGAAGGAAAGAAGCGCGCACGTTCGTCCCTGTGCACCATTGGCCACAAGCTCAGAGGATAATTATTCGACATGCAACCGTCCCGCCCCTCGGAGTTCACGTCCACACCGACACCTTGCCACGCGAAAACCGCCAGAATCGAACACACGTTGGGTTTACAGAGCCTCGAAAGCAGACGGTGTGTACCCGCACTGACTGCGACCGTGAACGATTAGGCGCACTGCCCACCGCGGCGAAATCGTTCTTCGATGCCCCTCGCCAGTTGAGTTCCGCGCGTGCGTCTCCTGTGCTTCCCGTGCTACTTGGGCGTGCGCGATGGCACATAGGCTAACTCCGGATCCACTTGATTCACGAACTCTCATCTATACTCGAGACTTAGTTAGATCGCCCGGGTGTCTGCAACTAGTTACCGAAAGCCGAGCTCCTCCGCTCATCGATGACGGAGTTCAGGCCCCAGACGTCCTTGGGCGGTTCAGGCTCACTCGTCAGTGTTCTATTAATATCCTTCAGGTAGGGCGGTTTCGATTGCTCGCAACCCAAGGCTCTATTCTGGATTCATGTCAGTTTCGCAACTCACTACCAGTACCCAGAACTACCTCAAGGCAATTTGGGGCCTCACCGAGTGGTCGACAAACTCGGTAACGGCAACCGAAATATCCCAAAAGACGGGCCTCAAGCTCTCGTCAGTTTCCGATGCCATGCGCCGTCTTGGAGAAGCCGGACTTGTTATCTATTCCCCCTATGCCCCAATTGAGCTAACCGAGCTAGGGAGAGGGCACGCGTTAGCCATGGTCCGCAGGCATCGCCTCATTGAGACTTTTCTGGTCAAGGTATTGGGTTATCGCTGGGACCAAGTCCACGAAGAAGCAGAAAACCTCGAGCACGCTGTGTCAGATTTTATGATTGACCAGCTCGATAAGAAGTTGGGTTTTCCCACCAGAGATCCACACGGGGACCCCATACCCGGAGCCAGTGGAGCCATCGACATCCCCAATGCCGTCAGACTCCACTTGGTTCCCACTCATGTCAGGGGCGTGGTCAGACGCATTTCCGATGCCAATCCGGAACTCTTGAAATTCCTTGGCGAGCACCAAATTGGCGTGGATACTCAACTTGAGGTGTTAGACCACACTCAAAACTCCCTCGATGTACGCATCACGATTGGCGGATCTGCTGAGCCGATTGCATTGAGCTTCGAGGCTGCGCAGGCCCTCTACGTCGAGATTATTGGGCCAGTAGATCAATAACTAACGGGCTCACTAACTAAAGTGCCCTTGGGGCAAGCGCCGTTGTAGCTTGGCATAACTGGCCGCTCTGATTCGCTTACCGATGACTCCTTGCCGAGGGCTAAATAGGTAAACGAGCGCAAACATAGCGCCCTGGGATAACACCACCATGCCGCCAGATGCCGTGTCAAGGTAGTAGCTCAAATACACCCCAACGACAGCCGCAATCGCTCCCAAAACCGGAGCGATGATGAGCATCTTGGAAAACTGGTCCGTCAATAAATATGCGGTTGCCCCAGGAATGATGAGCATGGCAACCACCAAGATGACCCCTACAGCCTGCAGTGCCACTACCGAAGTAAGCGCCAATAACGCCAGAAGAACGGCTCCGATTATCTTGGGGTTCAATCCAATCGCGCGAGCGTGAATCGGATCAAAAGCAAACAACGTGAAATCTTTGCGCTTAAAAATAAGAACCCCCAGAGTAAAAGCGCCCAACACAATCACCTGAGTGACATCTGCCCACGACACTCCCAGCAGATTTCCAAAAACAATATGGCCGAGGTCAGTCTGTGATGGTGTTATGGAAATCAGCACCAAGCCCAGTGCGAACAGGGTGGTAAATACAATCCCTATCGCGGCATCTTCTTTTACTCGGCTCGTATCTCGCACAACACCAATCAAAATCACGGCGAGGAAGCCAAAAAATGCGGCGCCGATAGCAAAAGGGAAATCAAGCACATAGGCAATTACGACGCCCGGCAATACTGAATGCGAGACCGCATCGCCCATGAGCGACCAGCCAATGAGAACGAGCCAGGTAGACAAAACGGCCCCCACGATTGCGGCCACCAAGGTGGTTATCAAAGCGCGAATCATAAAGTCGTAGCTCAAGGGTTCAAGAATTACATCGATAAGGTTCATGCGTCATCGCCTCTGCCCAAAACATCAATCCCAAAGGCCAAAGCTAGGTTATTGGGCTGCAACACTTTTTGCGTCGTGTCATGCATCAGAACTCTGCGCATCAAGAGGATGGACTCCTCGGCCAGCTGGGGCAAGGCCAGGAGGTCGTGGGTTGAGACCAACACGGTTGCCCCTTGATTTGCCAGATTCTTTATTAATCGAATGATGGTCGCCTCGGACTTCTTATCCACTCCAGCAAAAGGTTCATCCAGCAACAGAATCTTTGCCTCCTGGGCGATGGCCCGTGCCAAAAACGCGCGCTTGCGCTGACCGCCAGAAAGTTCGCCAATCTGTCGAGTGGAGTATTCCCCGAGCTCCACTTGCGCAAGGGCATCTTTCACGGCGGCGTGGTCTTGAAAGTTGGCCCTTCTGGCGGGGCCCATCTTCCCAAAGCGGCCCATAAGGACAACCTCCTTAACCGAGATCGGGAAGCTCCAATCAATCTCCTCGCTCTGGGGTACATAGGCGATACTGCCCCTGCGTCGAGCTAAAACGGGGTCCTCACCGAAAACCTTGATGGTGCCCGAGCGAGCCTTAACGATGCCCATGATCGACTTGAAAAGGGTGGATTTACCCGATCCGTTCATACCCACAAGTCCTACGACTGTGCCTTCAGGAAGGTCAAGGCTGGCTCCAATGAGGGCATCGACCTCTCCGTAAGACACCGATAAATCCTTGATGGAAATTGCTGGGTTAGTCATTGAGAAACACCGGTGAGGCCCTGAGAGATTTTTTCGGCGTTATAGCGAATCAAATCGAGGTAGGTGGGAACCGGACCATCCGGGAGTGAGAGCGAATCCACGAAGAGCACACCGCCAAATTTCGCAGATGTTGCACTCACCACTTGCTGCATGGCATTGTCCGAGACTGTGGACTCGCAAAAGACCGCAGACACATTATTTTCGGAAACAAATTCAATGACCCCGGCAATTTGTCTCGGAGTAGCTTGGTTCTCGGCATTCACGGACCAGATGTACACCTCCTGAAGACCAGCATCTCGAGCAAGGTAAGAAAACGCTCCTTCGCACGTCACGAGCGCTCGCTGAGACTCATCCAGGCCGGACAATCTTTCCACAAGCTCGTCTTGAACCTGTTGAAGTTGGGTTTTATAGACCGCTGCATTTGCTCGAAAATACTCGGCATCTTGAGGCGCTAAGACGCTGAAAGCCTCGGTCATGTTGTCCACGTAAATCATCACGTTCAGAGGACTCATCCAGGCGTGTGGGTTGGGAAAACCGCGATATGAATCTTCCGCGATATACATCAGCTCCACGCCTTCGCTAACAACCACGTGTGGCACATCCAGATCTTCCACAAACCTTCCAAACCAAGCCTCAAGATTAAGGCCATTATCCAAAATGAGCTCTGCATCTTGGGCTCGTGTGAGATCCCCCGGAGTCGGTTGGTAGCCATGAATCTCCGCACCAACCTTGGTGATTGATTCGATCCGCAGCCTGTCGCCGGCCACATTCTCTGCGATGTCTGCCAGCACGGTGAAGGTGGTCAATACGACTGGTAGATCATCGTCCTCAGCCGCAGTGGTAGACACCGCAGCGCACCCCGTCAGCGAGATTAACACTGTCGCCAGAAGCGCCCCCACGCGCGACGATTTACTGAATTTATTCACCACTCACCCCCTCCAAAATTACGTGCAGACCATGACCATAACAGATTGTTCGTCCAGACGAAGTTGGCGTTGATTCAATCTATCGGGAGCCTCGTCTACTGGGGGAAGGAGGCCCAAGAACTCAGAAAACACCCGGCGACCCGGATCAGTTCACTACTTCTCCCTCCCAGGTGAACTGACGGTGTGGCACCGGTTCGTGACCCTGGCTGCGACGGCTATTGGCGGGATCGAAATACGCGCCCATTGGCTTTTTGACAAAGCAACCTCCCCGGTCTGTATGACGAGGCACGTGCACAGCATGGGCACCGTTGTGTCGACATAAGGAGGATGCGACCTTAGCAACGGCGCGAAACTTCTGACGGGGATAAGCCGTGATTTCGAAGCTCTTGATCAACTTTGAAAGCTCCGAGAGGGGTCACAGTCATGAAAGGCAGACACCTGAGGTCTTTTCAGGCCGCTCTGCACTTCGCTGGCCTGTTAGTTTTACCCCCTCAAGGAGGCCCTCCACAGGTGAGCTGAAGACGGGGGAATCATCTTCTGGTGGGCACAGGATTTTCTCCTGGAATTTCTTTACAAAATTGACCCGAATCACTTTTGACGACGCGGCCATGCCGCGGACACGTCTTAGCGTTTCATTAACCGAGAGACGAGGGCTATTTTCTGGCTGGTACTTGAGTCCACAGGGCAGGTGGCCGGGTTACCGGTTGCTGTTTTACCGGAGGGACATGTCGCGCCGGTAAAGTCCGCATCCCCAGTCGTGGCATAGGTCAGGGTCGCCTCGGTCAGGTCCGCGCCGGTCAAATTCGCCCGGGTCAGGTCCGCGAGTTCCAACTTTGCGTCGTTCAGGTCCGCGCCGGTCAGCTTCGCAAACTTCAGGTCCGCGAGTTCCAACTTTGCGTTGCTCAGGTTCGCGCGACTCAGGTTTGCAAATTTGAGGTCCGCGCCGGTCAGGTCCGCGCTTCTCAGGTTCGCGCCGGTAAAGTCCGCCAAGGTCAGGTCCGCGCCACTGAGGTTGGTAAATTTCAGGTCCGCGCGGCTCACGGTCGCACTGGTCAGAGTCGCCCCGGTCAAGGTTGCCCCTGTCAAGGTCGCCCCTGTCAGCTTCGCGCAATTCAGGTCCGCAAGTTTCAGGTCTGCGCGTTCCAGGTCCGCAAGTTTCAGGTTCGCGCGTTCCAGGTGCGCGCCGCTGAGGTTCGCGTATTTCAGGTTCGCGCGTTCCAGGTTCGCGCTACTCAGGTTCGCGCGTTCCAGGTTCGCGCTACTCAGGTCCGCCAAAGTGAGGTCAGCGCCACTCAAATCAGCGCCACTCAGGTTCGCGCCGCTGAGGTCCGCCCCTCTGAGGTCCACGCCGGTCAGGTCTTTGTCGCTCAGGTCGCTCACCTCAGGCATGGCTTCCCCCCCCCGATTGACGACATCTCTTCACTTTACCCCGTGGTGCAGAAATCGGCCAGGGGTGTTTTCCATCTGTAACTTTGAGGTTCTTGCCGCCACGCAGTAATTAGGAGCTCTGGTGCAGTCGACTGCAGTCAGTGATGACAGCACGCCGCGCGGGTGGATGCGCTGACGGGCCAGTGAGGTTTCAGCAGGTGGGCGGATTACCAGTTGCTAGAGCACCCGAGGGACATGTCGCACCGGCCAGGTTCGAGCCGGTCATGATTGCACCGGTCAGATTCGAGCCGGTCAGGTCCGCGCCGGTCAGGTCCGCGCCGCTGAGGTTGACATTTGTCATGTTCGCGCCCGTGAGCTCGGCTTTGAATAGGTGCGCCTTGACCATAATCGCGCCGCTCAGGTCCGCGCCGTGCAGTTCCGCAACGGGGAGGCGGGCTTTGGTCAAGTTGGCCACTCTCAGGTTGGCCCGTCTCATGTCCGCGCCGGTCAGGTTCGCGCCGGTCAGGTTCGCGCCGGTCAGGTTCGCGCCAGACAGGTCCGTGCCGGACAGATTAGTGCCGGTCATGTTCGCGCCACTCAGATTCACGCGGGGCATGTCCGCGCCAGGCAAGTCCCCAACCGCGAGGTCGACCGCGGTCAGGTTGGCGCCTCTGAGGTCCGCGCCAGTCATGTTCACCTCTCTCAGGTCTGCGCCAGACATGTTCACCTCTCTCAGGTCTGCGCCAGACATGTTCACCTCTCTCAGGTCTGCGCCGGACATGTTCGTGCCGGTCATGTCTGTGCCGGTCAGGTTCGCGTCAGACAGGTTCGCGTCAGACAGGTTCGCGTCAGTCAGGTTCGCGTCAGACAGGTTTGCGCCCGCCATGTTCGAAGCAATCAGGTTCGCGCCGGTGAGGTCCACGCCGCTCAGGTTGGCCCGTCTTAAGTCCGCGCCAATCATGGTCTCGCCCCGCAGGTCTTTACTCCGCAGGTCTTTGTTCAGCCAGGAACTCATCTGAGGCACCACCTCCCCCGCACATACCTACTCTTGGGACAATACTATTTGGTGCCGGGGTCGGGGTGAGGGATTTCGGCTGTCTGAAGGGCCAACCAAAAACGGTGAGTGTTTTTGTAGCGATGTGTTCTCCAAAACTCTGGTCTACAAGTTGTCGGCTCGGGCGGGACTTTTGTTTCCTCCAGTCCGTGGTTCATGCCAGGATGCCTCCGGGGAAGGACTGCGGTAGTGGCGAGGCCAAGGAGCGAAAAACTGGAGTTGTGCTCCCGCAGGGAGCTACAGAACCACTTCGCACGGGGAGCCTATGAGGCAGCAGGTAGGTGTCCTGCCCCTCCGTCTTTCCGCACTGCCCGCTTGCGCCTTATTCCAGGCGTTGTTGGTGGAGAGCTATCGGGTTTTTCTCGCCGTCCCAGACAACTGCCCACGTTAGCGACATCAGTGGCTGCTATCTGGTTCGGTGAGGGACTCCGAGAACCTCCAGGAGTCCCGTACCGAACCAGGTTTTCAAAGTCACATCAGACCCAAGAGTGATGTAACCAGACTGTGAAAAGACACGACCCTCAAGTTCAGCGCCTGCGCCCATCGTCACATAGCCATTAGCCATAACGGTTCCCGCGAGCACGGCATCTGCTCCTCGGGAAAAGTAACTACCCGTGACCCAGAAAACGTTACTGGATTTAGCCCCATTGAGAAGTACTACCGAACTCCCGGCAGCAGTAGAAATATAGCCAGGGCTCCTCACAATGAAGACTGCATCAGTCCCTGTTGAGCATCAAGCGTGAGTACACCCGTCACGTGAAATACGTGGGCGGGGGCATAGACCCCAGGCGGTAACGTCATGCCACCAAGTTCAGTGTCTATGAGCATTGCGGGTCGACTCAAAGCATCCGCCCTAGCAACATTTACTGCTGCCATTGCCGCAGAGTAACCCGCAATAGGAGTCGCAACGCCGAACGCTTGTGATCCTGAAATCGTGTTGGACGCGCCCACCGTTATCGCTGCTCCTGCAAGCAAAGAGAAACCAGTAGCAACACATAAGTCAAGGCCGGAATTATTTGCGGGCGGCTCCGGCTCCGGCCCACCACAATTCGGACGTGCTGTGCACGCGCACATGCCCCGCATTCTGGTCGTTGAAAAGGGAGCCGATGGCGACCGTGGCGCCATCACTACTCAGCGACACGGATCCTCCCGCAGGGCGCGACCTTGCTATCGTGGGCTCTGGCGCACAAGTAGCTTCCATCGCAACAAGAACCCAGATTATGGGGGTCAATGTAGAGGAGAACCAATGTTGAAGGGTATTGATCCAGTGTTAACGGGATCACTTCTGAAGGCGCTCGACGAGCTGGGTCATGGAGAGAAAATCGCTCTCGTAGACAGAAATTATCCCAGTCACAGCGCTGGCTCCCAGGTCATCCACTTGGGTGAAATCAGCATCGTGCGAGCAGTTGAAGCGGTGTTCGGAGTTTTCCCTCTCGATTCGTTCATCGAAAAGCCACTGTCCAGAATGCAATCAGATGATAAGTCGCCTTCGACACGCACCCAGAACGCAGTCCTCGAGGTGGCATCTAAGGAACACTCCGCACGTCTGGAATTTGAACTCATTCCCAGGCTCGACTTTTACACCAAGGCTAAGGAATGCGCATTGATTGTTCAGTGCCTCGAAACAGCTCCCTACAGTTGCTTCATCGCTCAGAAAGGGGCAGTGTGACCCGGATGCAGGAATCCCGCGAGACATTAGAGCTTCACGATGTCGAAAGACTCATTGATTTTGCGAGAAATTCGGCCCACACAACCACCGGATTTGGACACTTAGACGCTAACGGTGTCGTGGATCCCTCTTTCTCCCCTTCAGTATTGATCACAGCACGCATGACCTTTAGTTTCTCCATCGCGAGCGAGCTTGGGTTAGAGGGCTGCGACGAACTCGCCTCCCGTGGAGTGAAATCATTGGCCGAGGATTTTTTCGACGCGAAGAATGGTGGATTTAGGAGTGTTCCTCTCGGACATGATGGTGCTGAAGTAAAGAGCGCCTACGACACATCGTTCGTCCTTCTAGCCGCATCCACCGCTCACTCCATTGGTGTCAGCGGTGCAGATAAGGTCGCTGAACAGGCGATAAAAGTTCTGTTTGATCGCTTTTGGAGAGAGGACCTCGGCATATTTGCGAACTCTTTCAACGAAGACTTCTCAAGTGCAGAGCCTTATCTTGGAGCGAATGCGAACATGCACGCCGTGGAAGCGTTGATTGCTGCGAGCAATGCGATGGCCGATAGCTCTCTCATGGAACGGGCACTGGAAATCATTGATTTCATGGTCAACAAGCAGGCTCGCTCGATGGAGTGGATGATGCCGGAGCATTTCGATTCCCATGGTGCGCAAGACCGCAACTTCAATGCAGAGACACCCGCTCATGAATTCCGACCTTACGGAGTCACCATTGGGCACCTATTCGAATGGTCACGCCTCCTCCTTGAGTTGCGCCACAGCGGAATAGCTGGTTCTGAGTGGATCCCCGAAGCCGCAACGAGCCTGTACGAAAAAGCCAAAGACGTGGGCTGGGCTGCCGACGGCAACGAGGGCTTCGTCTACACCCTGGATTGGGATGCACAGACAATCGTGGGCGAGAGAATGATGTGGGTCGTCGCAGAAGCCATCAGCGCCGCCGCGCAAATGGACCAGAGCAACCTCTCGGCAACAGCCAAGAGTGATGTTTCAGACTGGACCGCTCATCTCACCCAGTTATTCTTGGACACAGAAAAAGGCAGTTGGCACCACCAATTAAATGCCGAGGGAGCGCCCTCTTCAACAATCTCAAAGGGAAAGCCCGATGCCTACCACCTTCTGCATGCCCTCCTCATTCCTCAGCTTCCGCAAGGATGCGGTCTTCTCGACCGCATCCGAAACCGATAGTGGTCGGCTGGCTGTCGAGGACTCTTACGAGCCGCTTTGACGACGATTCACCATCGACCTAAGCGGGTAAGAGTTGCTGGTCGCTATCAGGAATGTCAATCGCCCCTGTCATCAGCCCCACTGAGTCAGTCATCGACGCAGATTTAGGGGTGACCACTGCCGCCCGCTTGCCAAGCCTCTGCACGTGGATGCGGTCAGCAACCTCATAAACCTGAGGCATGTTGTGGGAAATTAACACAACCGTCAGCCCGCGATTCTTGAGGTCTTTGATCAAGTCAAGGACCTTCCCCGATTCGCGAACACCAAGAGCGGCAGTTGGCTCGTCGAGAATGATTACCTGGCTTCCAAAGGCAGCGGCGCGAGCGACAGAAACAGCCTGGCGCTGACCGCCAGAGAGGGTCTCCACCGCTTGAGTGATGTCTTGAAGAGTACTGATACCCAAGCTCTCAAGTTGCTCCGTCGCCTGTCGGCGCATACCTTTCTTGTCGAGCTGACGAAAGACGGTTCCCATGAACCCCTTCTTTCTGACCTCTCTGCCCAGAAACAAGTTGGATGCGATGTCGAGAGCTGGGGCGACAGCAAGGGTTTGAAAGACTGTCTCGATTCCATGCTCTCGCGCTTCCTGCGTGCTACGGAACGACACCTCTTTGCCGTTGACCCACATCGCCCCATCGTCTGCGACGTGAGCGCCCGCAAAACACTTGATCAGGCTTGATTTACCAGCACCATTGTCGCCAATGACAGCCAGAACTTCCCCGCGGAACAAATCAAAGTCCGCTCCGTTCAGGGCGGTAACGCTCCCAAAACGCTTGACTAGGCCGCGGGCCTTGATAATGGGCTCAGTCATAATTTCACCTTTCTGATCCACTGATCGACGCCGACGGCGACAATCACCAGAATTCCAATTGCAGCCGTCCGGTAGGCCTGATCTACTCCCGCGAGGGACAATCCCATTTCGACAGCAACAACAATCATTGCGCCGAGAAGAGCACCCACAACCGCTCCGCGTCCCCCAAACAAAGATATTCCACCAATCACAACGGCAGTAATCGACTGCAGATTCAACATCGGGTCGACGTTGGGAGAAGCCGAACCGACGCGTCCAATGGTGACAAATGCAGCAATACCCATAATGAGACCGGCTACGAGGTAAACGCTGAAGAGTACTCGGTTGGCATCGATTCCACTCAATTTCGACGCGACCGGATCATCACCCACGGCATAAACGTGAGTGCCCCACGCAGTGTTTCTCAGCACCCACGCTACGACGAAGTACAGGGCGAACATCACGATCAAGCCAAAGGTCACAAAGAAGGGACCCACAGCGAACCCTTCGCCCAAGATAAGCATGACGTCGGGCATCTCCGGACCCTGGATGGTGCGGGCCTTGAAGAAAATAAGAGTCAAGCCCATGAACACACTCCATGTGCCCAAGGTCACAATGAAGGGCGGTAACCCAAATCGAACAATCAGGAAACCGTTAACCGCGCCGGCCGCCGCGGCAGCCGCAATTCCCAAAACGATTGCGAGGTAGGGATTTTGTCCAGCAATGGGTAAGACGTTCGAAGCGACAACAAAGACCGCCAGGTTGGCCATCACCATCTGCCCAAAAATCATGATTGACCCAATAGAAAGGTCAATTCCTGCCGTGAGAATGATTAGTGCCTGCGCTATCGCGAGGGTGCCAACAATAACGGTCTGCTGAACCATCAAAGAGATGGTCGAGGGCAGGAGGAACCTTTCATTGATGAGACCAAAGGAAATCAAGACCGCGATAAGGACGACAAGTGAGCTCAGCCAGGGATACCGGTGGAGCGTCATTTGAACCCGACGCATAAGGGTCCGTTCTACTTCAAACTCTTTGCCTACAGCATCATTGCTAGAAGCTTCCTTGCTCACTCTGCTTACCCCCATTGACTTATAAAGTTTTCAAAATCATAAACCACTCCGCCTGTTAACCACGGACACAGCCTCACTGCCCGCTGCTGTGGCGTTAAGCGAGATGTTGGAGGGCCAGAATCTGGCCCTCCAACATCTTTACTTACCTCGAGAAGAGATTATCCCCAGGCGTTTTCGATGCAGTACTCGGAGGTCTCTTGACCAGCCGCGGTAACTGAATCCTGGGGGTCATCGGTACACAGTGTTACGCCTGTGTCGAAGAACTTCCCGTTTGCCGAGGTGTTAGCAGGAGGTGGTCCACCATTAGCAATGTCGAAAATGGCCTGGATACCCAGTGATGCCATTCTCAGAGGGTACTGCTGCGAGGTAGCCTGAATTTGACCAGCCTTGACTGCTTCAACTCCGGCAAGTCCACCATCAACGGAGACAACGAAAACGTCCTCCCCAAGTACCTTCCCGGCGGCTTCGAGGGCTACGTTAGCTCCGAAAGCAGTGGGCTCATTAATCGTGTAAACCACGTTGATGTCAGGGTTTGCCGCGAGACACCGTTCGATACCGCTACGGCCGCCTTCTTCGCTGGCACCCGTTGCTTCGAGGCAGACGATTTCATATTCGCCACCGGCACCTGTGGTGTAGTTTCCCGACGTTGCAGCGCTGTCCATTTCTTCGAGAACAGGAACGTCAATTCCCATGCCCATGAGGAAGCCATTTGCGCGACAGAAGTCCACGGGAACGACGCGGTCATCGAAGATCACGAGCTGCGCAATAACGGCTTTTTGACCATCAAGCTTGCCCGCTGTCCACTGACCGATAGCCTCGCCAGCGGCACAGTTGTCAGTTGCGAAAGTCGAGCTGACAATGTCTGCAGGTTCGGTGGGAGAGTCGAGTGCGATAACAAAAAGACCGGCTTCGCGGGCTTTCGTAATCGCTGCGTTCACGTTTGTCGACATTGGGGTGATGAGGATTCCTGCTTGACCCTGAGCAATTGCTGCCTCAATGAGGTCAATCTGGCCCTGGTCGTCGCCCTCTTCTTTGGCTGCGCCAACGGTCAAGTCAACGCCGATTTCTGCAGCCTTTGCCTTCGCTCCTGCCTCCATGGCAACGAAGAAGGGATTGGTCAGGTTCTTCAAAATCAGTGACACAGCGACAGTTTCCTGGGCTGCTTCTCCACTATCTCCGGAAGTCGCTGGAGTTTCAGTTGTAGCTGCACTACAACCTGAGAGGATTATTGCGGCTACGCCTGTAGCTGCAAGCCCCGCAAGAAGTCGGCTCTTTTTGAACCGCTTAGTGAACGATGTTCTCATCTGTGAGATACCTTTCATAGTTGTGTTTCCAGGAGTCCCCGGAGATATGAAAGTATCCCACTCCAGGGGGTGAGGCAAACCCGCCATTCGAGGTCGAAACCGGATTGTTATATTGCTTCGAAAAGGGCTCTGGAACATCCTTCTGACAACGGGTCGTGGTTCGGGATTTACCCCTGTGGATGCTCCAAGACGGAAGGCAAGACACAGGGGCAGATAGGGTACTGGCTGTGGCGACGTTGGGAATCGATTTAGGGACGGGCTCAGTTAAAGCAGCCGTGGTCTCTGATAGCGCTGAGATTCTTTCGCGATTTAGCAAGACCTACACTGTGAGCTCGCCATTCCCTGGTTGGGCCGAGAGTGACCCGCTGGAATGGCTCAGTGCCGCGGAAGAAGTCGCCCAACAGGCGATTCAACGCTCCCCACAACCTCCAAAAGCAGTGGGCTTTTCAGGACAGATGCATGGAGTTGTCGTTTCCGATGCGTCCCTCAATCCCCTGCGCCCAGCCATCTTGTGGGCTGACACCCGCTCAGCGGCTGAGGCTGAACGTATGAACGAAGATCTGGGGTCTGCGGAGATGGCAAGGCTCGGGTCTGCGGCCGTGGCAGGTTTTGCCGCCACAACGCTGGCGTGGCTTAATCAGCACGAACCGGAGGTGATGGCAAAAGCTCACCACATTCTGCAGCCTAAAGACTGGTTACGCGCAGCCCTGGGCGGAAAAATTGGCACTGAGCCAAGCGATGCTTCCGGGACGCTTCTGTGCGATGTGGCAACAGGACAATGGTCGGATCTGCCCGTCGAGTGGTCGGGAATCGGAATCGGATTGCTTCCCGACATCCGCCCCTCCCACGAGGACGCTGGACACATCACGCTTGCCGGAACGCATTTTCCTTGCGTCTATGGTGGCGCGGATACCGCGTGCGCACTATCGGGCCTGGGGTTATTGCCCGGTGAGGGATTTGTTGCTGTCGGCAGCGGCGCCCAGGTTGTCGCTGTGATGAAGGACCCCACCCTCGACCCGTCCTTAGCTACCCACACCTTCGCCACCGTTGGGGGAAAAAGTGCCGGCTGGTATCGGATCGGCGCGGTCCAAAATGCTGGTCTTGCTCTGGAACCCACGTTGGGCCTCTTGGGGAGCTCATTTGAGGAAGCTCATGAAGCTCTTGCTGAAGGAGTGTCGTCCCATGACCCTCTCTTTGTTCCCTACCTCTCCGGGGAGCGGACCCCCTTCATGGATCCCAGTCTTCGCGGGTCCTGGCACGAAATTTCGCTCGGAACGACCCGAAAAATGATGCTGCGAAGTGTTCTGGAGGGTGTCGCTCACGCGGTGGCGCTTGCCGTGCAGGCCGTCAGCGACACCGGCGGAAAAATGCCCGAGACTCTGCCTTTCATCGGTGGCGGGTCAACCAGTCCGTTGTTTACGCAGCTGTTATCAGATTGCGCAAATAGGCCATTGGCAAACGTGGAGGCTGCTGATTCGGCCGTTACCGGGGCTGCACTCCTCGGGGCGGGAGAGACTTCTAACCCCGATAGACCAGAACACTCCCTCGTTACGTTCCCTCGTGACGCAGAGGTGGCACTGCTGAAATCGCGTAGGGAGAAGATGCTGCACTTTATTGAGGCCACTCGCGAGGGCAAGAGCCACCGGTGATGAACCACCCTGAGAGGCCCCCTGCGCCAGAAAAAGACTGATGTGGCTGGGGGCTACACTTGGCAAATGACTAGTTTTCTCAGCGGATTGACCGGATCTTTCTCCCAATCAGCAGCTGAAAACCCCACGGTAACCGTCATGGAGGCAGGGTACGCCGCAAGCAATCTGGACGTGCGATACGTCAATTGCGAAGTCGTTCCCGAAAAACTTTCCGAGGCAGTGGCCGGGGCAATTGCGATGGGATGGTTGGGATTTAACTGCTCCTTGCCGCACAAAGAGGCAATTCTGGAGTACCTCGATGAGCTTGCCCCCAGTGCACAACTCATCGGGGCAGTAAACACTGTGGTCATCACAAAGGGACGGCTCGTGGGAGAAAACACGGACGGCAAAGGCTTTGTCGAGGCTCTCAGAAAAGTGGGAGACCCCAAGGGTGCACGAACCGTAATCTTTGGAGCCGGCGGTGCCGCGCGGGCGATTGCCATCGAATTAGCGCTCGCCGGTGCGCACACAATCACGATTGTCAATCGGTCGCCAGGGCGGGGTGAGAAACTGGCCCAGCACGTCGATTCCCGCACTGAAGCGAACTGCTCGTTTGCTCCTTGGACGCCCGGATTCGCCATTCCTGAAGACAGCTCTCTTGTTGTCAATGCGACCTCTCTCGGCTTTTACCCAAACCACGAGGAAACCCTTGATGTCGACTTTTCAACTTTCCGCCCAGGCTCGATTGTCGCGGATGTGGTGCCCAATCCTCCGAAGACCACATGGTTGCACGCGGCAGAAGAAGCCGGCTGCACTTCACTCACAGGGATTGGCATGCTCGTCAACCAGGCTCTCGTCAATGCCCGCCTTTGGACGGGAGAGACGCTCGATGCCGACGTAATGCATCGAGCGCTCAACAAGGCGCTGGGGCTCCCCTGACGCCCCTTGCCTGAGAAAAGAACATGCCGCTATCTCTCGCACTGAGTGATGGACACAGCAGGAAGACCTAGATGTCAGAAGCTACTGAACCCGTTACCCTGATTGCGACGTTTCGAGCTGCGGACGGGCAGGATTCGAAAATCTCAAGGCTTATTGCGGCATACGGAGAAGTCGTCCGAAACGAGCCTGGAAACGTCTTCTTTGAAATTTACACGGACCGCGATGACGGCCAGGCGTTCGTCATTATTGAGCGATATCAGAACGAACAGGCGTTCCAACAACACCTAGAAGGGGATGAAGGGAAAGTGTTCAACGACCAACTGTCGCCTCTGGTTGAGGGGGAAGGCTCCGAGCTCCAGTTCCTTCGGGTTGCTTCCTAGCTCGGCGTGACGCACATGCGCAGGGTGCTGGCCTAGTTAATCCCGTCCTCATATTTTTGTACCAGGTCATCGAACTGGTTCCGGGCGGCAGAATCAGTGTTTCCGGTTGGGAGCGCGCGAGCCTGAGGCTCCCACCCCGGGCGTTTTCCGGTCAAGGCCCATGCCGCTTGTTTAGCCGCCCCAAAAGCCACCTACTCCCCGGGATCGGGAACGACAACAGGCGAGGACAGAGTTTCATTCACCCGCTGCTGGACACCTGTGTTCTAAGCGCCACCTCCGATGAGTATGAGCCGCGTGAGTCCTTCCGTTTCTTCCACGATGGCTTCAAGGCCACGGGAAAAGTGTGAAACCACCGCTTCAAGGACGGACCGCGCCATATTCTCAGGAGTCAGGCTCAACCGGGATATACCTCCGAGCAAACCGGTCGCATCGGGAAGGTTAGGCATTCTTTCCCCATCAAAAAAGGGAAGAAGCGTCAGGCCTCCCGATCCAGGAGCCGCTCTCTGGACTGCGCGGGAAACTTAATCCCACGAAAACCCCAGAAGTCGGCGGACAGAATCGAAGGTTCGAGAAGCATTCAACGTAGCACCGAGGGGAAGGGAAGCCCCCGCCGCGTCTGCAAAACCAGCCACGGTCCCACTGGGGTCATGGGAAGGCTTCGAAGTGACAGCACACACAGTCCCACTCGTTCCCAACGACATCACCACATCCCCCACTTGGGGCCCAAACCCGAGCGCTGCGGTCGCGTTATCCCCACCGCCTGGACCCACGATCCAGCCATCCTCGGTTGTCCCCGCAGCGTCAGCGGCACCGAGGACTTGGGCAAGCGCCAGACAATGGCCGAGAACACAGTCAAGAAATTCGTCGTCGTACGAGTTGGTGAGGGGAGAAAAGTATCCAGTGCCGCTCGCGTCCGAGCGATCTGTTACCAGCTCGTCTAGTTGAGGTCCAAGCCGAGATACTCCCAGCGGGCCGAAGTCTCTAAGCCGCCGCGTCAGCCAATCATGGGGAAGCGCTACGGTCCCAACTCGTGCAGCGAGTTATTGCTCACGCTGACGCAATCATGCGAGCTTCGCAGAGGTGAAGGAAACCACGGGGCCGATCCGGTCCGTTCAGCAACATTCGCCGGCCCAAATTCGGCGATAATGTTCTCAGCCTGTGGCGCAGAACGCGTATCGTTCCAGAGCAGTGCGGGCCTCAGGACCTCACCTGAGGCGTCCAATGCACCAACCGCGTGTTGCTGAGCTCCCTTGGAAATCGCGTCGACATCGGAGGCGTCGACCTGTTCGAGGGATTGTTGAAGGGCTACCCACCCAACCTCTGGGCCAATTTCTGTGCCCTCGGGATGCGGTGTCGTAGCTTCGGAAAGGATGTCGCCAGAGGCGACGTCGACAACAAGGACTTTGCAGCGTCGTATCACGGAATCAACACCAATTACCTTCGGCACTTCCGCCTCATTCCTCTCCAGTCTTGGGCAAGCGCATGGTGAGGAAGTATTCCGCTCCCGAATTCTCGACTCCCACGAACGGGACCCACCCTCTCGCCATTTTTAGGCCAGAAACTCAGCCGGTGCTTCGAGGGCTGATTACTCGCCACCAGCGGGAAGCCGGATTTTCTCGGTGTAGTAACCTCAGGGTGTGAATTTCCCCAAGCCAACACCCTTGCCCACTAAAGAAACTAAGCCTCTGAACTGGGGGATTGCGGCACCTGGAGAAATTGCCGGTATGTTCACGGCCGCAGTCAACACCTATGGAACCCAATGCATCACCGCGGTGGCCTCGCGATCCTTAGAGCGAGCAAGCTCCTTTGCGAAAGAGCACGCGATTGAACACATTTATGGTTCCTACGACGAGATGTTCGCCTCAGACACCATCGACGCCGTTTACATTTCAAACCACATCGAGGGCCACCTGGACCTAGCGGACGCAGCTCTCCACGCTGGCAAACATGTCCTGGTGGAAAAACCGCTGCACTATTCCTCCAGTAGGGGCCGCAAAACTCTCGCGCTGGCTCGAGAAAAGGGTCTTTTCCTGACCGAGGCCATGTGGACCCGTTACCTCCCCCAGGCGAGCGTGATGAGACAGATTCTCGATTCCGAAGACTTTGGGCGCCCCGAAAGCATGATTGCTAGTTTTGCCGTGGATAACCGTGCGGTTCAACGGCTTTGGGAACGCGGAACAGGCGGAATCACCTACGACATGGGGATTTACCCCATTGCTTTGGCCTACGAAGTGTTTGGAAAGCCCACTTCGATAACAGCATTCGGAACCTGCACCCCGAGCGGACTCGATCAGGGGTCACTCGTGCGCCTGGAATACAGTTCTGGCGCGGAGGCGACTCTAGTGATTTCCGGAGTAGCCAGCTTCCCCTGTCAGGCAACAGTGTCGGGCGAAAAATTGGCACTGACGCTGGAACACCCGTTTTTTGTTCCCACTACTCTCCAACTTTCGGATAAGGAGCTTTACCAAACCGAGACGAGTTGGGCTGATGGCACGCCAGTGAAGGGCCACTCTGGTCTTTACTACCAAGCCGAGTGGTTTGCCTACTACGTTGCGCAAGGATTTAGAGAGTCCCCGGTGCATACTCACGAAGAGATTATTGCCAATCTTGAGGTGGCAGAGGAAATTTGTCGCCAACTCGGTTCCACCCCTTGGCTGTAGGGGCGATGCTTCCTTAGTGGCCCCAGTCCAACACCTGGAGCGCGCGAAGCCCATCCTCAACTGTCGCCAAACTTGATGACGCCTCGCCTCTGAGTGTTCCCGTCCATTCCAGAAGCTCGCTGACATAAGCCTGGCGAAAACGGGCCATCCAATTTTCTCCAAACGCGAACGCAGGGTGCGCGGGATGCTCATGGTTTTTCACGACAGTAACGTCGCCCCAAATTCCGACCCTCACAATACCTTTCTCAAAGGTCAGTTCGCACCGAACGTCGTATCCATAGGAGTTATTAGCAAAAATATCGGCAACAATGACCACACCGTTCACGGTGGAACCGGTGAGAACAATGGGATCCTGGAGACCCTCAGGTGCCGCTGAGGTGGATCGTCCCTTCAGGACCGTGAGGTCCGACCACTCATCTGAGAGAAGCCAGCGCAGCGTGTCCACGTCGTGGATCGCGATGTTGGTCAGGAGCTCCTCGCTGGTGATGCCCGGAGAGGAAACGTTGCGAGAAGAGGCATTCACATAGAGGACTGCACCTAATTCCCCGGACTCGATCAGTTTTTTGACTTCGATAAATGGGGGATCAAATCGCCTCATGAACCCCAAATGAACGAGCGGGCGACCTACGTCTTTCAGCGATTGCTGTGCCAGCTCGAAAAGCTCTTCGCCATCCTCCAACGACTGGGCCAATGGCTTTTCGCAGAGGGCGGGGATGCGCCGAGACAAACACAACCTAATGCTTTCGGCATGAAAACGATCAGGAGAGGCAATCACCACGCCATCCAGGTCAACTTCATCCAGCATCTCCACAAGGGAAGCAAACCCTCGGCACTTGAGATTCCAGCGATCCAGGACGGCTTGCCTCATACTCTCGTTGGGCTCCGCCAGCGCGACTACCGAGACACCAGGAATCTCTTGCGACAGGAACTCTACGTGACCAGAGCCCATCACCCCAGCCCCAACCACACCAATTTTGAGGTCATTTTCTGCCATTATGCGCTCCTGACCGCTTAGCTGGATGGAATAATTCTGATGTTTTGCCTGTCATCTAACCTTCTGACGTGGACAGCCTAATGCTCAGGGACAACAAAATTTCGCACTCAGAGGGTGTTAGACCGTGCCAAAAGCGCCAAGCCTCTCCTCTGCCTAAGACTCCAACCCTTCTGAGGCGTCCGGTGCGAAAAGGGAACACCAACTCCGCAGATTATGCTTCGTTCTTTCACTTCATCGTTGGCAGTGCAGGCCAAGGGGATGTCCCTGTCGCGGGAGAACACAGTACTGCCCCTCGAGAGCCCTACCCCAAGAAGCTCCCGCCGCTAGGGTAAAAAAAGACAAATGCGCTGCTAACGCGTGAACGCCGGCTGCTGCATCCACCACCGGGAAGCATCACGCCACTGGCACGTCGTCATAGTCACCGAGGTGTCATGACTGTTGCCCGCGCCGACGAGTCAATTCCCGCGCGATAGATCGAATGGGTAGCAACCGCTTCTTGCGCGGTGACACACCCGAACCGGTCACCGAGCAACCCTTCCCTCTCGGCCAGATAGGAAGCCCACATCTGCAATATTGAGTCCGAGAACCCAAACTCAAAGTTTGGCCCCGTGACCGTTGGCCACACGGATTGGCTGCCCGAATCAATGTGCTGCCATGCCTGCTCACGGCCGTGCCCGGGCGCGTCTATTAGGGAAAAAATCTCCACCAACTTGGGATTCTTAGTGCTGAACCGCACCGCGCCATCTAAACCAATCGCCTCGAACACCCAAGTGTTCTTGTGACCAGGATCGATGCGCTTGGTCTCGGTGGTGAGCGGAAATCGAACGCCCTCATGGCGGGCCCAGCTGTGTAGCGTGACGTTGTCCCATGTGTCGCACTCGACCAGCGCGCCTTCAGCGCCAGGGCGCTCCGTCACGATGTTCTGGAAGACCCCGTACACACTCTCTGGTGCCCATCCCAATCGCAGAGGCACATGCCAGGTGTGCATTCCCAGATCGTTCAGGACACCTGCCTCGCCGCAAAACTCGTTCTGACGCTTCCACCCGATGGGTTTCGTTCTGTCAAGGTCGCTTGCGTGGAGGAAGCTGTTGCGGGCTTCAACGATGGTGCCCAGGGCTCCACTCATCACGTAGTTGATGGCCAACTGTGCACCCGGAAAAAAGGGCATTTCACTGGAACACCGCACAAAGCTCTCAGGGTGCTGCTCGACGATAGCAAGAATCGAAGCGGCCGATTGCTCGTCGATGCCGAAAGGCTTTTCTGCGAGCAGGCTCTTACCCGCTGCGATGACGTCAGAGTAGATGCGCTCGTGGAGGTCATGGCGTACTGCGACATAGATGACATCGATCGAAGGGTCGGTGAGCAGATCGTGATAGTCCGCCACCTTTTTTGTGACGGAATCAATTTCATCGAACCAGCTCAGCGCTGAGGCGTTGATGTCGCATACAGCGGTCAATCGCGGGCGAACCGGATGGTCAATCAGGGCAGGCCAACGTTGGATTGCAGCAGCGACCTCACGCCCCATAAGGCCGGCGCCAATGATTGCTACGTTGACAATCTTGTCACTCAATCGGAGCTCTCTTCGATCATCTGAAGCGCTTCATCCACACTTGCCCCTTTGTGGAGCACCGCCATCAGCGCGGCGGTGATGCCGGCAGGCTTGGGATGATGAATGATGTTTCTTCCGTAGACGATTCCGCTAGCCCCTTGGTCTAGCACCGAGACGGTGCGCTCAAGGAGTGTGCGGTCGTCGACCCGTCCGCCGCCGCGCACAAGAACCGGAACATCCCCAGCGACGGTGATGACCTTGGAGTAATCAGCGACGTTGGCCGTGGGGTCTGCCTTGATGAGGTCAGCTCCCAGCTCTTTTGCCTGGCGCACCAGCGTAACGATTTTGCTGGTATCTCCGTCAACCATGTATCCGCCGCCCGCCTCCACGTTGTCTTGCATGACCAAAGGCTCAATCATGAGAGGCATACCGAAACGCGTGGCCTGCTCTCGCAGGGACAGGATCGATTGGATATTGGCCTCACGGATTTCTGGGCGGCCAGGCAAGTGGATGAGATTTGCACACACAGCAACCGCATCGAGCCGCACCGCCTCTTCGATTGCATTGGGAAGGTGGTGGCTGAACAGGTGCTCGTCGAGAGGGTTGCCGTACACGTTCGCCACATCAGTGCGGAGGACCAGTGCTGGCTTGTGTTTGCCGGGCACATTCTGAAGAATTCTTGCTTGCCCAACAGTCAGCTGTACCGCATCCGGGTTCGCCCGAACAAGAGTCGCAATCACTGCATCCATGTCCTCGATGCCCGAGATGAACGATGCCTCGCCAAAAAACCCGTGGTCGACAGCGACATCGAGGGCCCTGCCTGAAACGGCGTTAAAAAGTCTATTGAGGCGAAAATGCGGCATGTTGTCGAATACTCCTCGGGTTTTTTTCGTTTCGAATATTTGCTTCGGTCAGCGTGTGTGCCAGAGTATCCCCGTCCGGATAACTTGTCTAGCCAGGCCACACAGTGGGTCTCTGCCAAGAAACTGAAGGGAAAGAGCGTGCACTCGATCGCCGTTGCGGGGCATCTTTGTCTCGACATCACGCCGCTATTGCCGCTCACGGCTCGAGTGGATCCAGGATCATTGGTTGAGGTCGGGCCCCTCGCCGTAACGCTGGGGGGTTGTGTCGCAAACACCGGTGGCGCACTTGCGAACCTCGGGACACGGGTAGTCCCCTACGCAACAATCGGCGACGACGAGCTCGGCGCGCTATTGCGGACCAAACTTGCCGCCGAAGGCTTTGCCAGTCCTCAACTGTCAATCTCCCAGCACCTGAGCACCTCTTACAGTCTGGTGATCGAACAAAGCGGCGCGGATCGAACCCTCTGGCATCACACTGGTGCCAATGCTGACTTTGATGGCGCAGCGGTGGATACCTCTGAGCACAGCTTGCTGCACATCGGATATCCGCCGCTACTGCCAGGGCTCCTCGACAACGACGCCCGCAAGCTCACCGACCTGTTATCCAGAGCGCAATCGACAGGTGTCACGACGTCAATTGATCTTGCCGTCGTCGACCCAAATTCCACCTTAAGTTCACTCAACTGGGATTCGATAATGCCGTCGATTTTTTCGCACAGCGATATTGTTACTCCCAGCCTCGACGACCTGACCTCGGCCTTCGGGATCCGTGAACAGTACTCGCCTGAACTTGTCGATCGCCTTGCTGACAGATTGCTAGACGACGGTGTCGCTGTGGTCGTGATTTCGGCTGGCCAGCACGGGCTGCGTCTGCGAACGGCATCACAAGAGCGACTACGAAGCGGGGGCGCTGTGCTTGCCCCTCTTGCCGATACCTGGGCTCACCGCTCTCTCACTATTTCGCCGCTGAGGGTCGAGAACCCGGTAACGACAAATGGCGCAGGCGACGCGAGCACAGCGGGCCTGCTCTATGCGATCACACAAGGCGGGACTCCTGAGCAGTCCGCAGCCCTCGCGGTCGCGTGCTCTGCCGCCGTCATCCGTGGTGAGAAACCCACCCCAAAAAACGTGACAGAGCTGGACTCTTCTCTCTCCAGTATTTTCAGTATGAAGGCCTAAGAGGATCCCCCATGAAACCAATCCTGCTCCCAGCGAACCAGCCACCCGCGAGATTTTACCAAGGTGGAGCCCGCATCGCTGAGTTCCGAGGTTCCCACGATGTGCAACCGAACACCCCCGAAGATTGGGTGGGTTCAACAACGAGTGTGCGGGGTCATGCGCCTGTGGGCATGACCCGACTCGAGGATGGCCGGCTACTCGCCGATGCCGTCGCGAGCGAACCTCTCGAATGGCTGGGGCCAGAGCACTTCGCGCGCTACGGTCATGACTCAATGCTTCTGGTGAAGCTCCTGGACGCCGGGCAGCAACTCCCGGTGCATGCGCACCCCGACGGTGAGTTTGCCGCGACTCACGTCTCAGCGTTGCATGGTAAGGCCGAGGCCTGGTACATCCTGAGTCCGGGCAAGGTCTATGTGGCCCTCACGCGCGACCTCAGCGCTGCCGAGCTTCATTCGTTCGTCGTAACTCAAAACATCGACACTTTGCTCTCTCTGATGCACGAGATCACGGTGGAGGTCGGCGATTGCGTATTCGTGCCTCACGGTGTGTTACACGCCATTGGTGCTGGCATCCTGCTCGCGGAAGTTCAGGAGCCGGAGGATCTCTCGATTCTTCTGGAATGGGAGGATTTCGACCTTGATGGCGTAAGGGACGGCCACCTGGGCCTCGGATTCGACCTGGCACTCACAGCGGTGGAGAGAACCGAGCGATCAGAGGACAATGTGGAAGCTCTCATCCGGCGGAGGGTAACGAAGGGAAATTCACTTCCCCGCGAGGCAAGCCAGTTTTTCCGACTAGACAAAGTAGAAAATCTCGACCATTTTGCTGCGGGGTTTGGAATTGTCATTGCCCTTGACGAGTCAGTTAAACTCAAAATGGAAGGGGGCGACCACCACCTCGCCCCTGGTTCCACAATGCTGATTCCCTACGCCGCGGGGGCATTTACCCTCGAGGGGACGGCGTTGCTTGCCCGCCCTCCGTTGCCATAATCACCTCTGACTAGGTTCCATCGATTAAGGCAAAGTGAAGAAGCCGACGCCGAACTGGAGGCGGTTGCGGTTCCCACGGCTCCCATCGCCATGTCCTGGCTAACGAGGAGCTTCTTGGGCACGCCTGGCGACCGGTCGCTAGGGCGGGTTTGTGCCAGAAACAACCCGAAATGGTCGACGAGGGTTAGATCACGAACTCAAGGGCGAAGTGATCGGGATGTCCGCTACGGCCTACGCACCTCGCGAAGGAGCAGGATATCGGCACAACACACAGCACATTCGGTCGAGGCCACGCCGCCGTATCAAAACTTCTTCCTCGAGCGCTACATGGGCTCGTATCGAAACGAGTTGGATGAGTTCATCACGCCCATTCGGGGCGAAGCCTCCAACACCCCCACCGTCGAAGACGGCCGGATGGCTCTTATCTTGGCCAATGCCGCTGTGGAATCGGCTCGGACGGGAACCACCATTTCCGTCTCCCCCAAATAGAAGAATTTGTAAGGACAAAGTACGATTGAGTGTCCGGCCTAATAAAGTGACTTTTTATGACTAGTGCTCCAGCATTCCCACCCCTTGATGTCTTGACGATGGGGCGCGTGGGAATTGATCTTTATCCCCTCCAAAGCAATGTGGGGCTGGATAAAGTCACCAGCTTTGGCAAATTCCTTGGCGGTAGCCCCACCAACGTGGCCGTTGCTGCCGCGCGGTATGGCAGAAGTAGCGCTGTCATCACCCGAACAGGCCCTGATCCTCTGGGCCTCTACGTGCGTGACGAGCTAGAGCGCCTAGGCGTCAGCTCCCGTTATGTGTCTGACGTCGAGGGGCTCAAAACCCCACTGGTGTTGTGTGAAATTTTCCCACCCGATAACTTCCCGCTGTATTTTTATCGCGATCCTGTAGCGCCGGACATGATGATCGCGGCCGACGAGCTCGATGAAGAGGCAATTAAGTCTGCAAAGATTTTCTGGACTACCGTCACGGGGCTAACGCAGGAACCAAGCCGGTCCGCTCACCACCATGCCTTGGCGCTTCGTGCTCGCACAGAACACACCATTCTTGACCTGGATTACCGCGCAGAACTCTGGGAATCGACAAGCGACGCCTCCACAGCAGTGCACAAAGCTCTTGAGAAGTCCACGGTGGCGGTGGGTAACCGCGAAGAGTGTGAGATTGCGGTGGGAGAAACCGATCCTGATCGCGCCGCCGATGCCCTACTGGAGCGCGGCATCTCCATTGCCGTAGTCAAGCGCGGCCCCAAGGGAGTGATGGCTAAAACAGCGTCAGAGCGTATTGAGGTGGAACCCTTTGCTGTGGATGTCGTCAACGGCCTTGGCGCCGGGGACGCTTTCGGCGGAGCTTTTTGCCACGGTCTACTCAATGGTTGGGAGCTAGAAAAAATCGTACGGTTTGCCAACGCCGCGGGAGCCATCGTCGCCGGACGCCTGGAATGCTCCACTGCCATGCCTTTTGAAGAAGAAGTTTTCACCGCCTTGGAGGTAAACCATGTCTGAGCTTGATTTCACCGCACTGCGGGCTACGAGAGCCACCCAGCCCGAAGCGATTGCCCAGGCGTTGGCCTCGCGAAGCAGACGAAGCATCGAGAGCACTGATGGCCGCTTGATGATCGTGGCAGCAGACCACCCGGGGAGAGCTGCCATGGGAGTGGGCAGCGACGCCATGGCGATGGCCAACCGCGAGGTTCTTCTCGAGCGCCTAGCTCGTGCTTTAGAGAACCCCGGAGTCGATGGTGTCCTCGCCACCCCCGACATCATTGATGACTTGGCCCTTCTGGGGCTGTTGAACAACAAGATTGTTGTTGGTTCCATGAACCGCGGCGGGCTTCGCGGAGCGTCTTTTGAAATGGATGACCGTTTTGGCGCCTACTCCATAGAGTCCGTTGCCCGTGCTGGCCTTGATTTTGCCAAAACCCTCACTCGCATCAATCTTCAGGATGCCGGAACTGCGGACACCCTTATCGCCACGGCAGAGGCCGTGAACGATGCTGTCGCAGCACAGATTCCCATCATGCTGGAACCCTTCATGAGTGAATGGGTGGACGGGAAAGTAACAAACATTTTGACCGCTGATGCTGTCATTCACTCCATTGCTATTGCTGCCGCCCTCGGTGGCTCCAGCGCCTATACCTGGCTGAAGATTCCCTTTGTCACAGACATGGCCAGGGTCATGGAATCGACCACCCTTCCCACCGTGATTCTTGGTGGCGACAACCAAAGTGACCCCGAATCGCTCTATGCCGACTGGGTCCATGCCCTGACCCTGCCTGGTGTTCGGGGGCTTGTTGTCGGTCGAAGCTTGTTATATCCGGCCTCAGGCACTGCCGCTGATGCCATTTCCCGTGCTGTCGAAATTGTGCACGGCTGACCCAAGCCCCAAGAAAAGGAACCTACTGTGAGTAATCCCATCATCAACCACCACGTCGGCAGACAAGAGTTTGTTGGCGACTCGAAGCGTTTCGCGGATGTCTTTGATTCTGCCCGCGCCGTGGCAACAAAATCCGTTCGCTTGGCTACCACCTCTGACCTGGATGCCGCCGCTAGCGTAGGGTTCTTGCCCCAAGCATCCCAGACAGCGGGAGCACAATGACGCAGTGGTTTTATCCCCGGGGAACACTCCGCCAAGGAGTGTGGGACACCGTCGTGGATTCGAGCCTTCCCAGCTGGCAACACACCGGTATGCGTATCGGCGACGTCACTGACTCCCCCACTTTCTCGATTGCCCCCGACGGGATAGAGCGCGTTATCTACATGCTAAACGGCGCCAAAACGACCGTCCGATACACGCTCGCGGGCACCAGTTCGGTCGAAACCGTCGTTCTGGCGGGACGCCAGTCTGTCTTCCACGGCGCTGTGGACTACCTTTACC
>Ga0335398_10001630_pt1 | contig 37796 bp, 35 predicted proteins | sample BON03_FD_205742 | JGI IMG/M metagenome (GOLD analysis project Ga0335398, IMG submission 205742) | Freshwater microbial communities from Lake Bonney liftoff mats and glacier meltwater in Antarctica - BON-03 (spades assembly) (version 2) | ecosystem: Environmental > Aquatic > Freshwater > Ice >... | reverse complement strand
CATCACAAAATATGTCTGTTAATTTGTTCATGAGCCTGTTTTCCTTTCATTAAAATCTTTGTCGTAAAAGATCTGATCGGTTAACAGGCTTTTAGTTCCCTTGTCTTAAACAGGATTCAGGTTACATATTTCGGCAGGTGAGCCACCGATGATTCGTGTGGATGGTGATATCCGTCGAATTAACGTGCCAGAAATGGATAACACAGAAGTACGTGCCATGGTGTACGACATTATGAATGATAAACAACGCAAAGATTTTGAAGAATTTTTAGAGGCAGACTTTTCATTTGAAATACCTGGCTTAGCGCGTTTTCGTGTTAATGCTTTTAATCAAAATCGCGGTGTAGCAGCGGTGTTTCGAACGATCCCTTCTAAAGTACTGACTTTGGAAGAATTAGGGGCCCCTGATATTTTCAAGACAATTTCAGATAATCCTCGCGGCATTGTGTTGGTTACTGGGCCAACAGGCTCAGGCAAATCAACCACCTTGGCAGCCATGGTTGATTATAAAAATGATAAGACAAATGAACATATTCTGACTATCGAAGATCCGATTGAATTTGTTCATAAAAGTAAAAAATGTCTGGTTAACCAACGAGAAGTACATCGTGATACTTTGGGTTTTAGTGAGGCGTTGCGCTCTGCCTTGCGTGAAGATCCCGATATTATCCTAGTCGGTGAGTTACGTGACTTAGAAACTATTGAGTTGGCATTAACCGCTGCTGAAACAGGCCATTTGGTATTTGGTACCTTGCATACCTCATCAGCGGCAAAAACGATTGATCGAATCATCGATGTATTTCCTGCCGCAGAAAAATCGATGGTACGTTCGATGCTTTCAGAATCACTGCGTGCCGTTATTTCGCAAACTTTGTTGAAAAAAGTAGGGGGCGGACGAATTGCCGCTCATGAAATAATGATCGGTACCGCAGCGATTCGTAATTTGATACGCGAAGACAAAGTACCTCAAATGTATTCTGCTATTCAAACGGGTGGTGCAGTGGGTATGCAAACATTAGATCAATGTTTACAAGATCTCGTGCGTCGCCAACAAATAACTAAAGCAACAGCATTGCCAATCGCAGTGAATAAAGACTTATTCCGCTAGGAGAAAATGATGGATATCGTAACAATTCTTAAGGCTGCCGTTAAGCACGATGCGTCGGATATATTTATTACTGCAGGTCGGCCTGCTACTTTAAAAGTAAATGCGCGATTAGCCACATTGAATCAAGACATCTTGACTGATGATGAAGCGAGTGAGTTGGTCTTAAGTACAATGAGTGATGATCAAAAAAGGACTTTTGAGCGAGATAAAGAATGTAATTATGCAGTTAGCACAGCGGGAGCAGGGCGCTTTCGAGCCAGCGCCTTTTATCAACGTAATAAAATAGCGATGGTCATGCGTCGGGTTAAAGATGAAATTCCTACTATTGAGGAATTACACGTTCCTGAGGTTATCAAAGAGTTAGCAATGACTAAACGGGGCCTGATTATTTTTGTTGGTGGAACGGGTTCAGGTAAATCAACTACTCTGGCAGCTATGATTGGCTATCGAAATCAAAATAGTACGGGTCATATCTTGACCATCGAGGACCCTATAGAATTTGATCATAAACATGCTGGCTGTGTGGTCACTCAACGTGAAGTGGGTATTGATACTGAATCGTATGAGATCGGTCTGAAAAACTCTTTGCGACAAGCACCAGATGTGATTATGATCGGCGAAATTAGGGCGAAAGATACCATGGAATATGGGATTACTTTTGCTGAAACAGGGCATTTATGTCTTTCCACTCTGCATGCCAACAATGCTAACCAAGCGATGGATAGGATTATTAACTTTTTCCCTGAAGAACGGCATAAACAGTTATTGTTGGATTTATCGCTTAATTTGAAAGCGGTAGTTGCACAACGCCTCATTCCTAAAAAAGATGGTACAGGACGCTGTGTGGCGGTAGAAGTGTTGATTAATACCCCCTTAATCGCCGATTTAATTGAAAAAGGAAAAGTTACAGAAATTAAAGAGTTGATGAAACGTTCGGGGGAACTAGGTATGCAGACCTTTGATCAGTCAGTGTATAAATTATATTTGGCGGATGAAATCACTTATGAAGAGGCATTAAAAAATGCAGATTCAGAAAATGAAGTACGTTTGATGATTAAATTAGGTTCTGACACGGGTGGGATTCTAGATGAAAGCATGGCGTTGAAATCAGATGGCAGCGAGAATACTTTCATCGATAATACATATTGTTTTGTCTGTACTTGCTTGAAAAACATAAAAAACTTGTGATTATTATTTTCTATATGATAATCTATGGATAAGCTATCATGAGACGACTCATGAATCTGTGAATTGTAAAGGAAAACTTAAATGAAAATATCAATGAAATTAACAGCAGTTGCACTTGCAGCTGGTTTATTAGCTGGTTGTGCGGGTCCAAGTAAACAAGCAGACGATAACTACTTATTGTGTGCTATTGCTGGTGGATTAGTGGGTGGAGCTGCAGTTGCTGCTGCTTCTGGTGACGGACAGTCTGCTGTCGGTGGTGCTCTTGTTGGTGCTGCTTTATCATTAATACTTTGTCCAACTGAAGAAGCAGTAGCTGCTGAACCAGTTGAAGCTGCAGCAGTATGTGCTGAAGTTCCACCTGCAGGCGCTTTATTAGATGCGCAAGGTTGTGCTTATGACTCTGATTCTGATGGCGTAGTTGATGGAATTGATATGTGTGCGAACACACCAGAAGGTGTTACGGTTGACCGAGTCGGTTGTCCATTAGACACTGATAAAGATGGTGTAGCTGATTATAAAGATCTATGCCCTGGAACGCCATTAGGTACTATTGTTGATGAAACCGGTTGCCCATTAAAAGGCGAGAAAATCTTGTCTTTAACTGGCGTTAACTTTGCGTTCGACAAAGCAGTATTAACTACGGAAGCTGAAACTGTACTTGAACAAGCTGTTGATCTGTTGAAAAATACAGATTCAGTCATCGAAGTGCGCGTTGAAGGCCATACTGATAGCATTGGTTCTGACGCATATAACAAAACTTTGTCACAAGCACGTGCTGAAGCAGTGGTTGCTTATTTAGTATCACGCGGTGTGAAAAGTCATAGTCTGATGGCTGTTGGTATGGGCGAATCTTCACCAGTAGCTGGCAATGACACTGACGCAGGTCGTGCAGCTAACCGTCGTGTTGACTTCATTGTTCAATAAAACGTTAATCGCCATACCTACTCTGTAAATATCAGAGTAGGTACTTAAAATAAAAAAGCCCCAATCTTTAGATTGGGGCTTTTTTTATGCGAGATAGAAATTCAGATAATAGGCTGTAGGTTTAGCTATTTAGCTCACGTATTTAGCCGGTTGTTTAAAATCAATGATATTTGCTATAGGAGGAGGAATTTGTAAATGAAAGCCTTTTGTTTCTAGATCTTTAATCACCGTCTCAACATTTTCACGTGCTAATTTGCGTTCAGGTGTCAGTTCGATCTCCATTACAAAAATAGGCTCTTTTCCCATTGAGTTATATAAGGCTTGTGGCACGTTCGAAAAATCATCTTTTTGAGTGATGTAAATATATAGCTCGGCTTTACGGCTACTTTTATAGATATATGCGTTCATAGTCTTTGTCTTATGAGATAGGTGGGTGATATATAATCTGAACAACAGTGCCAGCAGGATCGTAACAATAAAAACTTCTCGCGTTATCACGATGAGTCCTTGGCGGCTGGCGAATAACAACAGCACAATGCCTTAAAAATGCGAACCACTCATCAACTTGTTTAGCTGTTTTGATAACGAAACCAATATGATCTAGTTTTTGAGCACCACTAGTATCATATTCTATACTGGCTCTATGCAAAGCAAGGTTATCATTGCCAGAAGTTAGATAGACGCTGTCGGGATCGGGACGCCATTCGACCTGCATACCGAGTAATTCAACATAGAAGTGCTCACAGGCTTCAAGATCATGGACATATAGAGCAACATGACGTATGCCTTCTGTATTAGGCGGTCGTTTCACTATTGTTCTCCAAATACATGATGGCAACATTTTAACCACGTGTTCTCACCAAACTGATGCTGAATTACCAGTGGCAATGCGATAGAACCGCTCGCTAATAATTTATCATGAAGGGCTTTTAATTCGATATTGTCTGCTGGATTAATAATATCACGTAGGGCGTTTATGAGTGCCCAACCAACAGCGTAACTCATCGGAACGGTTGGTGATTGACTATACCAACGAAGCTCACCCATAGCTTGCTCGTGACTGAAGCCGAGCGCATCGACCATTTTTTGTGCGGCGGCTGCAAGTGATAATTTCTGCGTGTGAATTTCAACGTCAATTATGATGCGTAAAGCTCGCCAAAGCCGATCACGTAGCATGATGATACGCTGACCCGGATGACGATCAAAACCTTGTTCCAACATCATTTGTTCACAATAAAGTGCCCAGCCCTCATATAGCGTTGCGCTCGGATTGAGTCTGCGAATTAGCGCTGAACCTTCTGTCGAGTGATTGGCAGTGATAAATTGTAAGTGATGACCCGGCCATGCTTCATGAACACTTGTTTGACTAATCGCCGCTAGATTATGTTCTTTTAATTCAGCATCATTTTTGGTCGGTGTGACATAGTAATAGCCTGTTTGTAAGGCATCAGCAATGCAAGGATCTAAATAAGCTGCAAATGGAATTTGGTGCTGTAAAAATTGGGGGGTGGCAACCACATTAAGCATTTGCTTATCGGGCATGGTGATTAAGTCTTGTTCACGTAAAAATGCTTCAGCGGCTTTCATTTCATGCTGATAGCTTGTTAGTAATTGGTCTGCAGCCGGATGTTGCTGTTGGATATCAGCTAAAGTCAGTTTACTTATAGCTAATTCCGCCGCTAATAATTGCTGAGTTTGGTTAAATAGGCGCTGACCAAAAGCAAGTAAGGATTGTGTATTAATCGGCAAAAAATGTTGTTGGTGTAATAATCGCTCGAAGTGGTCTCTGCCACATGCAAAATCACCTTCGCTGAATGGTAAAAGTCGTTTTAAGCTGTGTATAAAACCTTCTAACGATTTACCGGCATCTGCGATGGCTTGTTCTATTTCATTATCTTGTGTGAGTGCATCATAAACTAATGGATTTTGATGCATGTGATGGCAGTAATTGACACCCGCTTCGGCTTCGGCTAAGGCCATTTCTAACCAAACTTGTGGAATTATGGTGGGCGCAGTATCTAAAAAACTTTTAGCATCTCGGATATGATTAGGTATCAATATCAGCCGTGATTTTAATGCATGATTAAAATCACGAACGGGCCTGAGAGTAAGTTGATGTATAGCATTTATAGGCAAAAAGCGTGTGGGATCGCGATGACGCCAATCATGCTCCATTAAGGCATGATGCTCTAAATTGGCTTGGCTATACAATATTTGATAATTGATCTGGTGCTCGGCATCGAGTTCACTTATGTTTATCTCATCGAGTGCGACCAAGCATTTTTCATTGAGCACAATTTCAATGCCAATTGTTTCATCACAATGTGAACTTAGTTTATCTGCATAGTCATCAATGCCTGCATCTAATGCTGCTTCGGGATGTAAGCGGCACCATGTTGCTAAATAACTTTGCTCAATACGTTCAAAGGTATCTTGACTTGTTTTAGTCAACATTGATGATCTCATAATCATGCGTGATTTCAGCTGTTTTACCCAACATGAGCGATGCTGAGCAATATTTTTCTGTGGACAGTTCTACCGCACGTTTCACCTGTGCTTCTTTTAAGTCTTTTCCAGTGACTTTGTAGTGAACATGAATTTTGGTGAATACTTTAGGAACTTCTTCACTACGTTCACTATCAATTTCGACCACGCAGTCACGAATATCTTGCCGTGCTTTTTTTAAGATCTGCACCATATCAAATGAGGTGCAACCGCCCAAGCCCAGCAATAACAGTTCCATTGGGCGCATTCCTGTGCCATGCCCGCCCATTTCTTCTGGACCATCCATAATAATAGTATGGCCTGTACCAGACTCCCCTAAGAACATTACATCCTCAACCCATTTCACTCTTGCCTTCATTATTTTGCACTCTGATTTTTAATAAATAATACTGATTTTGCCATATTAGCTTACTTGAAGGCAGTGTTAGTTTATTATTAAGCTTATATAAACGACGTGGATCCAATTAATGTCACAGGTAAAACCATGGATTATTTGAAATACAAGGCGATAGAAGAAGGTTTAGCTGACTTTTTCCGTTGTTGTCACAGCAAGCATTATTCGGCTAAATCTATATTGATTCGTCCAGGCGACGCCGCGAATAGCTTGTATTATTTGCGTGAAGGTTCAGTGTCGATCACGATGGAAAATGATCAGGGGGAAGAGCTAATACTCGCTTATCTTAATCAGGGTGATTTTTTAGGTGAAGTCGGTTTATTTTCAGATGTTGCGGATCGTAGTGTAACTGTTCGAGCTAGGACAGACTGTAAAACTGAAGAAATTTCATACCAACAACTAAAATTATTATCCAATACACAATTAAAAGCATGTTACCCAACTTTACTGCAGTTTCTTGCTGAGCAAATGGCCAGACGATTATTATCTACGACTAGAAAAATGAGTGAATTAGTCTTTTTAGATGTGGCTGGCCGAGTAGAAGCGGCGTTAAATGAATTGGCTTTACAGCCTGATGCCATGAAGCACCCTGATGGAATGCAAATTAAGGTTACAAGACAAGAAATTAGTCGTATGGTCGGCTGTTCTCGTGAAATGGCTGGTCGGGTTTTAAAACAATTACAAAACGACGGTATTTTGTGGTCTCATGGTAAAACTTTGATTCTATTTGATGATACCAAGTAGGGTATTTTTATCATAATCCTGCAATATCTTGATTAGCTGTTAAAAAGCGTACTAAGTTGAAGTCCTGGATCTTCAGCGCGCATAAAGGCTTCACCCACTAAGAAGCCATTAACATGATGTTCACGCATTAAGGCCACATCAGCTGCTGTATGAATACCGCTTTCTGTAATTACCGTATGATTTTCAGGAATGCAGCCTAATAGATCTAATGTGGTATTTAATGATGTTTCAAAGGTACTTAAATTACGATTATTAATGCCGATAAGCGGTAAATTTAAAAATAATGCTCGTTCAAGCTCGGCAAGATTATGCACTTCTACTAATACGTCCATATTGAGTTGCATTGCTAAATCACTCAACTCATGTAATCGTTGATCATTTAGCGCCGAAACAATTAACAAAATACAATCAGCGGCAATCGCACGCGCTTCGAATACTTGATAAGGATCAATAATAAAGTCTTTACGAATAACGGGTAAAGAACAGGCTGCACGTGCTTCTTGTAAATAAAATTCATGGCCTTGAAAAAAGTCATGATCGGTTAATACGGATAAGCAGGCAGCACCATGTTGTTCATAACTTTTGGCGATGTCAGCAGGCACGAAATTTTCACGTAATAGGCCCTTGCTAGGTGATGCTTTTTTAATTTCAGCGATAACAGCTGCTTGTCCGGCATTTATATTGGCTTCAATAGCAGCGACAAAGCCGCGTGGCGCATCCGCTTTTTCGGCGACTTCAATTAATTGAAGTTGTGACACTTTAGCTTTGCGCTCCGAAATTTCTTCATACTTGCGTTCAATGATTTTTTTTAGGATGTCTGGCGTATTTGTCGTCGTCATATTAGATTCTTTATATGCTATGAGTTACTAGAGGCAATAAGTGCATCGAGTTTTTGCTGGGCAGCCCCATTGTCTATCAGTGTTTGGGCTAAAAGCATTCCTTCGGCAAGTGTCGTTGTCAGATCCGCAGCATAAATCGCAGCACCTGCATTTAATACAACAATATCTCTTGCTGGCCCAGCTTTACCGGCAAAGATATCTTTGATAATGCTTAAGCTCTGTTGTGCATTAGACACGGCAAGCACACTAATATCATGGCGCTGCAAGCCAAAATCTTCAGGGCTAACGGTATAACAGCTGACATCACCATTTTTTAATTCTGCAACGTAGGACGCTGAACCAATACTGATTTCATCAAGCCCATCCTCAGCATGAACAACTAAAACATGTTCGCTACCAAGTGCTTTCAGTACATGTGCCATAGGTTCAACCCACTTACGGTCATAGACACCTAATACTTGGCGTTTAGCTTGCGCGGGATTGGTCAATGGCCCAAGTAGATTAAAAATCGTGCGTACGCCCATTTCAGTACGGGGTCCTGTGGCATATTTCATCGCCCCATGATGTTTTTGCGCGAACATAAAACCAACACCAAAGTTATCAATACAATTTTTCACTTGAGCGGGAGTAATGTCTAAGTTAATACCTGCGGCTTCTAATACGTCTGCGCTACCTGAACTACTGCTAATCGAACGATTACCGTGCTTAGCAACTTTAGCACCAGCAGCGGCAACGACAAACGCACTCGCGGTAGATACATTAAAGGTGCTTGCACCATCACCGCCGGTACCACAGGTATCAACGACATGGTCACCACTAATATCTACAGGTGTTGCAAGACTTCGCATGACTTTAGCTGCGGCAGCAATTTCAGTGATAGTTTCACCTTTCATTTGCAGGCCGACTAAAAATCCACCAATTTGAGCCGGCGTTGCTTGGCCAGTCATAATTTGTTGCATGACAGCAATCATATCTTCGCTGGATAAATCGTGTCGTTGAATGACCGATTTGATGGCGGCTGGTAAGTTCATAATAATGCTCGTTTAACGATCGAGAAAGTTTTTCAGCAAGGCGTGGCCTTGTTCAGTCAAGATAGATTCAGGGTGAAATTGTACACCTTCGATCGGCAACGTTTTATGGCGGACGCCCATGATTTCATCCAAGCTGCTATCTTCATTTTGTGTCCAAGCGGTAACCTCAAAACAGTCTGGCAGCGTATTTTTATTAATCACTAGAGAATGATAACGTGTGGCGGTGATCGGGTTGTTTAAGCCTGCAAAGACACCGACATTTTTATGATAAACGGGTGATGTTTTACCATGCATAATCTGTCGAGCATGAATGATTTCACCGCCAAAGGCCTGACCGATAGCTTGGTGACCCAGACAAACGCCTAAGATAGATTTTTTACCTGCAAAATATTTAATTACTTCAAGTGAAACACCCGCTTCATTAGGTGTACACGGGCCGGGCGAAATAACAATTTTTTCAGGATTTAATGCCTCGATTTCTTCAATGGTAATTTTATCATTACGATGTACGTGAACATCCGCGCCTAGCTCACCAAAGTATTGGACGAGGTTGTAGGTGAAAGAATCATAATTGTCGATCATTAAAAGCATTAACACATACCGCTTAAATTATATAATGGTCGAATTCTAGCAAATAATGGCTGCTTTCAGGAGATTTTAATCGTAATAAGTGCCAAAGACGGTTAACGTCTAGATCGAAAAAAATTGCGAAGTAGGGCGCTGCTTTCATCGGCGAGTACACCATGTTCACAGATGACATGATGATTGAGTTGTGGGGTATTGAATATATCAAAACAACTTCCTGCTGCACCCGTCTTAGGTTCTGTTGTGGCAAATACAACGCGTTTAATACGAGCATGGATAATCGCGCCGGCACACATTACGCACGGTTCTAAGCTTACATAGAGCGTTGCATCTGGTAGACGATAATTGTCGAGTTGCTGACAAGCTGCACGTAAGGCTTGAATTTCAGCATGAGCAGTAGGATCGCTACTGCTAATCGGTTGATTCCAACCTTCGCCTATGATTTGATCATCGACAACGATCACCGCACCTACCGGTACTTCTCCTTGTTGTTCTGCTCGTTTAGCCAGAGATAGCGCATGCGCCATCCAATAATCATCACTGTGCATGCTGAGTAATATGACGTTTAATTAGGTTTACAAGGCGCTTACTTGCACCTTGGCTATTAGCCATTAGTTGCAAAGCAGCTTTGCCCATCTTGTCTCGTTGCTGTGAATCTTGTAGCAATTTAATAATTGTTTCAGCTAATTGTTCAGTGTCATTGATTTGTATCGCGGCATCGGCGTTAATAAATTGTTTGGTAATTTCATTAAAGTTAAAATAGTGAGGGCCGGTGATAATAGGGCGAGCTAATGCCGCGGGTTCAAGTATATTATGGCCGCCAACAGGCATTAAGCTACCACCAACAAAGGCGACGTCACTGGCTGCATAAAATAACGGTAATTCGCCCATCGTATCAACAATGAGTACCTTCACATCAGAAGGGCAGGGCCGATGTTCGCTGCGGCGTAAGGTTTTGAAACCGGCTCTTTGAGAAAGTGCTGTTACCCTGTCAAAGCGTTCAGGATGACGCGGCACGATAATTAATAATAGCTCGGGAAAGGTGGCACGAACTTGGCGGGAGGCATTTAAAATGATCGCTTCTTCACCTTCGTGAGTACTTGCAGCGACCCAAGTAGGGCGATGGTTACCCCATAGATTTCTCATGACAGCTGCTTGTTCCATCAAACTCGCTGGTAAGTTAATTTCATATTTTAAGTTACCGATGGCATGCACGTTTTTGATATCGGCACCTAATAATTTGAAGCGCTGTCGATCTGCGTCACTTTGTGCGGCAATAAAATGCAAACTTTGTAATATGGTTTTCGTGAAGGTGGCAAAGCGAGCATATCCTTTAGCAGAACGTTCCGACATACGAGCATTAGCTAACACCAAAGGAATCTTTAATTGTTGGCAGGTTAACAGTGTAATTGGCCAAATTTCAGTTTCCATGATAATGCCAAATTGCGGATGAGTTCGCCGGAGAAAACGTTGAACGGCAAACGAAACATCATAGGGTATATAACAATGCATAACGGAATCGCCGTATAACAGTTTGACGCGAGCACTACCTGTCGGAGTCATGGTGGTGATAATTATTTGATGTCGGGGGAATTCAGCAAATAATGTTTTAACGAGTGGTCGCGTTGCTTCAACTTCACCTACAGATACTGCATGGATCCAGATCACTGGATTGTCATCGGTGAGTAGTGGGCTATGGCCAAAGCGCTCTGACCAGCGTTGCCAATAGCCTGGGGAGCGGATACCACGCCAAAGCAGTCGAATGAGAATGAAAGGCAAGGCAATATAAAAAAGGAGGGCATAAAGTAATTTCAAATGAGGCTCATCTATACAGTTTGTTCAAGCGACAAAACAGTGGGAATGATAGCATAGGCGCAGTATTCTTAAATCCTTAGCCAATATGAAAATATTTCAAAGACAATTCTTGCACCCACGCTTCTGGCCTAGCTGGCTAGGCTTGTTGTTTATGCGCTTATCTATTTATATTCCTGTAAAAGCTCAGTTGATGCTGGGTAATGGACTCTCATTGATAATGCGACCGCTGATGAAGTCTAGAAAAAAAATAGCTCAGCGTAATTTGGAGTTATGTTTTCCAGAGCTGTCTGAACAACAACGCGCGGCGTTATTAGAAGAAAATTTTCGGACCATGGGTATGATGTTAATCGAAACGGCGCTTAGCTGGTGGGCAAGTGATGCTAGTTTACAAAAGCGAGTGCAATATGAAGGTTTAGAGCATCTTGAGGCTGCTTTAGCTAAAGGAAAAGGTGTGATTTTACTAACCGGTCATTTCACCAGCATGGAGTTAGGTGGGCGATTGATCATGTTAAAAAATCCATGCTATGTAATGTTTCGTGAATTAAATAATCAATTATTTAATTCAGTGATGATGCGAGCACGAACGTATCATAGTGAAGGTATCGTTTTACGTGATGATCCCCGATCTATGGTTCGAGCCTTAAGAAAAAATAAGGTTGTTTGGTATGCACCAGATCAAGATTTTGGCCGTAAAATGAGTGTGTTTGCTACGTTTTTTGGTGTACCAGCAGCCACCGTACCGGCCACTGCAAGACTGGTTAAAATGAGTGGTGCCGCAGTTATTCCTTTTGTACCAAGAAGAGAAAAGGACGGCAGTTATACCTTAAGTTTATCTGCGCCATTGACTAACTTTCCTTCCGGTGAAGATGTGGCCGATGCACAGACAATTAATGACTTATTAGAACAAAAAATCCGACTCTTTCCTGCGCAATATCTCTGGATTCATCGCCGATTTAAAACCCAGCGTGAAGGTGAGAAGGCTTCATTGTATAAGTAGATAATAGTCCTGATTTCATCTCCATTCAGTAATCCACCTTGTTATAAATGCTGGAGGATGATCCTGCGTTGCCTCACATGTGATTATTCTTACCTAAAATATAAAACGGAAAATAATGCCTTGTCGTTAATTAAAGCCATTAGACGAACGTGATGGTTATATCAGGATTAAGCTTTTCGTTATTGGAAACTAAATTGTTCTGCTGAGGTTTCTACCCTTTATGTTAGTCAATATTTAATTAAAACATGCTGTTAGGAAAAGTGTTATGATTCTGTAAACAATGAAATGTTATGGATAATATTTCTTATTGAAATTTTTTTTGAACCTATTTGTTATGTATCACGACACAACTAGTAACAACACTATTTGTTGTTCAACATCAAATACAGCATCAAAAGGAATAACAAAATGAAACTGAATCAATCGATCATATTAAAAGCAGGTATCGCAGCCATTAGTTTAGGGGCATTTAATGTTTATGCCGCTACTAGTGGTAGTTCTGAGTATGTTCAAAACGTCGATTTGAGTTTTCCAGGAATGGCAGCGATTATTCATGTGAAAAATACCTCAGCCAATAAATTAGTCAGCGAAGTGAAACTGCAAGTGCAGGAGTCGGAAATCGACATTGAAGCTCACGGTTTTGTGCAGTGTGGTGATGATAAAGATATTGATTTTAAAGAAGCCAAAATTTATTTTGGCCCATTAAGCATGTTTGCAGAAGATATCAACGACAACGCAACACTTTATCAACATAGCCACCCTGTTAGCAGCAAATACCGCATAGGTTTCGGGAAATGGCTAACGGAAGCAAGTGTTGAGAACGAAACGTTTACCGTGCCATTGAACCAGATTAAAAATGGCCACCCTGCGTTACGTGTAGATGCGTTGGAAGAAATTAATAAAAAACTCCAAGCACACTTGCAAGGTGGAGGTAATGCGGCTGATTTTTACAGACATAATCAGGAGCTTGTCCTGCACCGTCCAATTTCAATTGCAGGATGGTGTAAAACAGCAACTTCGTTCAGTCAAACTGCAAGCAAAGCAGGGTTTGAAACTCAGAACTTCACCATTCAGGTGAAATACCAAGCAGATCCAGCCGTTACCGATAAACCGGTTTTAAATGCTCAGCTTAAAGGCGGTAATATGCCAAATCAGGTTACCAATGTACTACCCTTTAAGCTTGACCATGCAACATTTCAACCTAATATGCCAAATCATTTTGGTAAATGTATTCCAGATGAGAATCCAAAAATCCGAATAAATTTCCAAGTTAGTGGCAGTGAAAAAGGCTTAATTGATTTAAGAGTTATACCGTACAGTAATACTTATGCTGATTTTGGCTCATATTTCCAAACTACAGGCATGATAAAAGACCCTAAAAATGGTGGCGGTTACTTAGATTTTAACTTTCCACTAATAGAAATATTGTCTCAAGATAAGTATTCCTACATGGCGATATCAAACAACAAAACCTACAACCATAATATGCAGGTCCAAGCGCGCTTTAAAAATCAAGAGGACGGGACGTGGAGTGAATATAAAGATTTTGGTGGTGCTGTGTTCAAACATCGTTGCATACCACAAGTTACGATTCCTTTAGGCGGAAATGGCGGCAAACTTAACTTTAATAATGAAGGCGCTACTGATGCGATGCAAGTGAAACCAATGCAACCTAATCTAGTACCAAAACCTCTAGATAAAGCGGCACCATTACCTACACCAACGCCGAAACCAATGTCGATTAGAACACCGACTACAACACCAATTCCTACACCTTTAACTATAAAACAATCTGAGCCAGAACCAACACCTGTACTCAAATTGAAAACAAACTAGGCACTTAAAATAAAAATAATTTTTAAATATAACCCGATGTTTCTATTAGTATAAATATACTATAAACTCTGGATGCAGGACTATTAATAGTTCTGCATCCTTAACTATTTAAAGTGTTTACTATGGTAAATAAATCACTGCTCCCTATTATCACTGCCTTTTTAGTCTTTTGTTTGCCGGACAACTCTTTTGCTGACTGGTCAGCAGATTTTCAGGCACCAACAAGCGACCAGCCAACATTAAAAATCATTCTTCCTGACGATTTAGATGTCATGACCTTAACTACTTTGGGAGCAGAGTTAGATGGTATTGATATTACCTCTTTATTAGCTCTGGATGGCAAAGACTTTGTTTACAAACCGCTCGAACCCTTAACCAACGGTGAACACACAATTAGGCTGGTTGTGATTGGCAATGATGGTCAACCATCATTGAAAAACCAATGGTCATTTAATATTGCGAATTTAGCTAATCCCGACACCGATGCTAGTGCTCAGATGGAACAACAAGTACAACAGGCAGAAGCTTGGTTACGTTCATCTTCTTTTGAGGCTGATACCTTAACTGAATTTAGTAATCGTAGTTATCAACACAATATTAGCTCGGCCCCCGATCATTCTATAGTTTCAGGTGCGGGCAATCTTCATGGCGTTATTCAAGGTGAAAACTGGACGGTCGACGCACAAGGCAATTACTTGGCACTGAGCGACACTGATCTGGCCTTAACGGGTAATGCGGTTGATTTAGGCGAATATGCCATAGCCGCCGACTATATCTGTGATAGCGCGTCAACTGGCGTGACACTCGGTCATCATGATATCGGTTTAAATTCGTTGTTATTTTCGTCTTTTCAACGCCGCGGAGTCTCGGCTCGCATAGCGGATAAGGATAATCGTGTAACTGCTAATGCTTTTGCCTTTCGCCCTGAAGCCGTAGTAGGTGCCAGTGATTTTACTGGCTTATCTGATAGTAATAATCGTTTAGAAGGGGCTTCCGCCACAATCAAACCCTTCTCTAAAGAGAACGATGCTCTAAAAATTACTGGGCTTTATTACGATGGTCAAGGCAGCACAGGTGGCATCGGAATCGGTGGTGAGGAAGAAGTTTCTACGGGTTCTGGTTATGGTGTGATTGCCGAAAAAAGTTTAATGGATGGCAAAGTTGCAATCCGTGCTGAATATGCTCGCGCCCAATACGATGCCGATGGCATTGCAGTGTTAGCGCCAGAAGACAGTAGTGATGCCTTTTCATTCTTAATTGAAGCTCGACCTTTTGACAGTCCTATCTTGTTTAATAATACTATGGACATCATTATCGGTGCTCAATACGAACGCATTGACACCTTTTTTGAAAGCCTTGCAAATCAAGGCATTGCAGCTGACCGAGATGCGCTAACCGCATACAGTAATCTTTATTGGGGTAGTTTTTCAGCTAATCTTCAAATCGTTAGTGAAACCAATAATGTTGATGACTTAGCGAGTAGTCCAACCGATGGGCTTCGTAATATTGCATGGAGTACCAATTATGCTTTTGACTTACAAATCGGATCACGGGCATGGTTAGGCTCACCCTATTTGAATTTCTCAGGTTTTGTATCAACCTTAGATCGTAAAGATACCCCTATCGATTACCAAGGAAATGATACGGATAATGCTTCGAACTCACTAACTATAGGCGGTGGTTCCAGTTATCAACGATGGTATTGGCTGGCATCACACACTTACGCTTCTTTAGATGATGATGCCAATACTCGCAGTGATACCGTCAGTAATTTTTCTAGTTTAGCGAGTGGCTGGACCGTTTCTGAGCGACTCGAACTGAGTGGCGATCTGCAATATGGTTTATTTGAAGATAAGGATAATGGCACTAAAAGTTACAGTACCAATATGAATTTTGGCCTACGTTCAGTACTGATCAAAAATAAACTGGACTGGAGCCTTAATTATAATTTGAACCTACCTAGCGGTGATGACGACTCACCTGATAAGCACATCATTAATAGTGAGCTAGGGTGGACGATTCAACAAGCAAATAAAAACCACCCAGGTCTGGCTCTAGCACTTAGAGGTTCAATGGAGAAAACAAATGAAAACACAAGCGACCCAGCAGATGAAACACAATATCAAATTTTTGCCATTTTCCGGATTATGGCGCCATTTTCTACGAATTATTAATGCTTTAGTACTGCTCAGCTTCGCGGCGCTATCAACGAATGCCATTGCAGATGTCAACTCGGTTACGCTGTCACCATCGACCATTAGTGTTCCAGCAAAAGGCATTGCAACCGTTAATGTTGTTTGGCGAGTAAGTCGTACTGAAACAGCAGCTTTAGCTGCACCTATAACTCGTAATGTCTCATCGTCTGCGGCCTCACTTTTAATTAACGGCTCAACAGTGGCGACCTTAGCGGGAACGATCAGCAAAAGCTCAACGCTTGGTAACGCGGAGTCTGCAACGTTAACGTTTAGTGAAAGCTTTACCCTTAATGCTGGATTAGCTCGCCGTATAGCGAGTAGTCCTGCCGGCAGCGTACAAATTGTACGCTTATTTACCGATACTCAGCGAGTGGCAACGGGGATCGTCAGACTCTTTGCCGGTTCTGGTAATTCCGGACCATTGGCAGTAAGACGTATTGATCTTGCCTTTGAAAATAGTGCCCGTACTGATGTTGTGTACAAAAATGATGTCGTTCATGCCATCGCTGATATTGCTTTTCGTAGCTCAGGCATCTTAAAAGGTGAGTGGCGAATTGTTGATCCAACCGCTAGTTTAGGCAGCAGTGGCGGCCGAGTACTGCGAGTGGTTCGTCAAAATCTAGTTAGTTCAGGTGAAGGGCGCACTCGTATTGTCAGCCCACCATTACCAACTAGTAATAACGGTTTATATTTTGTTTCGTTTGTCGTGCAAGATAGTACTGGCAGTTTTGAAACCCCCATTCTTCGGTATTTTGTACTGGATGACCAAGAAACAGCACTAAATTCTAAACCCAGTCAAATGATTGTACTGTCGCCTGCTAATGGCGCCGACCTTTCTCAAAACACGGTATTTACATGGCAAGGCGTAGTTGGTGCTGAAGCTTATCAGGTTGAATTATTTAACGAAGGCGAATTCATACCATTAACAGGTAAGCTGGTACCCGCCAGTGAATTAAAATTATCGTTATCAGCCTTATCATTTAAATGGTTAACAGCAGGTCATGACTATAATTGGCGAATACGCGCGCTTGGAATAGGCGGAAAGCTGCTGGCACAATCAGAAATGCAGATGGTATTTTTGCCGTAAATAGTTACTTAATATGCAAGATGATAATGCAGTAATTTTACTTCAAAACATATCCGCAGGCGATGAACAATCGTTTGCGGATTTTTATCGCCTATATGAATCGCGTGTGTATCAATTTATTAAATCTAAATTGAACGATTCCTTTGAAGCCTCCGACATACTTAATGAAGTGTTCCTTGATGTTTGGCGTAAAGCCGATAGTTTCGAAGGACGCTCTAAAGTTTCAACGTGGCTTTTTGGGATTGCATATTACAAAACGATGGATAGATTAAGAAAGAAAAAACCGGATCTAGTTGATGATGATCTGCTTGAGATAGAAGATGATGCACCAACGCAATTAAGCTGCCTAGTCAGTGCAGAAAATGCAGGTGATGTTCGCTTTTGTTTGGAAACGCTAAAAGCAGCTCATCGCGCAGTGATGCAGCTTACTTTCTTTGATGACTTATCCTATCGCGAAATTGCATTGATTGTTGATTGCCCAGAAAATACGGTTAAAACCCGTATGTTCCATGCCAAACAAGCCATGAAACAGTGTTTAACCAGACGCATGGGAGTTCAATAAATCATGAGCAATAACAGCAAAAAAGAGGAGATTGAGTTACTTCTACCTTTTTATGTCAATGGCAGCTTAAACGCCATTGAAAAAGAAATGGTCGAGCAAGCACTTGTTGATGATCTCGACTTGCAACAAGAACTCATCTATCTGCAAACCTTACACCGCCAAATACAGCAGCAAAAGCATGACAACTCACCAGGTGAACTTGGCTTAAAACGCTTGCAACATGCTTTGTTGGCTGAACAAAAAACATTTACTGAAGGTATAGAACATAGCGAGCAATCATCATCAATTAATCGTTGGCGCTTTGCAGCAATTGCAGCTTGTTTAATGTTGATTGTACAGACCGTTGTAGATTATGAACCAGGCTTGAATATTTATACTGCTGCTGGTGGTAAACCCACTATTAGCCAATATCAGGGGCAAGTCATTAGTGTCACTTTTGCACCGAATGCCACAGAGCAAGCAATACGACGCTTGTTTTTAGATGCAAACACTTCGATCGTTGATGGCCCATCGGCATTAGGTATTTATCGCTTATCGGTATCAGGTAACTTAGAGCAAGTAATCATGTTATTTACAGCACATCCTGAGCTAATAGAATCAGTTCAAAGGGATCAATAATATGCGCTTGTTGGTGATATGCTTGCTATGTATATCAGCTCTGACGCAGGTATATGCTGAGGAGCGTATTGGGGTTAGGAGTCCAGCTTTTGCCAGCAGTTCGGCTAGCACGGAACACTCCGCTACTAATAGTAATAGTCGAAGCCCCGCTGTTGATTCGTCTACAAGTGGACATTCTCGTCTGAAAAAGGGAAATCAAGCAGAATCTTTGCCAGAAATAGCAGCATTTACGCCGTTTAGTACACGCTGTGTTCGCCAAGGTGATTTGGTAAACTTTTCGGGGCAGTATTTAACCTCATTGCCACCGATGAGGCTTTTCATCAACGTGGATAATAGTTATATAGCACTAAAACAAATCAGCCTGAGCCAGACGCAACTTATTGCCCAATTACCTATGGATAGTCGTCTACAGAAAAATCATCGCTACCCAATTGTGATACAAGACCAACACACTTCAAGTCATTCACAATCGACTGCATTAACGATAACTATGTGTTCGTTTTCAAGCGAGCATATTGCTCAGAAAAATACATCTTCTCGTGAGCATGACCAATTGGTCTTATTGATAAAAAGGGCTACTTTGCCTATAGTCGTAGAACAATTGCAGCAATTAGGCTTATCGATTCTGCAACAGCATGCCTTGGTTAGTTTGGATAGTATTTTATTGACGATTCAAGTTGTTGACCAAAACATTGAATATACCTTGAATGACTTACGAACTCGCTTTCCTGATACCGTGATTGATGTGAATAGTCACTATCAAGCAACCGCTTCTCCACGCTTATACGCTGCTGAAATGATCGCATGGCCTAAGCTTTCTCAATCATGTCGACCAGCGACAAAAATTACCATTGGATTGATTGATGGCATGATCGATAAGACTCATCCCGCTTTAGTCGAACAAGCGATTACAGTTAGCAATTTTTTAAATCCTTCTGAACAGCCTGAGCAACAACATGGAACGGCGATAGCTATCATTCTCGCCGGTGATAAACCTGATTCAGATTATCAGGGCTTATTGTCAGAGCTTACTATTTTGGCTGCATCGGTGTTACGACAACAGCAAGATAGTCTTATTGCAACAACCGAAAGTATTGTGCGAGCTGTGGACTGGATGCTTATTAATAAAGTACGTTTGGTCAATATCTCGTTATCAGGAACCCAAGCAAACGCAGTGTTAAAAAGTGTCTTTGGTACAGCCATTAACAAGGGGATGATTATCTTTGCTGCTGCGGGTAATAATGGTAAAACGGCAAGCCCATCTTATCCTGCTGCTTTGGAGGGGGTGATTGCCATCACGGCTGTCGATGCCGCACAACACATCTATAAACAAGCGAACCAAGGAGACTATATTGATTTTGCAGCACCTGGTGTTGATATTTGGACCGTCGATAATGGTATGCAAGGAAGATACCGCTCAGGCACTTCGTTTGCATCGCCATATGCCTTAGCCGTGGCAGCGAGTTATCTTAGCCAATATCCAACTTTATCGAGGGATGTTTTATACAAAATAATTGAGAATAATACTAAAGATCTTGGCATCGCGGGTCGCGATACTGAATTTGGCTGGGGTCTAGTGCAGGCATCACAGTTGTTGTGTGATTAATCAAAATATAAGGATTTTTTATTTAGAAGCGATAGGAAGTGAAAATCAGTTTTAATAACAACTGAAAATTTTGAAATTAGCACGATTAAGATAAATCATAAGTCTAGAAATGGTGCGCCTGACAGGAATCGAACCTGTGACCCCCAGTTTCGGAAACTGGTACTCTATCCAACTGAGCTACAGGCGCATTTTTTAATGTTTGGTGTTGAACGAAGTTTAGACCAATCAGCCATTATACTGACTTTAATATGTCACTGCTAGGTGATAAGTTTTACAGATAGTCAAAATATAGCAAATGGAGCAGCGATGGTTTATTTAGAAGCATCGCTGCTCATTTCTGCATTTATTTATGTTTTGGAGGGACTTTTGTTAATTTCCAAATTTCGTTATTGTATTCTTCCATTGTTCGATCAGTAGAGAATTTTCCACTGCGCGCGCAATTGAGAATACTCATTTTTGTCCAGCGTGGTATATCTTGATAAGCGAGACTTGCTTGATGTTGAGCATCAACATAGCTACGGAAATCTGCAATAGTCATCCATGGATCATTATGGTCTGTAAAGGCATTAATAATATTGCCGAAACGATTAGGTTCACACTGATTAAAATGACCACCCTCCAATAACTCAACGACGCGTTTGAGATCTGGATCCTGTGCAATGATAGACCGCGGATTGTATCCCACGCGTGAGGTCACAACTTCCTCTTCAGTTAAACCGAAAAGGAAGAAGTTTTCATCACCGACTTCTTCACGAATTTCAATGTTTGCACCATCGAGGGTGCCGATTGTAATTGCACCATTCATCATGAACTTCATGTTACCAGTACCAGATGCTTCTTTACCTGCGGTTGAAACTTGTTCTGAGAGATCGGCTGCTGGACAGATGATTTCCATTGCTGAAACTTGGTAGTTTGGTAAGAATACAACTTTTAGCCAATCTCCAATTTCTGAATCATTATTGATAACCTGAGCAACATTATTGATCAGTTTGATGATGTCTTTTGCCATCGCATAGCCTGGTGCCGCTTTACCTCCAAATAAGACGCATCGCTTAGTCATGCCTAGAGTATCACCTCGTTTGATGCGGTCATAAAGGTGAATAACATGTAATACATTTAATAGTTGGCGTTTGTACTCATGTATACGTTTTACTTGAATATCAAACATCGCTTCAGTATTAAATGTCACGCCACAGCTTTTTTGAACTAAGTCGGCTAGACGTTTTTTATTATCTAATTTTGCTTGGCGCCATTGTTCTTGGAACTCGGGTTTAGTAGCATGCGGCGCTAAGTTTTCAAGTTCACTCAATTGAGTAATCCATTTATCGCCAATGGTCACATTGAGTAGTTGTCGTAATTCTGGATTACACCACGCCATCCAGCGACGTTGAGTAACGCCATTGGTTTTATTGTTGAATTTCCCCGGCCATAACTGATAAAAGTCGTTAAACAAACCTTTTTGTAATAATTCTGAATGTAGTGCAGCCACACCATTGACTGAAAAGCTACCAACTATGGCTAAATGGGCCATACGAACACTTTGTTGATGACCTTCTTCAATAATTGACATGCGAGCAAGACGAGCTTTATCGCCAGGCCAGTGGTTAGCTACTTCGCTCAAGAAACGAGCGTTAATTTCATAAATTATTTCTAAAACAGGTGGTAATAAGCGACTAAACATATTGACCGACCAACGTTCTAATGCTTCCGGCAATAGGGTGTGGTTAGTGTAGGCCATCGTTTTGGTGGTGATTTGCCATGCTTTATCCCAGCTTAAACCATGCTCATCGATTAATAAGCGCATTAATTCAGCAACGGCAACCGTTGGATGGGTGTCATTTAATTGGAAGCAGTTTTTTTCAGCAAAATCATCAAAGTTTTCACTATGAGTAGTGATCCAATAATCAAGAATGTCCTGCAAGCTGGCTGAGGCAAGGAAATATTGTTGGCGTAGACGAAGTTCTTTACCGTTTTCACTAGAATCATTCGGGTACAGCACCATGCTGATATTTTCAGCTTCATTTTTAGACGCAACAGCTTCCGTATAAGAGCCTGAGTTAAAGTCTTCTAAATTAAATTCATCTGTCGCTGCTGATTTCCATAAGCGCAATTTATTGACAGTACCATTTTGGAATCCAGGAACCGGTAAATCGTAAGGCACGGCCAATACATCATTAGAATCGACCCAGTGAACTTGCATTTGACCGTGACTGTTTTTACGAAATTCAGTGTGACCACCAAATTTAACGCGTTGGGTGAATTCAGGACGCTCTAGCTCCCATGGATTACCATCTCGTAACCAATGATCGGGCATTTCGATTTGATTGCCGTCTTCTATACTTTGTTGAAACATGCCATATTCATAGCGAATGCCGTAGCCAGTAACAGGTAATTGTAGCGTTGCACAGCTATCAATAAAGCAGGCTGCTAGGCGACCTAAACCACCATTACCTAAACCGGCGTCATGTTCTAATTCAGTCAATTCTTCAAAATTTAAGCCAAGATCATGCATTGCCTTGGTAGAAATATCATCTAAACCCAAATTGAGGGCTGCATTGCCCATTGCTCGACCCATTAAAAATTCCATGGAGAGATAATAGGCTTGTTTGCACTTAGTTTCTGCGTAAGTGTGCTTAGTATGTTTCATCCGTTCAAACAAGCGGTCACGTAAGGTGATGGCTAGTGATGAGTATAAATAATGACCTGAAGCGCAGCCCTTATCTTGGGCAAGATGATTACCATAATAGTTTTTGAAATCGTAAATAATGGATTTTTTATCCATCCCCAATGAAGGTGTGTCGTATAAATCTGGGTTTGGGGTTACTGTACAAGTGTAACGGGGGCTCATAAGTGAATCCTTATTTCATTAGTGTTTATCAGGGTAAATAGCGATAAAGCCATCACGATTTGGCATCGAGACCTGAGGCAGATTCTCTTCGTTGAGTTCTTGGTCTTTAGCAATTATATCATCTTGACTTAATATGTACGCACACAAGGCATAGACTTCATCGGCAGATAGGGAAAATGGAGCATCTATCGGCATAGCACGACGGATATAATCAAATAATGTCGTGGCGTATGGCCAGTAACTGTTAACGGTTTTTTCTGGATAATCACTCACAAGTGAGCCCACTTCACCTATTAAAGGTTCTGCGCTGGCGCCGATACCTGCCGGACCATGGCAAGCAGCACATTTCAGAGCAAAAATTTTAGCACCTTGTTCAGCAGAGCCATGACCAACAGGCAAATTTTTTCCTTCTGGTGTAATGGTTAAGTTCCATTGGGCTTGTGAGCTTAGATTATCTGCTGGTTTGCCAAGCGTCTGATGTTCAGTATCAGCATAACAAAGTGTGCACAAGAGGACCGAGAATAGACTACTTAGAAGTTTAAATGCCGTAGACATGGTTGATATCTCCTCCTTCGGTGACTTCCCAGCTCACAATGGCGTTGTAATGAAAAAAGCCATATTGACCACGATTTGTAATGAGTGAATCACGTGAGGGTTGCACATAACCGGTTTCATCAGTTGCACGACTTTGTAATATTGAATAATCACCTTGCCAATACCAAGGCAGACTAAAGCGTGTGAACGCGCGGTCAAGTATCGGACCATGCAGTTCTGCATCAACCCAAGTATCACCGCCATCGGCAGAAATTTCAACACGAGTAATTTTGCCCCTACCAGACCAGGCAAGGCCACTAATTTGATAAATACCGGGATTATCAGGCAGCATCATGCCGAGTGACGGTGAGGTGATTAGCGATTTAGCTTCCATAACGAAGGTGAATTGTCGGGCGGTGCCATCTGTCTGTAACTCGGTATATTGGGATGTTTCATCTCGAGACATGGCGGGTACGTTAGTGAGTCGTAATTGGCGCAACCATTTAACATTTAAAATGCCCTCCCATCCTGGCAATACTAAACGCATTGGGTAGCCGTTTTCAGGACGTAGTCGTTCGCCATTTTGATAAAGTGCGAGTATCGCATCATCCAATAATTTTTCTAAGGGAATGCTAATGTTGAGTGCTGCGCCATCAGCCCCTTCGGCGATGACCCACTTGGCGCCTGTTTTAATCCCAGCTTCTTGTAATAAAAGTTTAAGTGGTACCCCTGTCCATTCTGCATTTGACACTAAGCCATGTGCATAGCCAACTTTTGATTGTATTGGGTTCGAGCGCCAACCGCTATTACTGTTGCCACCGCATTCGATAAAGCAGGTGCGTGAAATCATCGGATAGCGCATTAGAGTCGCCACATCAAAACTCAGTGGTTTATCGACTAAACCATCGATCAGCAAAAGATGTTGGGTGGGGTCAATTTTCGGCACACCATTGTGATGACGTTCATAATGAAGCCCGTTGGGTGTTATGGTGCCTTGTAAGTCATGTAGTGGTGTCCATGACACGCCATTACCCGGTGCATCAGGATTAGCTGAAATCCAGCGGATGACCTGCTGTTCATGGGGTGAGGGGTGACCATAATTACTAAAAGCCTTGCCGGGTTTTCGCATCGACTCGGGTAAGTCATTCGCAACGTCTAGCTTATTCTGCTCAGCCCATACAGGCAGGCTAAAGCTACCTGCAAAAGCACCACCTAGAGCGACTTTTTGTAAAAATTGACGACGACTATCGGTGGGCTTGGTCATATGTCTTCCTTAATTATTCGCTAGTGGGCTCTAGCTTAGGTGATATTTCGTTTAATAAAAACCAACTATCTAATTTAGCGATGGCTTCATCTCGACCTGTTTTCTTGAGTGATGAAAACAGTTGTGCACTAGCATTAAGTTCCAATTTTTTTATTTCAGCCAAAACACCATGCAAACTTGCCATTGCCGCGCCATGTTTGAATTTATCTGATTTGGTCAGCAAAATATGCACATCTAAATTTTTTTGATTTGCCCAGCGAACCATTTGAATATCGAATTGTTTAAGAGGGTGGCGGATATCCATCATGATCATCAGTCCTTGAAGTGACTGGCGCGTGTCGAGATATTGACCTAGGTTTTGTTGCCAGCGAATCTTCATTTGTTCGGGCACTTTTGCGTAGCCATAACCTGGTAGATCAACAAGTGTGCGGGTATCATCTAGCGCAAAAAAATTGATCATTTGAGTTCGCCCTGGTGTTTTACTTATACGAGCAAGCGCTTTGTGATCGGTGATTGTATTAATGGCGCTCGACTTGCCGGCGTTAGATCGCCCCGCAAAAGCAACTTCGAGGCCGATATCAGGCGGTAATTCAGATAATTGAGTTGCGCTGATAGTGTAATGCGCTTGGCGATAAAACTGTGACATAGTGGTGAACTCGTAGGTGCAAAATTAAGCTAATAGGGGTAGCATACCAATAGTTTTATTTAATGAAAGTGGAATTTTAGGAATGATGATGAAGAAAATGTTACTGACGGCTGTAATAGGTGCGACATTAACCATGTCTGCTTCTGTGATGGCAGCTGGAAATGCGGCGGCGGGTAAAACCAAAGCAGTTATGTGCGCAGCTTGTCATGGTGTTGATGGCAACAGCCCATCGGACATGTTTCCAAAACTAGCCGGTCAAGGTGAAGCTTATCTTGTGAAACAGCTTACAGAATTTAAAAGTGGTATGCGTAACAATGCCATAATGGCGCCAATGGCCGCTGGTTTAAGTGAGCAAGATATGGCCGATGTTGCGGCATATTATTCAAGTAATAAGGTAACTCCAGGTGCCGTCTCAGAAGATTTATTAGTTGCAGGTCAGCAAATATTCCGAGCGGGCAATAAAGAATCTGGTGTACCTGCCTGTATGGCTTGTCATGGCCCTACTGGTGCTGGTGTTCCCGCTGCAAAGTGGCCTGCATTATCAGGTCAACATAGTGCCTATGTTGAAGCTCAATTAAAGGCTTTTGCTGGTGGTATTCGTAACAATGATCCTAACAGCATGATGCGTGATATTGCATCAAAAATGAAGCCTGAAGAAATGAAAGCTGTAGCTGCTTATGTTGCAGGCTTGCATTGAGTCTTTAAATATCGAGATTTAAAATAGCTAGCCGCATAGTGAAAACTGTGCGGCTTTTCTATATAGCGCCCCACACTAATGCACCAACACCCTGGGTTCCATAATACTATGTCTGAAACCAATCCCTTACCTTCTTCTACAAAAAAATTCAGCCAACGTCTGTTTCTTTTTTTAGGATCAATGGATCTTGCGATCACGTTATTGCTAGCTTTGGCCGTAGCATCGATTATCGGTACCGTATTGCAACAAAACCAACCCTACTCCGACTATCTGATTAAATTCGGTCCATTTTGGTTTGAGCTCTTTGAATCAGCTGGATTGTATGATGTTTACAGTGCTATCTGGTTCCTTTCTATTCTCGTTTTATTGGTGACATCTACCTCTGTTTGTGTTTCTAGAAATGGGCCTTCAATGCTGCGTGATATGTGGAATTTGCGAACACATGTTCAGCGGAAATCATTACAGGCCATGAGACACAACACTAAGTGGTCGGTTGAGTCACCAGTTGAAGTTACGGTGACAACATTAGAAAGCAGCTTTTCTAAATTGGGTTTTAGAGTAAGACAAACACCCAAAACTGACGAGATTTTATTGTCAGCTATGCGTGGAGGGATGAACCGACTGGGTTATTTGTTAACGCACATTGCTATTGTGGTAATTTGCCTAGGCGGCTTAATGGATAGTAATTTGCCTTTAAAGTTTGCTGAATGGCGGGGTCAAATAAGAATAGAAACGCAAGACTTACCATTGAGCCAGATTCCAGCCGAAAGTAAGCTTGCTGTTGGATCACAGGCATTTCGTGGCAGCGTTAATATTCCAGAAGGCCAGTCATCGAGTGTGGCATTTGTGGCCATGCGTGATGGTTATTTAGTTCAAAATCTCCCCTTTAAAATAGAGGTGAAAGATTTTCGTATCGAACATTATGCAACGGGACAACCAAAATCATTTGAATCAGATTTAGTTGTTTATGATGACGACTTGTCAGAACCCTTGAAGACCACTATTGCTGTTAATCATCCTTTAATATACAAAGGCTATGCGATATATCAAGCTAGTTTTAGTGATGGAGGATCAGCCTTATCCCTTGAAGCTTGGCCGCTAGATAGTCAAGCGGGTAATAAACCTCTCAGTTTTGAGACTAAGGTGTTTGAACGACGCCAGATGCATTGGGGTGATAATTCTTCGCAACTTGAAATGACCTCGTTCCGTCCATTTAATATTAATCCTGATCCTACCGAAGACGATCCTAACAATGTACGTAATTTTGGCCCGAGTATTGGATTTAAGCTTCGTTCACATACTGGCGAAGCTTTAGAATATCAAAATTACATGTTACCAGTGGCACGTAATGGACGTGACTTTTATCTAAGTGGCGTACGCGCTAGCCCTGCTGATGAATTTGGTTACTTGTATTTGCCGATTGATGATCAAGGTGGGATGGCGGGGTTTAGTCATTTTTTACAACGATTATATGATGCAAAAATCATTGATGTGATTGCCCGTGAAATGACATTGACGACACTTAAGTCAGTGGCAAATAGTGACGAAAAATTAGCACAAAGCTTACAAAATACGTTGATCAAATTAGTCGATATGTTTGTGGCTGGTGGATTTGCTAATGTAACAACCTTTATCGAAACGACATTACCTGAAGCTGAACGTGCTACTTTGGGTCCTGCTTATTTGAGCATGTTGCGAGAGATATTGGCTCGCGTGTATGTGACTGGCCTGGACTTAACTAAACAACAATCACCTAGTGAGTCTCAATTATTATTTTTACAAGATGCAGTTGATGCTATAGGTAGCTTGCCTCGGTATGGCTCCCCTATTTATTTTATGTTAACTGACTATGAACATGTAGAGGCAAGTGGACTACAAATTGCTCACTCGCCCGGTAAACCTGTAGTTTATTTTGGTTGTGCGATGTTAATTCTTGGGGTGTTTTTATTATTTTATTTGCCGCAACGTCGATTTTGGGCTTTAGTAAAAGTAAATGGCAGCCAAACAAATATTCTACTGGCGGGAATGAGTAATCGTAATCCTCGTGAGTTTGATGGTTATTTTGAACAAATTAGCGATGAATTAAAACAAAACTCAGGGAACTCTAGCCCTCGCTAGGGTTCTTAATTGTTGTATTTTAGGTAAACGAAGAGTCATTAATGAATAAACTAGCAGGGATAATGTTAACTGAAACGAGTAGCCCACTCATTCAATGGTTGTGGCGTGGCGTAATGACCATAGCAGGTATCATCTTACTGACGATGTATTACGATGTTTTTGATTATTACGAAGTGGGTATCGTGGTGCTGACCGCCGTCTGTATGGCATTAATAGGTCAGAATTGGATGGGTATCCGCTGGTATATAGTAGTGGTAGGGTTTGTTAGTTTATTTGCCGTTCAGCGTTATGCCAATGATCTTTCGCAAGCCAACAGCGACTTCTTCTTGAATTACATGTTAGCCAGTCAATCAGCTTTTATGTGGATGAGTGCGTTGTTTGTGATGGCGACAGTGACTTATTTTGCAGGCTTATTTCTGCGCTCTGAATTTACCCAAAAAGTGGGCACAGCCCTTACTTGGTCAGCAAGTGCAATGGGTCTCATAGGTTTGATGGTTCGCTGGAAAGAGTCGTATTTAATAGGCCCAGATGTAGGTCATATACCCGTTAGTAATTTATATGAAGTGTTTATCTTATTTGCAATTATTACCTCAATACTTTATCTATTTTATGAGCGCCGCTATCAAACGCGTGCTTTAGGTGGCTTTGTTTTATTGGTGATTAGCTCAGCAGTTGCTTTCCAACTTTGGTATACGTTTGAACGTCAGGCCCATGAGATTCAACCATTAGTACCTGCTTTACAAAGTTATTGGATGAAGATCCATGTGCCTGCTAATTTCGTCGGGTATGGGGCATTCGCAATGGCGGCGATGATCGGTGTAGCATATATATTGAAATCGTGGCGTGAATCAGTAAACCCACAAGGGTTATTGGCGACAACATTACCTGATAAGACGGTTATGGATGACCTGATGTACAAATCGATTGCCTTAGGTTTTGCATTTTTCACCTTGGCGACTATTTTAGGCGCTCTGTGGGCAGCTGAAGCATGGGGTGGTTACTGGTCATGGGATCCTAAAGAAACCTGGGCATTAATCGTCTGGTTAAATTATGCGGCATGGTTGCATATGCGTATGACGAAAGGTTGGCACGGCACACCAATGGCTTGGTGGGCTGTAATAGGTTTATTTGTGACGATATTCGCCTTTTTAGGCGTTAATATGTTTTTGTCAGGGTTGCATTCTTACGGCACCTTGTAAGTTGATTTATAGATAAGGATTAGAGTCAAATGAAGAAAATGATTAAAGCGATACTTATATTAGGGGCTAGTTTGTTACCTTTAGCTGGCATGGCAACGCCACTCGCTTATGTTGAAGGTGTGCATTACAAACCTACGGCACAGCGTATTGCCACTAGCGATGAAAAGGTCATAGAAGTAGCAGAGTTGTTTTCTTACAGTTGCCCACATTGTTTTAACCTAGATCCTCAAATAGACGAATGGGAAAAAACATTGCCGGAAAATGTGTCATTTAGCCGTGTACCTGCCATATTTCGCGATAGTTGGTTACAACTAGCTAGAGTATTTTATGCTGCTGAAGCAACAGGCGATTTAGAAAAATTGCACATGGTCATTTTTAATGCGATTCATGTAGAAAAACGTCGTTTAGAAACTGAAGAACAGTTATTAGATTTTGTTGCAGAGCAAGGCATTGATCGTGATATGTTTGCTAAAACAATGGATTCCTTTTCAGTAAAAGGAAAAGTGAAAAAAGCATTATTATTGAGCCAAACTTCAGGGATTACCGGTGTACCATCAATGATAGTTAATGGTAAATATATTGTTGATGCGCCAATGGCTGGTGGCATGACTGAACTACTTCAAGTGGTTGATTTCTTGATTCAACAAGAGTCAAAGTAATAGCTTTAAGTTAATAAGGGGGTTAGCTGTATTCTAACCCACTTGTTATGTTAATCAGCAAGACAGCGATTACGGCCTGCGTCTTTTGCTCGGTACAGTGCTGCATCAGCGCGTTTAAATACATCAGCTATTGTGTCATTAGGCCTGAAAGTTGCTAAGCCTGCTGAGGCAGTGATTGGAACTGGCTTGTTTTCATAATGAAATTTAGAATTGGCCACTTTTTCTCGAATTTTATTAGCTAAAATGAGCGCGTCTTCTAAGCGTGTTTCAGGAAAAATCCCCACGAACTCTTCACCACCAAACCGCGCGATAAAATCGGCATCACGTGTTGCTTGCACGAAAATACGGGCGATCGTTTTAAGTACTTTATCCCCCGCCGCATGACCATATTCATCATTAACGCGTTTGAATAAGTCAATATCCCAAACAACAAGGCTAAGCGGTTTTTGATAACGCTGCCAGCGGACAAACTCTTTTTCCAAATCTTCATTGAGGGCCTGACGATTCCAGATGCCGGTTAATGCATCTTTAAGAGCTAAGTCACGTGATTTTTCAGCAGATTGACGTAATACAACACTTTCTTGTTCCATTGCCTGTAAGCGGGTATTAAGTTCTTTTATTTGCAGTTGAGATTGTGCAAAGCGAGCATGATCTGATTGACGGTAACTTTGAAAATGTTGATTCAGGAAGTCCAATCGATCACTGACAGTCGACTTAAGTATGTCAAGATCATCAGCGCCTTCTACCTCGTTACGAATTCCAAGCACTTGCTCTTCAACTGCCTGTCCGATTACCTTGCGTTGCTCAAATGCGGTCGCGTCTTCGCTACTCGTTGTCCTAATATGATGATCTAATTCATTCAAACGTGAGGTAAGTGATTTTAAAAATTGCTCATAATCGTGTTTTTCTGAAACAACTTGAGTACCTAGAGTACTAATAATATCTGCAATCTCATTGATGATCGCAGGTAATTCTGCATTATCAATGCCTTGCTCTATTTGATGACGAATTTTTGTCGCTTTTTTGCTCAAGTCAGTGGGGAGTGAAAGACGTTCTAGTAACTCCATTAGCACTCGATGAGTGGGTATTGTGTTCGGGGATGAATTTTCAGCATCATCTACTAATTTTTGTCGTTGTATTTCATGATTATGGCTCTCTGACTCTTCTCTTAATAGTTTGTTTTTACCAAAAAAGTTGAAGCTAAAACCTGATTTTTTTTCTGTTATAGTTTGGTTTAAAGCCCGTTCAAGTAATGACCGTACTTCAGGAATTCGTGCTGAGATAGCCTGATTAGTAGTAGATTTGAGCTGTTTTGCCAATGTTTTGGCTTCTGCTTTAAATGGTTTCACTAGCTTTAATGATAGTAATAACTCAGCAATGATTTCACCTGCCGTTTGACTATTATCTGTGCTTGGAGCAACTTCCATCTGTGTGATAGCTTTTTCCATATTGTGAAGAATCTGTTCTATTTCGTCCTGATTTTTTTTGCCACGCAATACATCTCGTAATGATTTAAGTTGTGTATCGAGTGCAGGATCTAAACCTTGTGAAGCAAGCGCTAAGCGTCCTAAACTACGCTGAAGTAGTTCGTCATAACTTTGTTGTTGCTCAAGAGAGGCAAGCGAGGTGTAATATTTTTGCTTCCATTCCTCTAGTTGTTGGGATGTGATGTCGTCCGCCATAAGTTAAATCCTTAACTGTTTAAAGTGCTGCAGGTGGTGGTTGTAATGTATTGATAATAACAGGAGGTAAAGTTTCATCACTGCCGACTCTATCTTGTAATAAAATATCGTAATAGCGTCGAACATTTTCAATATAACGTACCGGTTCACCGCCTCGAGCATAGCCATAGCGGGTTTTTTCGTACCATTTTTTCTTTGCTAAAAGAGGTAAATGTTCTTTTATATCAGGCCAAAGATCTGGGTTTTTACTATTATTTTCAGTGAGGATGCGTGCATCTTCAACATGGCCAAGGCCTAGATTATAGGCGGCGAGTGCAATCCATGTTTTATCAGGTTCGTTGATCCGTTCAGGAAGCCGTGCAACCATCGATGCTAAATACCCTGCACCAGCATTTATGCTCTGAGCTGGATCTTCTCTGTCATCGATATTCATTTCCTCAGCCGTTGCTAATGTTAGCATCATCAAGCCTCTTACGCCTGTGCTTGAGACAGCTTGTGAATCCCAGTGAGACTCTTGATATGAAATTGCGGCCAGTAAGCGCCAATCAAATCCGTACTTGTCAGCGGCTTGTTTAAACAACGGTTCATATTGGGGTAATCGAGTTTGAATTCGTCGGTAATATGTTCGGGTATCTATATAATCAAAACGACGAATATGACCATAATACTTTTCTATTAAGCGATCGAGATCGCCAGACTCTTCTATTTGTTCAAAAAAGGTAATCATTTTAGCTGATAGAGAACCGTCTTCACTCAATGGCATTGCCCATGCTAAAGATTGTGGCTCAGAAAGATCAAAGGCAACGCGTAGTTCTGGAAATAAGGTTTGATTGGCTGCTAAGTCATTTGAATCTGCAATTGTATAATCAATCATTTCGAGCTCTACTAATTCCATTAGGCCACTACTATCGAGCTCCTTATTCTCTGTCCAGATAAGCTCCGGAATGTCTTCTTTATAAGAGTTTAACTGTTCAACATGACTGCTATTTGCAACGACTTCTAATTGGCCATTAGATAGATCAGTTATGTTTTGGGGGATCCTATTGGTATTACGATATACCAATTGCTGGGTTACTTCTTGATACACTGGTCCAAAATGTAAACGTTCTCTTCGCTCACGAGTGATTGCTAATCCTGCTGCGGCCATATCAGCTTTACCGTTCTCAATAAGCCTTAACATGTCACCAAGATTATCCGGTACGGTAATCTTTAATTTAACATTGAGATACTCGGCAAAAAGCTGGGCTAGTTCGTATTCAAAACCTGCCAGTTCATTACCTTTAACATAATATGTGGTCGGCCCATAGCGAGTGAGAACACGTAATTCACCTCGTTCACGAATTTCTTCTAGATGTGGTTGCGCCTCATCGCAAGCGATAAGTAGACTTACGAGAATGATTAGTAGACTGAGTAGCTTCAAATATAACTCCATGGAAAAGGACTAGTCGAATTATCGCTTCATATGAACAACTTTGCACGAATAAGTTCATCCCAATAGTTTAACCGTCAGGGGATTAGTAGATTTAGTGAATTGAGATAAATAGATTATAATTCCCTTGTTTAAAGAAAGGGATTATTGTTATGAATGCGCCAGAGTTATTGTTACCTGCGGGTAGTTTGCAACACATGCGTTATGCCTATGCTTACGGTGCTGATGCTGTATATGCTGGTCAGCCGCGATACAGCCTACGCGTGCGTAATAATGACTTTCATAAACTGGCTGTTTTAGATCAAGGCATACAGGAAGCTCACGCAGTAGGTAAGCAGTTCTTCGTAGCCAGTAACTTAATGCCGCATAATGCTAAAATTAAAACCTATATGGGCGACATGGAGCCAGTGATAGCAATGAAGCCTGATGCCTTGATTATGGCTGACCCCGGATTAATTATGATGGTGCGTGAACGATGGCCAGAAATGCCCATACACTTATCGGTACAAGCGAATACGGTCAATTGGCAAGCTGTTAAATTTTGGCAATCAGTCGGGGTTCGTCGTGTTATTTTGTCGCGTGAATTGTCATTAGATGAGATCGAAGAAATTCGCCAACTTTGCCCAGATATGGAAATTGAAGTATTTGTACATGGCGCTTTATGTATAGCCTACTCAGGTCGTTGTTTATTATCGGGTTATTTTAATCATCGTGACCCAAACCAGGGTTCATGTACTAATTCATGCCGTTGGGATTACAAAACACATGCGAGTGATGGTAATGATGACTCGCCACAAAAAATAGAATTTAATGCTTTTGATGCGATGAATCAAAATGCGTTATCTGATTGTGGGAATCAAGAACGCCACCCATTAGCCGACGATGTTTATTTGATTGAAGAGGGCAATCGTCCAGGTGAATTGATGCCTATCTTTGAAGATGAACATGGCACCTATATTATGAATTCTAAAGATTTGCGTGCAATTCAACACATTGAACGTTTAACACAGATCGGTGTTGATTCGCTAAAGATTGAAGGACGCACTAAATCTGTATACTACGTCGCACGTACTGCACAGATTTATCGACGAGCGATTGAAGATGCTGTGGCGGGGCGGAAATTTGACCCAACGCTTATTGGGAAATTGGATAATCTTGCCAATCGAGGTTATACCGATGGCTTTTACCAGCGTCATCCCACTCAAGAACAGCAAAACTATACGGTGGGATATTCTAGTAGTGATCGTCAGCAATATGTTGGCGAAATTACGGGTTATGATATTGAAAGAAAATGTTTAGAGATTGATGTGAAAAATAAATTTTCATTAGGCGATAGACTTGAGTTGATACTACCTGAAGGTAATGTTGAATTCACATTGGAAACACTGATTAATAAAACAGGTGAAGCTATTACCGTTGCCCCTGGCAGTGGTCATCACGTTAAAATTCCTTACTCAGGATCCATGCCAAAGCGAGGTTTAGTAGCGAAGTATCTTTAGCGTGAGTTAAGCAGAAGGTGGGTTTATTTAGCTTGTAATTTAATAACTGTATTAAGTCTGTGGATTCGACTCGAATCACTATTGTGCAGAGGGTGATTTTACTTCGGAGGTTTATATGCCAGCCTTGCATATAATAAATTGAATGGTACCGAGGGTCTGTATCCAATAACCCTTGTAAATGCGCATTAATAAACGGTTTACTAAAACCTTATTTTTCAGTTACCCCTATAGTTACCCCCACGCTATCAATGCTTAACTTTAATTATGCCACCAGCAAAAACGACGATATTTATAAGCTATAATAGATGGGTGATTAAATTAATGAAGGTCAAGTATTCGTAATATTTAATCGGTATCAAAATAAATAACACTCGAACCTTAATTTATTTCATCCTTAAATAATCTCTTTTCCTGCACTATGGTTTATTTGTAAAGTTACAAAGACCTAATACCTTATTCATTGCGGGGGTTGAACCAGATAGATTGAATGTATAGGATCTCGGCGAATGTCCATTATAGTTATATCCTCGCACAACGAGCTGATTACTGCCCTTCACATCATCCTCAAATGGTGCCGCCCATCTAAACCTTTTAACGCCGTCCTCTCTTGTGTATTGATATCTTATTTCTGGGATAAAATAAGAGTGATTATCAGTGCCTTTAACTAGCTTAAATTCGCCACTGCGTGATGTGCTTAATACCTGCATTGGGGCATTATCGAAACGGATTTTCATATGTTGGTCAGCACCAAATAGTTCTGGCAGGCTGATAATAAAGTCTTTTGTTGTTTGAGTGCATCGAAAATAAAAATAGGCATGTTTATTTAAAAACCCTCTTTCTTTCGACTTAATAGAAAATCCATGAGTAATCTCATCTGTCATTGAGTCTTTGTCTTTATAGAATTGAGGTGCAGCTAAAGCTGTTATTGATAAGCTGGTTAATACAATTACAGCGATTATGTTTTTCATTCCTACTCCTAAATTCAATTGCTTAGTGATAATATCTCATTATGATCAAATAAAGGGAAATGACATTTCCTCGATCGTGCCGTAATGCTCTCAATCCTACTCACTGCTTCTGGCATCCATTAATTCTTGTAATGCTTCATCAACACATACGCATCAGGCTATTTGTTTTTATGTAATGACTAGCCAAGCTTGTTTCTGCTTTTCGGGTAAGCATCTTATCTATATTTATTGAAACTATCACGGCAGTGTTGCGATTAACGCTAACAAATAGAAATAGACTTCAACAGAAGATGATCTTACTAAGTTGTTTTTTTACCTAGTTTAATTTTCTTATCAATAGCAGCATTATCACCATTGTTGCTTATAGCCACAATAATCCAAAAAAATATCCATATTCCAAATGTAAAACAAGACAATATTAAATGTAATACGTGGCTTGTTTGTTTTTTACCGCTCAGCATTACAGATACTTCACTATCAGAATACGGCACAGTTTGATTTGGATTCTTCAGAGACGATAGAGGCGCTCCACAATGAATGCATGCAGCTGCATTGCTCGATATGTCTTTCCCACAATCTAGACATTGAATTAGTGCCATATTCCCTTACCCATACTTACTTATAATGATTATTAGCTTTAAATCTAATTCATCGTAAGTAATTCTGCAACTATTGGAGCAGCATTCGGATTAACTCCATCAGCTAGAAAATGATTTCAAGAGAAATGATGTCTCCCTTACCTGACACTTATTGGTGTTCAGCTACCCACTCTCTCGCTAACTTATGAGCCTCACTTCTTTGTTCAGCACTTATTCCTCTGGCGATGACGTCCCTTTTGTTCGCCGAATCTTTATATCCATTCGAGCTAGTGATGTTGAACCACATATGAGCCATCACATAATCTTGTATAACACCTTGTCCTTTAGCATACATCATTCCTAGAGTGTATTGAGCTGGAGCATCCCCTTGCTCAGCAGCCCTGCTGAACCAAGAGGCTGCTTGCTTGTAATCTTGTACAGCACCTTGTCCCTTGAAGTACATCATTCCTAGAAGGTATTGAGCTCCCGTATCTCCTTGTTCAGCAGCCTTGCTGTACCAAAAGAATGCTTGTTTATAGTCTTGAGTGACACCTTGTCCCTCGTGGTACATAACCCCTAGACCGACTTGAGCTCCCGTAAACCCTTGGTCAGCAGCCTTGCTGAACCAAAAGAATGCTTGCTTATAATCTTGTACGACACCCTGTCCCTCGTAGTACAGCACCCCTAGATTACCTTGAGCTTTATAATATCCTTGTTCAGCAGCCTTGCTGTACCAAAAGAATGCTTGCTTATAGTCTTGGGTGACACCTTGTCCATATTCGTACATCCACCCTAGATTGTATTGAGCTTTAGAATATCCTTGTTCAGCAGCCTTACTATACCAAGAGAATGCTTGCTTATAGTCTTGGGGGACACCCTGTCCATTACCGTACATCCCCCCTAGATAGTATTGAGCTTCCGCAAGACCTTGTTCAGCAGCCTTGCTGTACCAAAAGAATGCTTGTTTATAGTCTTGAGTGACACCTTGTCCATTACCGTACATCCACCCTAGATTGTATTGAGCTTCCGCAAGACCTTGTTCAGCAGCCTTGCTGTACCAAAAGAATGCTTGCTTATAGTCTTGGGTGACACCTTGTCCATATTCGTACATCCACCCTAGATAGAATTGAGCCTCAGCATTTCCTTGTTCAGCAGTTTTCTGACAGTTGGTAAAGTTTTCACTGTCTCCCACATTTTCGTCATAACACGCTTGAACACTTCCAAACCAAAAAAGTGTAATAAACAGCAATATAAATTTATTCATAATCATCCTTATTATTCGCATCTGAATTTAAAACATACCCACACTTTTAAGTGTCTAGCCTATTTATATTTTTAATCAATTTACCGCGTTTCGTTTGCATCATCCCTCAACATTTTTAATTGCTTCGGCGCATCAATGCCAAGCCTAACTTGTGTTCCTTTTACTTCTATAACCTCTATGGCAATTTGACCGCCTGCAAATAATTCCGCTACCGTCATTTCTGGTGGCACGTCATCACTTGGATAAATGTAAAGCTGTTCGCCTATTCGTCTGGTAAGTACTAACATAAATAAATCCTTTTCCTTGTTTGGATATTCAATAATAAATTAATGCTTTGCCGGCATCAATACATAAATCATCAGTCCACCCTTTTAGCG
>Ga0335398_10001628_pt1 | contig 37809 bp, 33 predicted proteins | sample BON03_FD_205742 | JGI IMG/M metagenome (GOLD analysis project Ga0335398, IMG submission 205742) | Freshwater microbial communities from Lake Bonney liftoff mats and glacier meltwater in Antarctica - BON-03 (spades assembly) (version 2) | ecosystem: Environmental > Aquatic > Freshwater > Ice >... | reverse complement strand
ATACTTGGGGGCATGGCAGTGGCTTGATACAAGACGTGTGGGAGACTCAAAACTCGAGCCAGACATCATCGCCGAAACAAGCCCGCAGCGCAAGTCAACCCCGATTGCCAAGAGCTCCCAGAGTGCGAGTTAGCCGTGCAGGAGATAGTGGAATTGCGTATGACATAGTGTGCGCTCAATTAGGCGTCGTCTATTGCACGCAAGGAGCGAAGTCGATGTCGAAGAAACCAATCAAGATAGTTCGTCGCAGTTACAGCGACGAACTATCGTCGGAATGCGGTATCGCTGATTGAGAACCAGGGTTACACGACGGCTCAGGCCGCCCGTGAACTGGGTGTCAACGCAAATTTTTTGCGTCAGTGACGTCAGAAGTATGGCAAGGCGGCGTCTGCAAATTCAGAAGTTTCGCAAAACGACCAGCAGGAACTAGCAGCCTGTCCGGATACCTTCCGAAGCTTGGTTTTTCTTTACGTAATGTAGTATTACGATTTCAGTTGACCGTGCATTTTTCGTTTGCTTGACGTTTGGTTGGATTTCAGGGATGAGCCGTAAGTTTCGTGAATGGCAGCCGGATGCAAGCTGGCTGTTTCCTCCGTCGCCTCGTGACTGGCTACCGGAAGAGCATCTGGTTTATTTTTTGCTGGACGTCACGTCAACGATCGACATCTCTGCGATGGTTGACGATTACACGGGGCGGACGGCAACACGAGCGGCCAGCCTCCGTTTCATCCTCGGATGATGCTCGTGCTGTTGTTGTATGCGTACAGTCAGGGCGTGTTTTCGTCGCGGAAGATGATGCAGCGGTGCGAAACGGATGCGGCTTTTCGAATAATCGTGGGCGAAGACATTCCGAACTTCCGGCGGATCTCCGACTTTCGACTTCGGCACCTGGCGCACCTACAACCGTTGTTTCTGGAAGTGCTGATTCTGTGTCGCGAAGCCGGGCTGTTGAAGGTTGGTCGGTTGTCGCTGGACGGCACAAAAGTGAAGGCCAACGCATCGCGAAACAAGGCGATGAGTTACGATCACATGGGTCCCGCCATCGAAAAGCTGCAGCAGGAAATCGCTGCACTGCTGGCTCGCGCTGGCAACGTGGACGCCGCAGAAGATGATCAGTTTGGTAATCTGTCGGGTGAAGAAATTCCCGCCGAACTCCAGCGTCGCGAAAGTCGACTGGCAAAGATTCTGGAAGCGAAGCAGGCACTGGAAGAAGCGGCTCGTCGGAAGGCTCAGAACCACGTGGACATGATGGAAGCGGAAGGTCGTGACCATCGCACGAACCCGGACGAAGCTGTTCCTGATCCGAAAGCTCAGCGGAATTTCACCGATCCGGAATCGAAGATCATGAAGACTTCGAACAAGGCCCTGTTCAATCATAACACAGTGATCAGTGTGGGAATGCTCAGGCAGTCGCCAACGAACAACAAATCATCATCGCAGCAGACGTGACCAATCAGGCGAACGATGTTCGTCAAACGGTGCCGATGGTTGATCAGATGATCGACAATCTTGACGCTGCAGACGTGACGGAAAACGTGAAAGCCTTCACAGCCGACGCCGGTTACTTCAGCGAAGAAAACATGGCGGCCGTTGACGACAATGCTCGCATTGACGCGGCGTATATCGCGACGGGTCGGCAGAAGCACAGCGATGCGGAACCGGATTCTCCGAAAGGTCGCCCGCCGATCAATATGACCGCGAAGCAAAAGATGGCTCGCCGCAACCGCACGAAGAAAGGTCGAATGGAATATGCTCGGCGGAAGGTGATCATCGAACCGGCCCCGTTTTCTCTCAACACAGTGGCCAGATCAAGGCGTCGATGGGATTTCGTAATTTCCTCCTGCGAGGCCTCGAGAAGATGCAGGGGGAATGGAATCTGATCTGCCTGACTCACAACTTATTGAAGTTGTTTCGCAGCGGTGCGCAGATCGCAAACTGAATGAGACCAAACGCGGCAGTCTGCGAAGAAGACATCGCCGATTTTGGCCTCAAATTCGGCGGGGAACCGAATTTCGCGGCTCAATCCACGACGAGCCACCCGAACCGCCATCATCTGCCATGTTTTTTAATTACTCAACTCGGCACTCGCTCAAAACAACCCGGTTCACGGACACGCTGCTAGATCAACTGCGCAAAGAAGTGGTTCGTCTTCGTATGGAGCGTGACTTGTTGAAAAAAGCGTTGGCTATTTTCGGCCGCAACGAATAGCTGACGTCGACGCGGCCATTGAAATCATCGTCGCCGACGGTGTTTGTAGCACAGGTGAAACGTGTCGAGTTCTGGACGTGAATCGCACGGCTTGCCATGCGTGGCAGAACGCGGCTCGGACAGTTTTTGAAGAACAGGATAACGAACTTTCGCCGTTGATAAGAGTCATCTTTAAAAAACACCAACGTCGCTATGGGACTCGAAGGATCATCAAAGAACTCGGGCACGTGTGCAGTCGTAGAAAGGTCTTGAGTATCATGAAAACACTGCATTTGAAGGTAATTTAGCCAAAGTCGTTCGTGCCAAAGACGACCAACAGTCGACACCTTCTAGGTTATTCGCCGAACCTGTTGCTTGATACTGACTCACCAACACAGCTCAATAAAATCTGGGTCGGCGACATTACCTACATGCCTCTTCAAGACGGCACGTTCTGTTACCTGGCAATTCTGATGCATCTTTTCTCAGAACGAATTGTGGGCTGGCATCTGGCCGATGATATGACGGAATCACTTGTGCTGCGAACACTGCGTTCGGCCGTAAAAGAACGACAGCCAACGCCCGGATTGATTCATCACACTGATCGCGGCAGACAGTATGTCGGCAACGAATATCGATCCGTACGGCGTCGCGCTGAAGCTCTGCAAAGAATGAACCGGGCAGCCGACTGCTACGACAACGCATTCATGGAAAGTTGCTTCGGAACGATCAAGACCGAACTCGAATTGACCGATTACGAAAGTAGTCGGCAAGCAAGAAAAGAGATCGCTGGATACATCCTCTACTACAATTCCGATCGCCGACATTCTGGCATCGAATATTGCTCACCAGCTCAGTTCGAACAGATCATTAATCTCACGGACTAAGAGAATGACCTGTCCCTGATACTGTCACCACCTCAAGGTGTTGCCGATTTCCTCATTGGCTGCTAACGCAATGATGGGCGATGCCGAAAAGTGTCTGTCCGCGGGCTGTTCTGCTTTCCGGACAAAGCCGGTTGATACCGATGTAATGTTGCGGACTCTGGCTGAAGCATTGAATCTCGAAGACCGTGAACGTGCGCTACAGTCAAAGGCAGTCGTGGCTGCGTACGTTCCAGGTTCCGCCGCAGAAGAGTTTGTGCAGCCAAATTGTAGATAGGGCATCGACGGTTACGGTTGTCGAAGCAGCAATTAGTGTTGCAATTGTGCTTTGTATAGGTGAAGTTTGAACTTTCTTCGGCCTGCTCGTCATCGCCAGCAACGTTGGTTGCGATTGAGCTTACATTTGCTTGACCTGCAATAGAATAGGCAGGCCGACGATGGCGACATGGCTCAACTGTGGCCAACCAAACGATGAACCTGGCCACACATTGGACATCAATTGGCATTCTGATCAGAATAAAACCTGACGGATAACATTCCCATTGATCGGATCTGTAATGCCTTCACTTTGCCTTCGCTTCGTAGCCCAATGGCTGCTAAGCCTGTTCATTGCAAGTCTGCCCGCCACGGCGACAGCGGCGGATGCTTCGCGACCCAACTTTGTTTTCTTCCTGGTTGACGATCTGGGCTGGATGGATATCGGCTGTTTCGGCAGTTCGTTTTATGAAACGCCCAACATCGATGCTCTCGCGGCGTCCGGTATGAAGTTCACGAGCGGATATGCTGCCTGCCCCGTTTGCTCGCCGACACGTGCCAGTATTATGACGGGACGGCATCCGGTTAGAGTTGATATTACCGACTGGATACCAGGTTCAACGGCTGCCAAAGCGTACAACGCTCGGTTTGAACAGATTGATGATCGTGACGAACTGGCTTTGGAAGAAGTAACCATCGCTGAGGTACTGAAGCAGAATGGCTATCGGACGTTTTTTGCCGGCAAGTGGCATCTGGGCGGCGAAGGCTTTCTTCCAACGGATCAGGGCTTCGACTTCAATTTTGGAGGCCACGATAAAGGTTCCCCGCCAGGCGGATACTATTCGCCGTTCAAAAATCCATATCTGCCCGATAAGCAGGACGGTGAATATCTTACCGAACGTCTGACCAAAGAGTCTGTGAATTTTCTGGAGACTATAAAGTCAACAGAGCCGTTTCTGATTTATTTGTCCTATTACAACGTGCACACGCCGATTCAGCCTTACAAAAAACTGGTTGGACACTTCCAATCCAAGGCCGTGGATCTGTTTGGCGATACACGGCCCGCGCCGATCAAAGAATTTCGGGGCGAGTCGCGTTCGCGGCAGGACAATCCTGAGCTCGCTTCTATGATTGCCGCGGTCGACGACAGCGTAGGAACCATTGTTGCCCGGTTGAACGAACTTCAACTGACCGATAACACCGTTGTGATTTTCTTTTCGGACAACGGTGGCTTGTGCACGTTGAGAAAGCCTGGCCCAACGTGCAATCTGCCGCTGCGTTCCGGCAAGGGCTGGTTATACGAAGGCGGAATTCGGGAGCCGATGATTATTCATGCACCGGGAGTGACTACTGCAGGAACAGTGTGCGACGTCCCTGTCATCAGCACGGACTTTTTCCCAACGATGCTGGAACTTGCCGGCTTGCCATTGCAGGATGAACTGCATGCAGATGGGACAAGTCTTGTGCCGCTGCTTAAAGGCCAGCCGACCATGGATCATGCGCCTCTGTGTTGGCACTATCCTCATTATCATGGATCGACCTGGACGCCAGGAGCCGCAATTCGTGATCAGGATTGGAAGCTGATTGAACTGTATGAATTCGGCTTGACAGAACTGTACAATCTGAAGGATGACATTGGCGAATCGAAAGATCTGAGCTTGTCGAACCCGGAAAAAGCAGCCGAACTAAAAAGTAAACTCCAGGAATGGCAGACTCGAATGAATGCAAAGATGCCGATTGCCAACCCTGACTACGATGCAGATGCACCGATGATTCCACCAGCCGGGCCAAGGGCTCGCAAATAGTCCCGAAAATAACGTCAGATCTATTAGAGTCGGGAAGCAGCAGCTGATAAGAAGCAATATCGGGTTCCACTTGTTTCGGTACAACTCTGACCGAAACAGTTGCGGTGGTTGAGAGGTGCTGTTGCGTGCGGTGCGCAGTGAAAAGCGAGATAGGCCATGTTCTGTTGAATTGACATCAACGATCGCTTCGTTTTTTCTTAGCAGAAAAACAGACACGGTCACAATTTCTAATTTCATCCGAACAGACTCGACGTCTTCAATATCTATACATCGTAAGGAACAAACGTGACACGACTTCTTAATCACTCTTTCTCGTTGCTCGTCATCACGGTATCAGCCGTGTTTGTGATCTTTCCCAATCAGGCCATTGCTCAGGACAAAGATGGTGTGTTTGCTAAACGGAATCTAGTCGCGTGGTGCATTGTGCCATTTGATGCCAAGAAACGTGGTCCTGCAGAGCGTGCCGAAATGCTGGTTCGACTGGGGATTCAAAACGTTGCCTATGATTGGCGAGCCGAACATGTGCCAACGTTTGAAGAAGAGATTGTGCAGTACAAGAAGCACGATCTGAATTATCTGGCGTTCTGGAGCTGGCATGATTCCATGGAACCGCTTATTAAAAAGTACAACATTCACCCGCAGATTTGGGTGATGATGAGAAATTCAACGGCGGATTCACAGGACGCCAGAATTGCAGATGCGATTGAAGGGCTGCTACCGCTGGTCGAAAAGACGCGTGAGCTTGGATGCAAATTGTCTATTTATAACCACGGCGGCTGGGCGGGCGAACCTGCCAATATGGTTGATGTGGTTAAAGCACTTCGGGAAAAACACAATGCGGCTCATGTCGGGATTGTCTACAACTTCCATCATGGCCACGAACACATCGCTGACTTTGCCGTTCAATTCGAATCGATGCTGCCGTATCTGTTTTGCTTAAATATCAACGGTATGGACGATGCCGAGATCGTGGCCAGCGGAAAGAACAAAATTCTTCCGCTTGGGGGTGGCACCCATGAACGGCAGATGATGAAAATCGTGAAAGACAGTGGCTATGCAGGCCCCATTGGCATACTGGATCATCGTGAAAGTACGGATTCAGAGGAGAGCCTTAGGGAAAACCTTCAGGGGCTGGACGGATTGCTAAAAGCAGGGCTTTAGATTGAAATCGCTGGATTGACGGCAGACCAGGCTGGTCGTGACAAATGCCGGCGGTATTTGTCACGAGAGGCTGTCGAGGCAGGCCGGTTATCAGAAACAGCTGATACTTCATGGTGAAAATCATGTTAAGATCAGCGAATATCGTCCCGCGTTACTACGGCATCTCTTTACAGTTGTTGACTTCACAACTTCACTTTGGTGGGTACTGAGGATATGCAAAAGAAAACGATTCTTGTCGTTGAGGACGAGAAATCGATTGCCGACATTCTGATCTACAACCTTGAAAAAGAAGGTTTTGAGGTCGCCTGGGAACGGGATGGACGCGATGGAATTCTGAAGGCGCAGTCATTGCTGCCTGATCTGATTCTGCTTGACCTGATGTTGCCTGGTCTGGACGGACTGCAGGTTTGCCGTTCGCTGCGAAGCGATGCCCGTACAGATCAGATCCGAATACTGATGCTTACTGCGCGGGCAGAAGAGACAGACGAAATTGTCGGGTTCAACATGGGAGCCGACGATTATGTAACCAAGCCTTTTAAGGTGAGGCCGCTTATTCACCGCGTGAAGGCGTTGCTTCGCAGAAACGAAGGCGGTGCTTCTACGAAAGAACATATCTCGGCGCACGGTATCGAAATCGACAAGCTGCATCACACCGTTACATTTAACGAGGAAGAACTCGATCTTACGCCGACCGAGTTTCGGCTATTGTGGACACTTGCGAATCAACCGGGCCGTCCGTTTTCTCGAAACGAATTGATGGATACGTCTCGCGGCGAAGATGCAAATGCACTGGAACGCACCATTGATGTGCACGTCCGGTCACTGCGAAAGAAACTTGGTGCTGCTGCAGACATTGTCGAAACGGTGCGCGGTGTTGGGTATCGATTCCAGCGGAAATAAAGCTGCTTTGCATGTTAAGTTAACGTTGCCCTTAATAGGCGGCGAGCCCCTTGGCGATGTGCTCAAACGCCTTGGGGGCCATGTGGTTGAAGTAGTCCCATGAATGTGCGCCGGCCGACGTGTCCAGGTCGCGTTCGTGTAAGATTCCGGATGAAGAAAGCTTCATTCCCAGCCTAACACAACCGTCAAACCAGTCCGTATCCGCTGGATCGCAGCAAAACCATTGATACCGCGGCCATGCCAAAGGATGCAGGTTTAAAACGACAGTCGCCTGTCGGGCATCTTCAATATCCTCAAACATTTCGTCCAGCGGCAAATTCTGTCCGTACAGTTGATGAAAGTCGACGGCAGGTGAGATTGCGGCAACCACCGGAAACTGCGCGGCATGGCGGAAGCTCAGCTGTAAAGCTCCCTGTCCACCCATGCTGACTCCAAGCATCGCGATTTTGGGCGGCTCAATTCCCCAGCGTTCTTCAATAAAGGGCAATAACTGGTCGACTAGCCAGTTCTGAGGACTGACATCGGGCGAGAACTCGTTGCAGATTCTGTCCATCCACCAGGATCGTTCCCCATTCGGGCACACAGCTACCAGGTTGTACTGCTGCAGCAGATTTGTGAATGCGGCGTTGTCGTTTAGTAGAACCTGTCCGTGGCCGTGTAAGAACATCACGCATCCGGTGGGCTTTTCGTCTGTGTTTGGATCAAACACGTGAACAGCATGCCCGTCCAGCATTTCGGACATCCAGCGACCGTTCGGGGCTGCTGGTTGCGATTCGTTCTCGTCAGAGGGCTGCTGTGACGAGAACCATTTACCTAGTTTACCAAGCATAGATTGCACTTCTGTTAGGCCAGCTGATAACGTTTTTGTTGTCAATGCGCTGCGTTGATACCGAAACGAAAAATACGCCCAACGTTTGAAAAATCGGTTCGGGATGGGCAGATGTTCGAAACTCATCAACTCCGTTGTTTAAAACGCCGCTTTAGTCCATATCTAAGCGGTGTTTGGAATTATTCAGAGATGATGAAATAATCCGCGGCCGCAAATCATCGTAAAACACAGTGTTCTTTAAGTTCGGAGACCGTCTTGCCCCATGATGCTGAAATTCGCAGTCTTGTCGAGCGGGTGTGCGTGGAAATTGACCGGGAATTACGAGCGTTTCTGCTGGGAATTCTTAAGGACGTGCATCTGGCGGAAGACGCCTATCAGAAAACGGTCGTAAGGGCCATTGAGGCGTCAGACTCGGCCAGCAAAGCCACAGTTCGAGGATGGATTTTTCGAATTGCATTGAATGAAGCAAGGGAATTAAAGCGCGTATCGAAAAGACAAGGTCGGTTAAACCAGGCTGTTTGGGAGTCTTTCCCTGACTCTGACCGACTCCAAACGGGTAAAACTCAGGACGGTCCGGAATGGGTTGCGGCGAGAGAAGAGCAAGTTGAGATTGTCCGGTCGGCCTTGCAAAGGCTGGACGGGAATTATCGAGAGGTTGTTGTGAGGCGGATTCAAAGAGGTCAGACGTTTGCGGAAATTGCGGCTGACCTGAACCGACCCTTGGGAACCGTTTTGACCTGGATGCGAAGAGCATTGTTGGAATTGCGAGAGATGGAAGAGTTGCGTCATTTATCGGATAGCGAATGACGCGTTGTGTGCTGAGAACGATTTGCTGATAGTCAACGGTCGCTGCTGAAGGCGATGGTTCAAATTGCAGAGAACAATGAAGTGAACATGAATCACTCAATATCAAAAAATCACGAAGACCCGCGATGGCTGGCGTTTCAATACGTGGCGGGCGAACTTTCGGCCAAAGCAGCTGAGGCGTTTGAAGTGTCGATGCTGACGGACCCTGAACTCTGCGAAATGGTCGCAGAAGCCAGCCTGCTGTGTTGTGCTGTGTATCAGAGTTCTGTCGGAGACGAATCCGGATTGCCCAAAGTCACGGTACCGGTTTGCAGTGTACAATGTGGTAAATCAATTCAAGCGTCACACAGTCGTGGGATGCTGGCAGCGATGGTTTCTGTTTGCTGTTGTCTGGGCGTGGCCGCCGCGGTTTCGAATTTGACGATTGATTCTTCAGGCGTTCGCCTTGTTGAAACAACTGATTCTGAGTCCGATGCAGAACTGCTGGTGGATGCCTGGGTGGATGGTGCAAACCGTTTTTCTGGAAACGATATCGACGAACCTGAACCGTTCTCCTCGGAACTGGATGTTCCTGAATGGCTTCTGACGGCAGTTGCAATTGCCAGCATTGATCAGGACGGTGCAACCGCTTCTGGCGATGAGGCTATTCCGGACGACATGGAACTGTTCTAAAGCACCTATGAGTTTAAGAAATTATGAAGCCACGAATTCAAAACCTGATCGCTGGAACTGTGCTGCTTTGTTGCGTGGCATTTGCTGTTGGTGGATCTCATGCTGTTGGCAGTGATGAAGGGCAAAAGGAAGTTGCGGCCCCCGGTCAGCAGGCGGCCAAGTTGCCGATGGTTAATCTGACTGAGCGTGAAGCAGATCAGGCTTTGAAGTTTGCTGCCAAGCATCATCCGGAACTGGCCGATTTATTGCAGCAGTTGCGACAGGGTTCGCCTAGTGGATTTTCTCGAGGCATCCGGGAGGTACACATTGCGATTCAGCGTTTGGAGCGTTTTAAAGAAAAGCAGCCTGCAAGATTCGATGCAGAACTTGCCAGTTGGAAGTCCGATTCCGAAATTCGGTTACTGACGGCAAAGTGGTTGATGTCGCAGGACCCTGAACTGGAAACACAGATTCGTGACTTACTGAGACTGCGGCAGCAGACGAAGATCGATCGCTTGAAATCAGAACGTGATAGACTGGCAGAACGACTTCTGCAGCTTGATAACCAGATTGGCATGGGAACTACAGAACTCGAAGCTGATCTGGTCGACGAATGGAGCCGTCTTGCCAAACGTGCGGCCACAACGGCGAAGACGCAGAAAAGTCGCCAGAGCAACAGAAAAAACAACGGAACAAAAACACCAAGGCTGGAAGCAGTACTCCCTTAGAAGACTAGGCGTCGGTGGCTTTAGAAAATTGACTCACCGTATCGCAAATAACGTTTAGCAAAAGACTTAGCAGCCCCCCTCAACGCTAATGATCGTCCGTGTTCCCACATTGGTCGTGGCCGACATCCTAAGCTCAGATTCATCCAACCTCAGGATTAATAAAGGTAATCGGAATGAAGACATTTGGAACCATTCTGTCAGCGCTATTGCTGGCCGGAAGCGCGTTCGCGGAAGACACTGTCACCAGAACGGCGGCCGAACGATTTGCACTGGCTGATTCGACGGAGACTCCTGATTTTCAGCGACATGTGGTGCCGCTGCTAGGAAAACTCGGCTGTAATGGGCGAGCTTGCCATGGTTCATTTCAGGGCCGAGGGGATTTTCGGCTGTCTTTGTTCGGCTACGACTTCGAAACCGACCACGGTGAAATGTATGGACGCGTGGATCCTGAAACTCCATCCGAAAGTCTGGTGCTGACGAAGCCGCTGATGGAAATTCCGCACGAAGGCGGTCAGCGTCTGAAGGCTGGTTCATGGCAGCATCGAATTCTGCTTAACTGGATCACGGCGGATGCTGCGAAGCGTCCTGTTGACGCCGCCAAGCTGACTCGGCTTGAAGTGACTCCCGTTGAAATTCATTTTAATGCAGATGGTCAGAACGCTCAACTCAAGGCTGTGGCGATCTGGGCCGATGGTTCCCGCGAGGACGTTACTGATCTTTGCCGGTTTCAAACCAACGACGATCAGGTCGCAGATGTTACAAGCGAAGGTCTGATCGCTGCCGGTACACCGGGAGACACACATATTGTGATTTCCTATGACAGCGCGGTGGTTCCAATAGCCGTTATTCGCCCGGTTTCTAATAAGACGGACGACAACTACCCTGCCACTCCAACGCCCACCAGAATCGACGAGCTTGTTGTGGCAAAGTTAAAGAAGCTCGGTGTTGTTCAGTCTGAAATGTGCAGCGACGAACAGTTTTTGCGTCGAGCCAGTTTAGACGTGACGGGAGCGTTGCCTTCCGTGCCGGAAATTCGCAAATTTGCGGCAGACACAAGTGTTGATAAACGGGCCCGGAAAATAGACGAACTGCTCGAACGTCCCGGCTACACCGCATGGTGGACAACCAGGCTGTGCGACTTTACGGGCAACAGCGATGACCAACTGAATAACGTAACTCCAATCCGGACCGAAGCATCGAAGCAATGGTACGAGTGGATTCATGCTCGAGTCGCAAGAAACGCTTCTTACGATGAAATCGTCGAAGGACTCGTAATGGCTGTTAGCCGCGATCCCGGCGAATCGTATGAAGACTACTGCAAGAACATCAGCAGTATGTATCACAATGACAGTAACTACTCATTTGATCAGCGGCACACAATGCCTCACTATTGGTCGCGAACAAACTTCCAGCAGATGGAGGATCGCGTTATAGGATTTGCTTATACGTTTCTGGGAGTACGAATTCAATGTGCGCAATGTCATAAGCATCCATTCGATCAATGGACGCAGGACGACTTCAAAGGCTTCCAGGGATTCTTTACCGGTGTCACCGGCAGAAATCAAAACCCCCGTCCGGATGCAAAAAAAGAATATCAGGACATGCTGGCGAAGTTCGAAACCGGTGACCTGAAGGGCAACCAGCTTCGAAACGAACTGGGCAAGCTTGTAAAAAAGGGTGAAACGATTCCGTTCGGCGAAGTCTTTACAACTCCGCCTGCACGGACTGTGGTCGAAAACAAGAATGGCAAAGAACGTAAAGTCAGAAAAGGCAACTCTAGAACAGCCTCAGAAGCTCGTCTGCTGGGGCAGGAGCCGATGGATCTTTCAGGCTACGAGGATGTTCGAGAACCGTTGATGGAATGGTTGCGGTCTCCCGATAATCCGCTGTTCGCAAAGGCCTTTGTGAACCGAGTCTGGGCAAATTACTTTAATGTGGGTATCGTCAATCCGCCAGATGATATGAACCTTGCAAATCCGCCAAGTAACGCTCCTTTGCTCGATTACCTTGCAGATGGTTTCATCGCCAATAAGTTTGATATGAAGTGGCTGCATAGAGAAATTCTTAACAGCCGAGCATATCAGTTGAGCTGGCAGCCCAACGAAACCAACCGTCTTGACGAACGTAATTTTGCCCGAGCCGTACCACGACGTTTGCCAGCCGAAATAGCATGGGACATGGTTTCTCAGGCTGTCAGCAACGACGAAAAGTACGCCAGCTACGCTACCAGCGTTGATGGACGTGCGATTGCAATTCCCGGTGCCGGACTCCGAAGCCGTGGTAACAACGACAGTGCTGGATATGCATTGACCATCTTTGGTCGCTCAATCCGCGAAAGCAACTGTGACTGCGATCGTTCTCAGGAACCCAGTTTGTTGCAGACTATTTTCCTTCGAAACGATGGTCAGGTGCTCAGCATGCTGGACAGTAAAGATGGATGGCTGTCACAGGTTGCCAAAGAAAACGGAATTGCATTTAAATCGAAATCGCCGACTCAGGCTGACCGAGCGGAAGGTGCACGACGTGACCAAGCTAGACAGACAACGCTCGGGAAACTCCGAAGTCAAGTAAAAGCGGCTCAGGCTGATCTGGAAAGGCTACAGAAGAACCCCGAGGCGAACGCGAAGCAGATCGCAAAGCGAGAACAGCAAATGAAAAGTGTCCGCAGCAGAATGAAGGAATTTGCAGATCCAGCGGAAACAGTCGATGGGGAACAGCCGGAACTGGTCGTGCAGAGTTCGATCAACGTTCCGAACGCGATTGAAGACGCATATTTGCGAACTCTCAGCCGCGAGCCCACCGAAGAAGAAGTTGCAACCGCGACAGAATTCATTGCCAGTTCCACCGACCAACTGGATGGACTTCGCGGTGTAATGTGGGCGTTGCTGAACACGAAAGAATTCATTGTGAATCACTAAGTCGACGTTGTTATACAATCCCAGGCTGGCGCAGCATGCCTCAGCCACACAGCAGTTGGCAATGTGCCAGCTGCTTTCCTGCCTGTTCCAACCCAATGACCGACGTTCTGTCGGACCAACAATCAATAAGGATGATAACCATGGCGTTTTTTCGAACCTGTGATGGAGTCGGTCGACGTGATTTTCTGCGTGCCGGCGTGGCTGGTGGAGCTGGATTGACACTGGCAAACTACATGCAGATGGCGAATGCTGATCAGTTGAATAAAGGTGCCAAGGCGAAGTCGGCCATCTTTATAAATCTGAATGGTGGCCCGTCACACATGGACACCTTTGATCTGAAGCCCGACGCTCCTGATGAGTACCGTGGCGAATTCAGTCCGATTCAGACGAACGTTCCCGGCATTTACATCTCTGAACACCTGCCAAAGCTTGCTCAGGTGATGGACAAGTTCTGTATTCTGCGGGGTGTTTCGCACAGCGTTGCGGCTCACGCTTTGGGAACAGAGTACGTCAATAGCGGCAACCGTCCTTTGCCGTCATTGGAATTTCCTGGCTACGGTGCTGTGGTTAGCAAGGAACTTTCAGGCGATCCAGAGTTGCCAAAGTTTGTCGCGATTCCGAAAAGCGCTCAACGTCCCGGCTATCTTGGCGTTCGGTATGCTCCTATGGACACAAGTGCCACCCCAGTGATTGGATCGCCGTTTCGGGTTCGAGGTATGTCGCTCGGTAGCGGACTGACAGTGGAAGACGTTGAAAAGCGTAACAATCTGTTGACCAAACTGGATCGTACGTTTGGTGAGTTCGAAGCTGAAAATCAACTACTGGATGGACTCGGGCAGTTTGGTCAGCAGGCCCACGCGATGATCACCAGTGCGAAGTCGCGGGAAGCCTTTGATATTTCGAAAGAGTCAAAGGAATTCGCAACGCCGTTTGGTTCATCCGGACTCGGTGCTAGCTGCCTGTTGGCTTTGCGACTTGTTGAAGCTGGCGTTCGATTCACCACCATCAGCAATGGTGGCTGGGACACTCACCGCGAAAACTGGGATGCGTTGTCAGGCAAACAATTGCCACCATTGGACGAAGCGTTGTCTGCCCTGTTCGCGGGCCTGGAAACTCGAGGTCTGCTGGACTCGACAATCGTTTATGTCACTGGAGAGTTTGGACGCACACCAAAGATTAATAAAGAACGCAACGGTCGTGACCACTACCCTCGGAACATGTTCATGTTGATGGCCGGCGGCGGCGTTAAGGGTGGACAGGTACTCGGCGAGAGTGACGATAAAGGCGCTATGCCGAAGAACGAAGGGTTTAGCCCGGACGACGTGGCCGCTTCGTTCTATCATGCTCTCGGCATCAATCATGAAAAAGAATACCAAACAACAACAGGTCGTCCCGTGATGATTGTTCGCGAAGGAAACGTAATTCCAGCGCTGTTCGCTTAGTCACTCACGATTCAAAATTTGAAACTCTCAAGGCGTTCTCAGAAATCTGAGAACGCCTTTTTTATTTTGCTCTTTCGCTCACGCCGCAACGAAAGAGGAATTCCTTCCGTTAGCCCTATTCGTGAGAAGTCGAAGCATTCCGGAAGTTATAGGAATTCTGCATTGGCGTAATTCAGCAGCGACTGCAGCATCACACAGCAGCGGGTATTTAGACGCGTTTTTTACGGCCATGTAACCGCGATTGTTCTGTAGTTATTGAAGCCGACTTTCTGCTTCAGGCAATCCTTCTGAGTGACGCACACACTGCTTTTATCAGCACGAATCGTATTTGCGTATTGATCGCGTGTGTGGCGAAAGTACCACGGTTTGCGGTGATGGGAAGGTATCTGATGTGATCAGGCGGCTCAGGCATGCGGTATGCGTTCATACTGATGGGGCCGTATCACAGAACAACCATAACACGCGAGCTGACTTTTATGAGTTCGACCGGACTTGAAGTCTTCGACCGTTCTGTTCCGGTGACCAACATCTGGCTCGGTGAACTGATGGTGAATGGGATTGGACGTAGCGCCAACAGGCGTATGGAGCGTTGAGGTTTGTGCTGCAGGCTCTTCGCGATCATCTGCCAGCGAAAGAAAATTCACATATTGCAGCGCAGCTTTCGATGTTGATTCGCGGCATTTATCATGAAGGCTGGCAATCCGGCGGCGACGCCTATCCCTGAAAGATCGCAGGAAGCCTTTCTTTCCTATGTGGATGGGGCATTCGAGGCAGATATTTTTGTCGATGCTGAGAGAATCGTGTTCGCCGTGTTTTGCATTTTTTCGCGGCAACTTAGACACGGCGAGGCAGCTAAGATCAGAGGCGTACTGCCCAAGGGGATCCGCCAACTGTGGACCGAATGATGTCACCTGTTGCCAATCGCCGAAGTAGACACAAAAAGAGGCTCAGCTATGCCGATCGAACTTACCAGTCCGGCGATTCAACCGGGAGGATTCCTCCCGGAACGTTACACCGGTGACGGTGCTGACCTTCGCCACCATTGCAGTGGTCTGCGCCGCCTAGCGGGACTCAAAGCTATGCGCTGATCTGCGACGATCCGGACGCACCTCCCGCGACTTGGGTTCATTGAGTTCTATTCAATCTTCCAGCAGACACCAGTGAACTGGGCGAATGGGGGCCAACCAAAGAGTTGTTAAGTAACGGAGCGAATCAGGGAAGGCATAATTTTGGGAACATCGGTTACGGCGGGCCCGCATCTTCCAAAGGTAAGCCACACAGGTATTTCTTCAAGTTATACGCCCTGGATAAGATGCTGGAGCTTTCGTCCGGTGTCAGTAAAAGCGAATTGCCGGGTACGATGAAAAATCACATGCTGACGGAGGGACAGCTTGTTGAAATATACGGCCGATAGCTTAGGGGCTTGATTGTCGGGAATTACCAACTACCAAGCGAAACGATTGTTGTGAAAACTGTGGAGTGGTCTTCAGAGTTCGTTACGGTGATTGGTAACGAACCGGTTTCTAACGATGATTCATTTTGATGGCTGTTTTAAATTATTCAATCAATCTTATCTGTCAGATGTTTACCTTCCGGTTTGTTGTAGCTAAGTCGAAGAATTTCGTTTGGGCGATCTCTGGAAATGATATTTGTCGTGCCGATCGTGGAGGCTATTCTATTGTTGCCACATTGCTGACGATTGTGCGCGGATCACAGTCGCCCTCAAAAGCCCAGGCGTGAACAATCTTTCCACCGGCCTGTTTCACGTCAGTTAATGTGATGAATGGGCCTTTTGCAGCGATGCCGGTTTCTTCCATGAATTCTCTTTTGGCAGCGTCGAGGAAATCTTCTCCCGGATTTACTTCGCTCTTGGGAATGGACCAATGCCCATCATCTTTGTTTTTGAAGTAGGGGCCGCCGGGCTGCGCCAGAAGAACCTGCAACTCGCCCTCGTCAAAGCGGTACATCAGAAGTCCAGCGCTCTGGTGCGGCATTGATTCAATCTTTGTTGTTAACAGATCACGTCAAGCTGGCGATTTGTAGCCATCTTTTTTGTGGAAATGCTTGTTTGCATCAGCAGCAAGTCGCAGTTGAAATCCGTGGTAGTCTTTACGCCGAGTACTCGTAACAATGCACTTCTTTCACCAGCGACGGGTGTGCAGATCGCTTTTCCGGCCGTTGATTTGCCGTCTGGTATTATTCGTGAGTTGCGTATTCCATGTCGTCCCCAGGCAGACTTCCGATCATTTGGACGCTCGCGACGATTTGCGTCCTGGCTTTGATCAGCCTTCTTATCTGGCCCGCCAGCCATCCACCTCGGGTAGAAGATTCTCCATCAATCAACGTGGCATCTATGTTCACCGCTGCGACGTCTGCAGCAGAACGCGGTGACGATGCTATCGCTCAACGGTTCTTAACAAGGATTCTTGCACAGCAACCCGATCATCACCAGTCTCGTCTTCTGCTCGGCCAGGTCTTGTGGAATCAGCGGGACAACCGCGCCTTCGATGAATGGGCCAAAGTGCCGGCGGAAGCTGGGCGACAGTACGCTGTTGCGAATTACCTTGCTGGCGCGGCAAATCTGGATTTGGGCAACGCGCAGGATGCTGAATCTCTGCTACTTTTGGCAATTGATATCGAACGCAGTTACCTTCCAGCCATTAATGCGTTACAGAACCTGTACGCTCTTCAGCGCAGGCCGATTGAGTTGCGGCAGTTTCTTGCGAGAACCTACGTGTTCAGATCGCCAACCCCGCATGACCTAGCTCTGGATTTGTTGGCCGGAAAAGAGCTGTTCTCGCCAGAACAGTCGATCGATGCTCTGCAGCAGATGCTACGAGCAGAGCCGGATTCTGTACGTACGAGATACTGCCTGGCTGCGATTTTCCGAGAGGCCGGAAAACCAGGGCCGGCTCTGCGGCAATTGACGAACGACAATACCGCCGAAGTTGGAGACTCTGGAAAGCACTTTGGGCTCGATAGTGGCCAGGCCAATTCCGACCTTCGATCACTGGATGGCTTTCACCTGTTGCTTTGTACCGACCTTCGTCGGGAAGCCGAATCTGTGGTGATAGCACGTCGCATCGTGGATGGACGCAGCACTCGATCCGAAGATCTGTATGCACTGGGGACGCTGTATCTGGAACAAAAAGATGCGAGTGCTGCTGAGACACTTCTTATTGCAGCGTTGTCCAACACACCGTTTGATGCCTCTATTTGGAACCGTGCCGGACAGGCCGCTGCACAGGCCGGACACAACGCTCGGGCTGAACGATTTCTTCGGAACGCGGTTATTGCTGATGAATTAGAAAGAGACGCCTATTTGGTGTTGCGTGGCACCGGTGACACAAACCTGCTTGCGGCAACGATGGATCGTGTGGCCGAACATCTGCAGGCTTTGGCACAGCAACAGCGGGCGACTGTCTGGAAGGCTGCTGCAGCATCTCTGCGTTCCGGGCCGGAAATTGCTGCGACTGCTGACTATCTGGACAGCTATGCCACGGTATTACTGAACCCACTTCAGAACCCGGCTTTGGTGGAAGTATCAGATTTTCGAACAGTCTGGAGCGATGCAAATTTGAAAGTTTTTAATGACTTGCTTTCCGGCATGAACTCGGCCCTTGGTTCGGCAGAACGGGCGAGTGTGGCAGTCGATGATGGCTTTCGTCTGCATGATGTCGCGGAAGCGTCCGGCTTGTTGTTTCAATACGAGCCCGGAGACACCGGTAAGAAATTGATTGTGGAAACGATTGGTGGTGGAGTCTGCGTGCTGGACTACGATGGCGATCTGTATCCAGACGTTTTCTTTCCGCAGGGCACTCAGGCCTCTCTAAATGCAGCGATGGAGCACGATTCTGATCACCGTCTGGCGACAGTCGCGTCTGGAGACAGGTTGTTTCGGAATCTCGGAGACGGTTCTTTCAAAGATGTCTCGTTAGACGCGGGCATGTCCGGGCAGGCCTATAGTCTTGGTTGTGCGGCTGCAGACATCGACAATGACGGAGACACAGACATCATTGTGGGGGCAATCGGCAACACACGACTGTACCGCAATAATGGCGACGGGACCTTCCAAAATGAAGTGCTTGATGTAAGTCCGCAGTCGGTGACTGCCGGGATTGGTATCGGCGACTTTGATGCGAATGGCGGTCTTGATCTTTGGCTTGTTAACTACGTTGAAGACTGGAAACGAACGTGTCTGAATTCAAGCCAGCAATTCAGCACCTGTTTGCCTATCACTTTTCCAGCGCCCGCGGATATACGCCTGCTATCAGACGAAATGGGCGGGTATGCACGTCAACTGAGTGATGTTTGGGCATCAGATCGAGGCCGCGGACTGGGAGTCGTCACGCTTGATCTGGATAACGATTTCAAAACGGATACCTATGTTGCCAACGATGGAACTGCCAATCACCTGTACCTGAGTTCGGCAGCCTTGGCAAATACAGCTTCCGAATCAGCTCTTGCAAATGGATGCGCGCTGAGTGGTGATGGTCGAGCGGAAGCCGGGATGGGGATAGCAGTCACCGATTTCAACGGTGACCTGCTGCCGGATCTGTTTGTGACAAACTTCTATCAGGAATCGAATCGACTCTATCAGGGAAGTGGTGAAGGCCATTTTCTAGACGTCTCGTCGCAATGGGGCCTGCCAGCACTAAGTCTGTCCGTTCTTGGATTCGGAGTACAGGCCGCCGATTTCAACAGTGATGGGTGGACTGATGTCATAATTGCTAACGGGCATATCAATAACTACAGCAATCAGGGGCAGCCGTATCAGATGGAAACGTTGCTGCTTGCGAATACGAACGGTAGAAACTTCCGACGTGTTTCCGCTGGTGCGTATTTTGATGAAGTGTTTCTGGGACGCGGCGTGGCTGTTCTGGATTACAATCTTGACGGTCTTTGTGACGCGATCGTAGTGCATCAGGATAGGCCTGCTGCATTGTTGAAGAATTCAGGCGACAGAAAGAACATACTACAGATACGTTTGGTTGGCACCGATTCGAATCGCGATGCAATCGGTGCCGTCGTTGAGGTTGCGGCGGCCGGAGTGAGACGACGACAGTGGAATGTTGGTAGTCATGGCTTCATGGCGACCAACCAGCGTGTCTTTCGTTTTGCCACAGAGCAAGCGGCCTGGGACCATATTCATATTCTTTGGCCTTCCGGCCGCGTGACAAACCTGAAACCTCACAAGGCTAATAGCTCTCTGGTTATTCGAGAGGACGGCCGATGGTTCACGACGAGCGAGTAGCCGTTTGCTCACCAACCGGCAATAGCGTTTGCATGCGCCGTGCAGCTAAAAGCCTTCCCTTGAGATGCTTCCAATACTAATTGTTCGATGTGCTCAGAATAGGCGGTTTGGACACTCGTTCAGTGTGGCCGACAGATGTCAATTGAATCAAGCCAGTCTGTTTATGCGTAAAATGCGGTCGGGGTGCGGCTGCTTCAGTTAGGAATGGCGGCATCATCAGGGTTGATGCTATGCTGGATTTGTTTCAATTTTGTAAGCGGTACCGGGTCACCAGGCTTCAATGCAACAGCGGTCTTCAGAGCATCAATCGCTGCGGTGAAATTGCCGAGACGTTCCAGTGTCAGGCCGAGCGAAAAGTAGGCAGGCGCAAATTGTGGTTCAAGCGAAATGGCTTTCCGAAATGCTGCTTCAGCCTCTTTAAGTTGGTTGTCTTCGGCCAGCAGAATCGCCATGTTGAAGTAAGGTTTGTATTCAAGACTGCTGAGTTCAGTGCATTTTTGATATGCCTTAATCGCGTTTTGAGGCTGACCAATGGATTGCAGCATTGCGGCCAATGCTGCCCAGGCATTGGGGCTTTCAGGAAAGTTATTAACCGCCTGAGTCAGCGTCTCGAATGCAGCTTGGGGCTGTCCCGCCATTAGATACGCGTGCCCGAGATTAAGCTGTGGTCGCAGCAGATCGGGGCGTTTGGATACGATTTTCCTGTACGCTTCAATCGCCTGCCAGACTTTTCCAGCAGCCAGCAACTGATCAACTTGTGCAGCATCGTTCTTTCGAAGCGCGTCAAAAGAAAATATGTCTTTGATGTAAGTGTCGAGCACATCAGAAGTCGCTTCTGGCATCGCTGACATTTTTTCCCACGCGGTTGCCGCCTTATCAATGTTGCCATTCAGATACGCAAGTCGTGCAAGTTCGACATACCCCGGACGTGCGTACCAGCCGTTGCGGGAAACGGCAGATGTGCAGAAATCTACAGCGGAGGATGTATCGCCAAGGCTGGCGGCCAATCGGCCTAGTTCAAGCTCAATATGCGGATTCGATGGAAACGTCCTGTCGGTGCTAAGTAACAAATCATATGCAGATTGAAGGTTTCCGCGGCGAGCGATTGATCGTGCACATCGCACGTACACGGCTGGATTGTTCGGCTGCAGGGCGACAGATCTTCTAAAACAGACTTCCGCCGCCCGGATATCTGTCTGTTCGAGGCACAGTCCCTGAAAATAGGGCCACTTCGCTTCGTCAGGTTGTTGGTTGGCCAGCCATGCAAAACACGGCGCGGCTTCTGTATCGAATCCGTGTCCTTTCAGGCTCAGGGCCAGTTTCCGCCATGCCGCGATTGCAGTCGGTTCACGTTTAACTCCCTCAATGGTTGCCTCAAGTGCGCTGCGGACATCGGGGTGAATTGACAATGAGGACAGATCAGGCAGGGCGGGAGTCTCGGCGGATGAAGTCTTTGCCGAGAAGAACGCTGCATAACACGCATAGATCAGAACTGCTGACGCACACGTACAGACCACCTTTGTCAGAACACGTTTACCGAACATTGTTCAGTACTCCATGTTTCCGTGACAAGGTAATATTTTGGTCAGATGCAATGCCGGTATAGATGTTCTCTTCCCCATCGCTCCAGACGACTCGCAGTTCATCGATAGTACTCTGCGTCATGCCAAAATGTAGAGTCGCACTTTGACTTGTTTGGTATCCCCCGCCAGTTGTGACGGTTTTAAAAAACTGTCGTTGTTCCGCCAAAACGGAGACTGTGCAGCCTAGACCAAAGCGATTGCCTTTGGAATCGACAAGCCTGACTCGAAGCCAGTGCCCGGATTTCCGGCAAACATTCTGCAGAAGTCTGGCCGGTCCGGCACAGTTGATTATCAGGGCGTCAAGGTCTCCATCGCCGTCCGGGTCTTCCAAAAGTATTCCACGCGAAATATCGGCATCGCTCACAAACGGATCCTGGTCGCAGTTGAACGTTTGGTACTTCCCCGACTCGTTGCGTGTCAGCAGGGTGTTGCACTCTGCGTAAGCTGCTGGATTGTCATTGGCGATTGTCGCGACGCGTGATTCTCTCTGAACCTTTCCGTTGGCAATCAACACCTCGTTGTGGCCATCAAGGTTTAGGTCGGCTGCGGCGATTCCGAAACTGGTATTTGGGATTGAACTGTCCGCGAATCCCATCACGACTGTCTGGTCAGTGAAGCTTCCGTGCGAGTTGTTTGAATAGAGAGTGTTTGACTGGCCGCGAATGTGTCCCACCAGCAGATCGTCCGTACCATCTTCGTTCAGATCGGCCACCAGCAGACCCATCCCCGCTTCCGCTTCGCCTAACCAATTGTAGGCAACACCTCGAAAGACGGCTTCATCAGCAAAGCTTCCATCGGGCTGTTGCATCCACAAAAGATTGGCGGACATATCATTGGCGACATAAATATCCGGCCGACCGTCTTTGTTGACGTCTGTGACAACAACGCCAAGGCCTCTGCCCTTACCGTTTACCACGCCTGATAAGATTGTTTCATCTCGAAAAGACGGACTTCCGTCAGCACGATATTCGTTTTGGTTTCGCAGCAACTGATCGACAGTCGGGCTAAATGCAATCGGACCGCAAAAATCCTGTGCTCCAGACCGGTCTTCACAGTACTCCTTAGCACGATACTCAAGGTAGTTGGCAATAAACAGATCGGGCAAACCGTTTGAGACCAGGGGCATCAGAACGGCTGACGTGGACCACATCGCCGACAGGCCAATGTCGGAACCGGAATATCCGTGGAAGGTTCCGTCGCCGTTGTTCATCCAAAGCTGGCAGCGGCTGCAGCCTGTCAGTAAGACATCCATGAAGCCATCGTTGTCAATATCGGCGACTGCTGTTCCGGTTCCCGCGAGCGGCCAGTCGAGTCCTGCTTCGCTTGAGCTATCGAAGTATAGTCCTTCTGGATTCTGTCGCAGCCAGAGCTGCCGTCGAGAAGCAGACGGATGGCCCCCGTTAGTTAGCAAAACGTCCGGCAATTGATCACCGTCCAGATCAACCCACGCACCGCCACCAGACATAATCTGCGGCATTTCAAAGTCACTCAAATTTCCGGGATCGTGCAAGAAATTAAGCTGAGACCGTTCTGTAACGTCAATGAAAAACGGCGACACTTCGACTGTCGTCGCTGATTGTTGTTGAGGCTGGACTTCGCTCTTGTTGCTGCATCCGCTCATAAACAACAAAAGGCCAACTGCAACGACTTGCAGTTGGCCCGGGAATGAAAATAACTGAATCAACTTAACCTCTAATGATTTGGATGCTTTCTGTTCCAGAATATCTGGCAAAACAGATTCATAAAGACGTCTTGGAAATACAAACGCGTCCGAAAAAAATAGAGGCCCGGTCTTCATGAGAAGCCGAGCCTCGTTGTCGCTTATCTGTTGAAATTTATGGAGCGGTTTCAGCTGGCTATTGGCCAAGCATCAAACCACCACCATTCTTCGCTGGTGCGGCTTTTTGGCTGACCAGTTCAACCTTTAAATCGGTAGCCCCATCTTTGGGAATCGCGATTGAGAACGGAGCTGTAGTACCGCCAGCCCCTCCGCCACTCATTGCTGCCATCATCGCCGCAGGATCTACAGAAGGATCAGCTGCGGCAGTACCACTACCGGCTGTCATGGTGACATTGTACTGTCCTGGAGCTGCGCCATCGCCAGGCTCATAGGTCGTGATTGAGAATTTCCCATCGGCACCAACGGTTGCTCCGATTGGCGGCCGGATATCAGTAGCACCGGTTTTTACTGGGCTGAACGTCAGTTTGATGTCACCCCGTGCTTCACCATCAACAGTAACAGTCCCGGCAGCTGTCACCAACGAGATTCTGTCTTCGGGCTCACCGCCACATCCGACCGTGGCCATCACTAGTCCGACCCATACAACATGTTTCATGAGCGTTTGCAATTTCACAATTCCTTCAAACTAACTTCGTTGTTTTTGGTGCTTAGTTTCATTCAATTGGCCTGTGGACCGGACTTCCCGAAGGAAGTCCGGAACTGTCCCAGGCGGACTGCGGCGGCCGTGGCGAAATTTTTCAACGACACGGCAGGCAGTTTTGGAAGCCAGTTAGTCCTTTAGAAATTTGGCTGTGGCTGTCGGCTGTCGCCACCACCCGACTGGGTGTGCAGTGCAAACCAAACGGTTGATGGAGTAGCGCCATCCATATTTTCGCTGAAGAATTGAACGGAACCGTCGGCCATTAGAAAGAAGCCACCGCCAGTATGCACGCTGCTAGCGCCAGGCCAATTATTATTGATCCCGAAACACGCTAGATACGTCGGCTGGCAAACATAAGGTCCAGTTTTCCACCAAAAACTACCGGCCGCACCGGCAACACCGTCTGGGCGACACCAACGCTTGGTTCCGGGCGGCAAGTTTCCTGGAAAACCAGCTCGGTCCATGGCGTCGCCATTTGTTCCGGGAGCAATCAATGCCGCCCGATAAACTGCGTTGTCGATTCCACCGCCTCGAGGTTGGCCACCTGAGTTTCGCTGATGCCCAGGAATTCCCGGCCTTGGCTCATACCCCTTGGTGGAAACTTCGCCCAGCATTACCGTGTTTGACGTACCGTCCGTAATGTCACGAATTCGAGACGCTCCACCCTGAGGCATTGGCCCCTGGTGAACGTCTGCACGACGATTCCACCAGTCCCAGCCCATGTTGCCTGCGTAGTTGGTGTGTGCGATTCCGTGTGTTGGATCAACACCGCCGCCAAAACCTGGGTCCGATGGACACTGCAGGCCAGGGATCACTTGTGCAATCACATTCTGACCATTTACCTGTTGTGTCAGGATTGGAGCCGTAGTGTCGATGCTATTGTAAAGAGGAGCTTGGTCCATGTATGGCAGCGAAGCCATGATCCATATGTAGTTTCGGGGCTGTGGATTCGACAGGTCGTATGAAAAGACGTTTGTTAACGGGAACGTCTTGTGAACATCATGGTAATTGTGCACAGCCAGGCCCAATTGCTTCATGTTGTTTCGACACTGCGTCCGCCGAGCCGCCTCACGAGCCTGCTGGACAGCAGGCAGAAGCAGTGCGATCAGGATCGCAATAATTGCAATCACCACTAATAGCTCGATCAGCGTGAATCCCCGCATCTTCTTCTTCATCATCATTTTTCATAACCTTCAAAACACAGATAAAAAAACATGTGCCAGCAACGAATATTGGTCGCGTCGTTCAGTCCACCAAGTTTCTAAAGCTTCGTCAATTATTGTACTCTATAAATACCTGAATTCGGGAAGTGTTTTAAATTGCGAAGTCTTATCTAAAGCTGGTGTTGACATCCTGTTGTTGTCGTATTCCTCAAAGGGTCTTAAGGGGAGTTCGCTGCGGATGCATTCTGGATTTATGGCGAGTTGATATCTAGAGTGAAGTGGCGAATACTTTGAGCCAACATTGTTGCCGTCGCGTGAATGTTGTGGTTTGCACGGTCCATCGTGGTACTCAGGCAGGAAAAGTTGAGAAAAATGGCGGAATCCAGAGAGGCTATACTGAAGCGATTTCGCGAGAAGATTTCGGCCGGGCTTCCGATTGTGGGGGGCGGTGCGGGAACTGGCATCAGTGCTAAGTGTGAAGAGGCGGGCGGTATTGATCTGATTGTGATCTACAATTCCGGCCGTTACCGCATGGCGGGGCGGGGTTCGCTGGCGGGGCTGTTACCGTATGGTAATGCGAACGAAATCGTTAAGGAAATGGCTCGTGAAGTGCTTACGGCGGTTAAACACACGCCTGTTCTGGCGGGTGTATGTGGGACCGATCCGTTCATGCTGCGGACGTCTTTTCTACGCGAGTTGCAGGATATGGGCTTCGCCGGCATTCAAAATTTCCCTACAGTCGGACTGATCGACGGTGTTTTCAGGGCGAACCTGGAAGAAACGGGAATGGGTTTTGGTCTCGAAATCGATTGCATCGCGGAGGCTCATGGCATGGGAATGCTGACCACTCCCTATGCGTTTGACGCCCAGCAGGCTGCTGAACTGACGTCAGTTGGAGCTGACATTATTGTTGCTCACATGGGACTCACCACCAGCGGTTCGATCGGTGCCCAAACGGCGCTGTCGCTGGACGACAGCGTTGTTCGGGTTCGCGAAATTGCAGAAGCTGCAAAACGTATCCGTGACGACGTAATTGTCCTGTGTCATGGCGGCCCGATAGCGATGCCGGACGATGCGAAGTATGTGCTGGATAGAGTCGCCAGTATTGATGGTTTTTATGGTGCCAGTTCAATGGAACGGCTGCCAACAGAAATTGCTCTGACCGATCAGGTGAAACGTTTTACTGAGATTCGCAGATAGCTAACGGACGGCGTCAGGCGATAATTTTTCCAACAACCTGTCCGAAGACATCTGTCAGCCGATAGTCGCGGCCGGAATGGCGATAGGTCAGCCGTTCGTGGTCCAACCCCAGTAGGTGCAGAATTGTGGCGTGAAGATCGTGAACGTGCATTTTGTCGTGAACAGCCTTAAAGCCGAAGTCGTCGGTTTCGCCGTACGTCATTCCGCCCTTTACGCCGCCTCCAGCCATCCACATCGTAAATCCATGGTGATTGTGATCTCGACCGCTGCCATTTTCTGATGTTGGCGTTCGCCCAAATTCGCCACCCCAGACAATCAGCGTGTCTTCCAATAGCCCTCGCTGCTTCAGATCCTTGAGCAATGCTGCGATTGGCTGATCGATATCCTGGCAGAGTTTTGGGACAGTCTTATTGTGGTTTGAGTGAGTGTCCCACGGCTGGCCATTTCCGTAGTACACCTGCACAAAACGGACACCACGTTCGACCATTCTTCGAGCCAGAAGGCATCCATTGGCGAAATGGCCATTACCATAATCTGTGCGAGTGGCTTGTGATTCCTTCGCAAGATCAAACGCATCGCTGGCTTGAAACTGCATTCTGTAGGCTGTTTCCATGGATTTCACTCGTGCATCAAAGATGGTGTCTTTGCCTCGTGCAGCCTGGTGCTCAGTGCTCAGCTTTTGTAATAGATCCAGCTGTCGACGTTGAGTGGCCTGATCCCAGCGAGTGTTTCGCAGATGCGGAACCATGGCGCCGGGGGTGATCTGAGAATGATTAATGTAGGTGCCCTGATACGACGACGGCAGAAATGCGCTGTTCCACAAAATGGAAAACCGAACAGGCCTACCAGGACACAGCACCACATAGCCAGGCAGATTTTCGTTTTCTGTGCCAAGACCGTAAAGAAACCATGCTCCCATACTGGGACGTGTCGGCAGAATCGTTCCGTTATTCATCTGCAGCAACGCTGGACCGTGATTTGGGTTGTCCGCATGTAGGGATCTCAGAACGCAAATCTCGTCGATGTGTTGACTAAGCTTTGGCAACAGTTCGCTGACTGGTACTCCGCTTTGGCCGCACGGTCGAAACCGAAAAGGCGAAGGCAGCAGTCCTCCGGTCGGTCGCTCTGTCAAAAGATCAGCGCCTTCCGGGCGTTGTCCAGCGTATTTCTCCAACGCCGGTTTAGGATCGAATAGATCGGCTTGAAACGGACCGCCGTTCATGAATAAATGGATCACACGTTTGGCACGCGGCGGAAAATGGCACTTTGTATCCGTCATGCTGGCCGAAACTTCGGTGTTGTTACTGGCCAGCACGCTGGCTGATCCCAGCATTCCGAGACCAGCCCCAAATTGGTTCAGCATTCGTCTTCGTGATAGCTGATCAATCATTGCAAAATTCCCTTCACCATTAATGTGAGCCACACGCCGCAATTCGCCGTGTTGCGGCGAACTCACCAAACGTTATTCCATTTGCGACAATACTGCATCCAGTTCATCCCGTAGTTGCTCAAACGATTCGAGCCCCACAGACAGGCGAATCATTTCGTCTGTGATGCCTAGTTCGGCGCGTTCCTGTTTTGTCATGAAGCCATGAGACGTTGTGGCGGGATGAGAAACAGTTGTTCGAGAATCCGCCAGCGTTGGTGAAAACGGAATTGTTTCTGCCAGCTGCATAAACCGGGAAACTGCCGCTTTTCCGCCGCCGTTCAGAACGAACGACACGATTCCTCCTGTGTGAATGGCACCATCGGTGCCGGTCGAATACAAGCGAGTGGCTGTTGCATGGGTTCCATGGTTGACCAGCGATGGATGAAATACCTTACTGACTCCGGCGTGCTGATTCAGAAATGGGGCCAGACGTGTTGTGGTTTCGCAAACCTGCCGAATGCGGAGCGGCAGTGTTCTGAGGCCTCGTTGAGTAAGCCAGCTTTCAAATGGGTTGGCATTTTGCCCGAATACACTTGATGTAGATCTGACGGCCTTCATGTGTGATGCACTGCCTGCTGCCACACCCAACATCACATCGCCATGACCGTTCAGGTACTTCGACGCGCTATGAACTACTATCGCCGCACCCTGTTCCAGAGGCCGAATGAGTTCCGGCGTCGTGAATGTACTGTCAACCACCAACGGGACGTCACCCAATCCCGTGGCAATGGCGGCGATGTCGGCAACTTCCAGCAGCGGATTGGAAATGGTTTCAATCAGGCAGAATTTTGTGTTCGGGCGAATGGCGGCGGCGACAGCGGACGGGTGGCACGCATCGACATATGAAACTTCGACGGCAAATTGCTGCTGAAGTCGGGTCATCAACTTCAGAGTGATTCCGTACAAAGACCGACCGACAATCACATGATCGCCGCAGCCCGCAAGAGTCATCGAGACCGCGGCAATGGCTCCCATGCCGGATGCGAACACGGCTCCAGCTTCAGCATGTTCCAGTTGCGCGATCGAATCGGCGAGCGCCGAATGATTAGGGTTGCTGTCACGTGTATAGATGTGACCAAACGCAGTTCCGGAATGCAGTGCTGCGAGTACATCTAAATCCGGGATATCAAACGCAGTCGTCTGATAAATTGGCGGTGCGCTTGGCGATGTGGCCATTTCAGGAATGTGTCCCATGCGAGACGGATGTGTTTCAAACATCAGGCGGTGATCCGAATTTCTTGTGGACTAACTAATGTCGTAAGAACATGAGTCTACCGAAAAATGCGGAATGAGTCGCCTGAAAAGGAAACTGAATGCTTTGGCTGCCTGCGAATACGGCACTCTGATGACAGCAGACGATCGATGTGAACTTTGCGGCCGAGGTATTAGGATTCGCAGACCTGAAGTTCGTTGTGGATTTCTCGAGAGCCTGAAAGTCCGCGAATTTTTTCCTGAATGTTTTGCTTGTCGTGCCAAGTGGTAACGGTTCCGGTCAGTAGTACACGATCCTTGAGTAGTTGGACGTCGAGGCGTCGAGACGGCATTCGCTGAAGTGCCTGACGCATCATTTCGAGCACGTGGTGTTCGGGGTCAATACGCAGGTACTGATTGGACACAGTCGAAGCGGCAGAATTAGAGGACATGGCTTTGGGGGAATCAAAGGCGGTTTGAATTTGAAAAGTGATCGCTCCGTCATGAGCTTGTCGTTCTGCACTCTACATCTATCGGCGGCGCGACTATCGACTTTCTGGATATTTGGCTGCATTCAGAATTATGCGGCTCAGACGAGACAAGACTTTACAGATATTCCGATTTACCGTTTTGTGTTCAAAAAGATCCGTGAGGGTAGTTCCCACTCAATAGCAGCTACGGTAGTGCTTTGGATGTCTGAAATCCAACGCTAGCACAGAGACCGTTTGAGACGCGTGCGTCTCGTGGCGGCACTTGACGGGCTAATCGTGAATGGATTGGATTTTCGATGACGCACGAAGGCAAATATTTGGCCTAACCGAATCGACCGGTAATGTAGTCTTCGGTCCGTTTTTGTTTCGGGTTAGTGAAGATCTGAGTCGTCCTACCAACTTCAATCAGCTTGCCTTCGAAGAAGAACGCCGTCTGGTGGCTGACTCGCGATGCTTGCTGCATGTTGTGAGTTACGATGATAATCGTGTACTCAGCACATAATTCACCAATTAGGTCTTCGATTCGCGACGTGCTGGCAGGATCCAACGCCGAAGCGGGTTCATCCATCAGAATGATCTTTGGCGTTGTCGCCAGCGTGCGAGCGATACACAGCCTCTGTTGCTGTCCACCGGAAAGCGCCATGGCGGAATCCTGCAGGCGATCTTTGACTTCATCCCATAACGCGGCTTGTTTCAGGCAGGATTCAACCAAGTCAACCAGGTAGCCGCGATTCTTCTGTCCTGCAATCCGAGGACCATAGGCGATGTTGTCGAAGATAGTTTTCGGGAACGGCGTCGATTTTTGAAAGACCATGCCAACATGTTTTCGAAGCAGAACTACGTCTACTTCTTTGGAATTGATGTCCTGCCCCTCGACAAGTAACTCGCCCGAAATTCGAGTGCCCTCAATTAGGTCGTTCATGCGATTCAGGCAGCGAAGAAACGTGCTTTTCCCACATCCGGAAGGCCCGATCAGCGCTGTGACAGACCGTTCAGGCACCTGCAAAGATACGTCAAAAAGAACCTGGTTATCGCCATACCAAAAGTCAACGCCTCGGCTTTCCACGTTAATGGGATGCGAAGACATATCCTGATCGCGATCAACACCTTTCACAGATGGAGGCACGCTTGCACTAGAATCAGAGGCCATTTTGTTTTCCAAGCCTGTCAGAAGGCTACCACTTCAGTTTATTGCGAGCTCGCTGACGGATGTAAACGGCGAAGCCATTGAAACAAGTCAAAACGAAAAGCAGCACCACAATACCCGCTGCGGCGACTGACGTAAATTCCGGGCCGACTCGAATCCAGCCGTAGATCGCTATCGGCATCGCGGTGTACATATCAAACGGTGCTGAAAGAACGCGTTGAGGATCAGTTAGTAGAGTACCGACTGATTCCACGCCACCCGGACAAATTCTGGTGTAAGTAATTGCGCCTACCATAATCAGGGGGGCAGTTTCACCAATCGCTCGAGAAATGGCAAGAATCGCTCCCGTTGCAATACCCGGCAATGCCGCCGGAAGCACCTGATTGCGAATTGTCTGCCATCGCGTCGCACCCAACGCAAACGAAGCAATGCGAATAGAACGCGGGACGGCTCGCAAGGCTTCCTGAGTGGCAATAATCACCACAGGTAAGATCAGTAACGACATGGTCAATGCTCCGGCGATGACGCTTTTCCCGAACGGCAGTGGCACTACCAGAAATCCGTTCAGCAGGTTCAATTTGATGCCGTGGCCAAACAGACCAAACATTCGAACAAACACCGTCAATCCCAGCATTCCATAAACAATGGACGGCACGCCGGCGAGGTTCGAAAGATTTACTTTGATGAGTCGCGTTAACCATGTATCCGAAGCGTATTCTTCAAGATAAACCGCAGCACCAATTCCGACCGGCAGAGAAAATATAGTGGTCAACGAGATTAACCAGAACGTGCCCCAGATTCCGGCCTGAATGCCCGCTCGATCTGGAAAGGCGGAATGCCCTCGCGAGAAGAACGCGGGCGTTAACCGACCAATCGCCAGCCACAGCACAACGCCAAGCAGCGTTACCAGCACAAAAATTGCGGAATACACGGCGATACGGCAAACGGTGCGAAACACGGTGGATAACAACAGTCGGCGGCGCATGACTGCGTCGCCAGAAGAAGTAAAGCTGGCGGTCGATGTCATTCGTAGACCTCGCGATAGCGTCTTAGAATTATCTGCGAAATGACATTGATTGTCAGCGTGATGAGAAACAACGATAGCGCCACAGCGAAGGCGCTTTTGACAACGATGCCTTGGGCGTCGTCTTCTCCAAACGAAGCATCAACAATGAAGCCAGTCATCGTCTGCATACTTTCGAGCGGATTACCACCAATCTGACGAAAGTTACCGCACGCGATCGTAACGGCCATTGTTTCGCCGATTGCACGGGCAAATGCCAGAAGCACCGATGCCAGAATGCCGGATAATGCGGCCGGTACGACCACTCGCATCGAAACGTCAAACTGTGTGCCGCCCAGTGCGTATGACGCATCTCGCAAGGAACGCGGCACAGCGCGTAACACGTCTTCACTCATGGAAGCCACCATTGGAGTGATCATAATGCCAACCACAATTCCACCGCTTGCCACATTAAAGGTTCCGACTTCGAAACCCAAAATTATTTCAAAAACCGGCTTTAGTACGTAAGGTGTGACGAAAACGAGTCCGAAATATCCGTAGACGACGGTGGGAACTCCGGCCAGGAGTTCGAGTACCGGTTTAAGAAGCGAACGCTCTTTGGGGGCGGCATATTCGCTGAGGTAAACGGCAGAACACAGTCCCAGCGGGACGCCGATCAGGCAGGCGATTCCCGACACCATAATAGTGCCATTGATCAAAGGCCAAATCCCGAATCGCGGGTGAGGATTATCGGGCAGCCACTTGGTGTCAAACAGGAACTGCTTCAACGTCACTTGCTGGAAGAAGGCCTTTTCGCCCGCAAAGTTGAAGATACTGTCGTTGACCAGAACGAAAATAATGCCAACGGTGGTCACAACCGACACGAGCGCACACATGAGAAGAGAAAAGCCGATGGCCTTTTCGTGTGGCTTGTCTGAACCTGTTTGCGAGCGTCCTTTTCTGAGGAAGGCTGCGGCCACAGGTGGATTCGACGGAATATCCATGTGTCCTACTGGCTGCTTTGGACAGTCGGTGGGGAGAAAAAATTCATTCTGGTTTTCGGCTGAAAAATTGCTACTCCGGGGCCCCGGGAAGACCTCAAATTAGCAAAATCCGGCCGATTTGCATCGGGGAACCTCGCCCGATGCAAACAGAGAGTACAACCGTTGTTGTCGGGAACGGGGCAGGGACCAGCGTTTTGATGCTGAGCCTGCCGCCGATTAGCCCGTCTATTAATTTAGAGCTTCAGCCAATGCTGACTTAGCCGCTTCAAGATTAGCTGGTGACATTTTCACACAGCCCACCTTAGGAATCGCTTCCTGACCTTCATTTAGATAGAACGCGATAAACTCAGCAACTTCGGGTCGTTTCAGGGCTACTTTGTTCACATAAATGAATACAGGGCGTGCCAGCGGCGTGTAGGTACCAGACTGAATCGCTTCCGGGTTGGGGGCAATTCCGTCAGACGCATTGTCAGTGGCACTAACCTTCAGAAGTTTCAGTTTGTCTTTGCTGAGTTCATAATAGCCGTATCCGAAGTAGCCAAGAGCGTACTTATCGCCAGAAACCCCTATCACAAGCAGGTTGTCGTCGCCACTGGGGTTGTAATCGTCTCGCGTTGCACCTTCTTCACCATTGATGGCTTTGGTGAAGTAGTCGAAAGTTCCCGATTCGCGACCTGGACCGTACAATTTGATATCTTCGTCAGGCCATGACGGATCAACGTCTTTCCACTTCTTAACCGAGCTACCTGGTTCCCAGATTTTCTTCAGCTGGGCAGTTGTGATTGCTTCAAGGAAGTCGTTGTCTTTGTTAACGACAACGGAAATTCCGTCCATTGCGACCATCAGCTCAACATACTCAACGCCACCTTCTTCGCATTTGGCTTTTTCGGTGTCTTTGATCCGGCGAGACGCGTCGTTGATGTCAATTTCACCGGCAGCGAATCGCCCGAAGCCGGTGCCTGTGCCGGTAATTGTCACAGGAACTTCAACGTCTGAGTGGGTTTCTTCAAACATCTCGCCAACAAGCCCGGTGATAGGCCCGACAGTGCTGGAACCGTCCGCCACAATTCGCTTTGACGTTCCGGCGGCGGCGTTGCTCAGGTCACCACCTTCAGGAGAATCAGTCTTGTCGACTGAACATCCAATCAAAGTTCCTAAAATAAGTGCGGAACACAAACGAAGCTTCATCATCAAATCCTTGTTTAGTAATTCTTTAATCACCAATTTTGACACAATTTGACCGCTTATACGTGGCGGACGTTTGCCTGTCTTTTTGCACGTCACTTTAAACAGCGTCGTGTTTTTTTGCCTTCACTCCAAGACAAGGTTACATTGGCTCAAGGTGAGCGGGAAATTGGATTTTCCCAGTCAAATTAGTCACCCTTTGTCAGGCGTCCTGACCAAAATCCCCGCACAGGCAGGATGACAGTGTTCGAGTGTTAAGGAAATGTTAATGCGACGTGGGTTTTCCGAATCTGAGCGAAACTGATTTGAGACTTAGCGTCCCCGGAAGTCAGAATTTCGAGAAACCCCATTTAAAGTGTTCGGTTTTTCGCTTGGTTGTTGCCATGAAAATTCGCCAGTCGTTTGAGCTGGCACTTTGACTCATTGAAGAACAATACTGGGGGACCTGACACGGATTGGAAGCTTTTCTAAGCGGGCTGTTGTTAAGGACAGACCATCATGAAACCAACCAACCTCGGTTTGCGCTGCGACACCTGAAGCTACTGGGCACCACGGTGCCGAATGATTTCCCCTTCAATTAGATAGACAACATCTTCGGCGATATTAGTCGCATGATCCGCCACGCGTTCGATGTGACGGATGACAGAGAAAAGGTGCATTCCGGGCTCAACTAACGCAGATTTGCTTACCATGTCCTGACGGAGTTCTTTAATCAGTTCATCATTCAGATTGTCGACGATGTCATCCTGAGCAACTACGTCTCTGGCCTTGTCTGCATCCATTTCCACATAGGCATCGATACTGCTGTGCAGCATCGCAAGTGCCACGGCTGCCATTTCGTTTAGCCGTGACGGCATCGGAAACTCGGGGAACATCGCCAGAGAAGCAGATCGCTCGGCAATATTAACTGCCAGGTCGCCGACTCGTTCAAGTTCACCCGTGATTTTGGAGACAGCGGCAACTCGACGCAGGTCGTTGGCGACCGGGTGATAAAGTGCCAGAATTTTCAGGCATTCTTCTTCGATGCGGATATCCAGCTGATTTACTTCCCGGTCACGCACGGCAAGCTCTTCTGCCAGGCCACTGCTTCGATTCTGCAGCCCGCTGACGGCTTCACTAATATTTTCTTCGACGGTCGAACACATAGAAACGATGTCTCTGTGCAACCGCTCCATTTCGTTAACAAAATGAATACTCATACATTCCTTTCAGACTGACCCATTTGTCGATCAGTGATTCAATTCGCGCCAACATGAACACCATTACTTGAGGCTGATCTGCAATTTCGTGCTTTTACTGGCAGCCTTCCGCGCCGCAGTCCGCGTGAGCCTCACCCCGAGATCGACCGAAGCAATTGGCTCGTCCGGCATGCCCCTGTCAACAGCCACAACCGTAACGACCAATGTTAAGATCTGTTGAACGTAATGTGAAGGCATGGTCTGCATCTTCTGCATTCGACGAATATCGAAGGTGAAACAAGTACTCGGACGTTCATCGTTAATGTGACGTGGTTACAGAATTTGAGCACAGCGGACAGTACGTTAAATTGTTCATCCAGATTCAAGGAAGGGATCTGTAATGGTATGGAAGCCGATAGTCTTGTCGTTCTGCGCGCTTGCGATGTTTTCAAGCGGCGTTGCAGTTGCCGACGACGTCACGTTCGAGGAATTACTTCAGAGACTGCAGGCTGCTGAAACTCGCGTAAACGCCTTGGAAAATCAGCTTCCCGGTGGCAGCCTCTATCGTGAGGCGTCGTTCAATCAGCCAGCCGATGAAGCGGACAGTGACGATGAAAAGAAAGAAGTTGGAGAACTGGAAGCTCTGACAAAAAAATGGGAAGAGAAGTGGGAAAAGCAGGAAGCTACCAACGACGAACTGAAATCTTCCATCAAGAAGTCGGTTCAGTCTGGTAGTTCCGGTACAAAGTCGATGAAGATCTCGGGACGAATTCATACCGACTATTGGAGCTTTCCTGATTCAACACCTGGTATTAATCAGCTTGAGACAGGAAATCCGGCAATCACTCCCCAGGACCGCTTCGGCTTCCGACGTGTGCGTTTCGGTGTTGGCGGTGATGTTAGCCCAAACATGGCCTACCGAATCGAAATGGAATTTGCCGGCGGAAATAAAACAGAGTTCCGCGATGTCTATATTTCAATGAACGATGTGTCATTTTTTAATACGGTTATCGTGGGGAACCATAAACGTCCTTATGGACTCGATCACATGAATAGCAGTCGCTACAACGTGTTTATAGAGCGACCATTTGTAATTGAATCGTTTAATCAGGACGCACGTCGATTGGGGATCAGTTCGAACGGTGTGTCTGACGACGAACAGTGGAACTGGCGATACGGTGTCTGGAACCAACGTCTGATTCAGGACGAAGGCAACTACGTTAGCGACCACCTTCAAGGCGAAATTGCCGGGCGATTAGCCAGAACATACTGGTACGATGATTCGTCCGATGGTCGTGGATATGCTCACTGGGGTATTGCTGGAACAATTGCTCATCCGGACGGATCCGCTGGTCCGGGCTCCGCAACGAATGAAGCTCGTTTTCAGCATCGGCCGGAAGCCCGATCATCGTCAAAATGGCTGGATACAAAAGTTATCCCGGGAGCCAGTTGGTATGAAATGATCGGCGTTGAAAAGGTAGTGAACATTGGCGCGTTACAGATGGTTGGTGAGTACCAAACCATGTTCATGCAACGAGACGCTGGGTACAAAGATCTGTTTCTTCATGGTGGCTACGCCTATGTCTCCTACTTCCTAACGGGCGAGCATATTCCGTGGGATCGAACGACCGGCAACCTTGGTCGCGTAAAGCCGTTTGAAGATTTCTTCCTTGTTGACCGTTGCGACGGATCGGTCGGCAGGGGCTGGGGAGCATGGCAGATCGCAGCTCGATATAGCTATGCCGACTTTGTTGATCAGGACGTGATCGGTGGCATCGGCCAGAGTGTTACTCTGGGCGTAAACTGGCGCTGGAACGCCAACGCTGGGCTGCAGATGAACTACATCATGGGCGAGATCAACAACAGTAGCGGGTTGTCTGGAAACTACGACATTATCGGTGCTCGGTTCATGATTGACTTCTAATGATGCCGGTCGATCACGGAATAATGTCCGTGACTCTCGTGGGATTTCAAATCCAAACACACAATCTTCCGGGCGCGATGCGATACCGGAACGACGGGAAGGAAATAGTCTTATGTCAATAACTGGAAGTATGCCATTGTTGATGGCAACGTTCTGCGTTTTGGGCTCAGTCGCCCAGGCTGGCCTGGGTAGGTCTTCTTTATCCTGCGGTGACTGTTGCACTTCTCAGTGCTGCCCGTCGGATTACTGCTGTCAGTCGGAAACAAAAAGTGAGAAAGTCACTCGGCACTGCTATGAAACTGAGTGCAAATCAGTTGTGATTCCGCCGGTTAAACTTCCCTGCTGCAAGTGCACGCTGAAGAAAATGTTCGGTCGCGGCTGCTGCGACTGCGGTGATGCTGGCTGTTCGGACGGGGGCGGATCCACCGGCTGCAATAACGGTTCTGGAAACGGATGCAGCGGCGGAGTTCTGAAAAATCTCTGCTCGAAGTTAACGAAATGCCGAATTCGGTGTGTCAGTATTTATAAAAAGAAAGACTACGATTGCGGCACGAAATGCGTTACCAAGTGGAAAGCGGCGCCACGCTGCGATAGCGGCTGTGGCACAGCATGCTCAGATTCCGATGGCTGTGGGACTCGTTGCTACTGTGCACCGGAATGTTGTGCTTCAGTGCTCTACAATCAGTAGGCCTAGCAGCGTGTCCGTGAACCGGGTTGTTTTGAGCGAGTGCCGGGTTGAGTAATTAAAAAACATGGCAGATGATGGCGGTTCGGGTGGCTCGTCGTGGATTGAGCCGCGAAATTCGGTTCCCCGCCGAATTTGAGGCCAAAATCGGCGATGTCTTCTTCGCAGACTGCCGCGTTTGGTCTCATTCAGTTTGCGATCTGCGCACCGCTGCGAAACAACTTCAATAAGTTGTGCGTCAGGCAGATCAGATTCCATTCCCCCTTCATCTTCTCAAGACTTCGCAGGAGGAAATTACGAAATCCCATCGACGCCTTGATCTGGCCACTGTGTTGAGAGAAAACGGGGCCGGTTCGATGATCACCTTCCGCCGCGAATACTCTTTGCGCCCTTTCTTCGTGCGGTTGCGGCGAGCCATCTTTTG